>Ga0209170_1000331_pt1 | contig 21944 bp, 20 predicted proteins | sample KloWWTKNB14_bulk_FD_187178 | JGI IMG/M metagenome (GOLD analysis project Ga0209170, IMG submission 187178) | Active sludge microbial communities from Klosterneuburg, Austria, studying microevolution and ecology of nitrifiers - Klosterneuburg... | ecosystem: Engineered > WWTP > Aerobic digester >...
CATGAAGAGATTGTTGCTACTGATTTTATTGTTTTCTTCTATATATGCCAGTTCACAATCTGTATTTGGTTATTGGTATGGCAATGCCAATGTAAAAACAAACAGCTCTGCAAATAACTACCTGGTGGAAATGGTATTGCAACCTGAAAAGAATTACGTAAAAGGAATTTTAAACTATTATTTCAAGAACACTTACCGAAGTGTAAAAGTGCAGGGAAATTACAATGCATCAACAAGACAATTAAGCTTATACAATATTCCCGTAGTTTATCATGGGTCTATTTCCAATTTTGAAGTTGATTGTGAAATGAATATGCAGGCAACATTAAGGGTATCTCAATTAACATCTAATCTTGTTGGTTCATTCAGAAGTTTACCAGACTATACATACACCTGTCCTGAAATAGTTTTTGACCTTGTGATGAATGCTGACATCAGCAAAAAAGATTCTGTATTAAAGGCCATTAGCGAATACAAAGAAAACTATCAGGTGTGGCAACCACAGATTGATGACACGTTGATATCAGTAACTGTTGTGCCACGAAAGGTGATAAATTATGTGGTAGAAGAGTCGTATAAAAAACGGGACAAAGAGATAGTTAATGAAATAGACGTAGAGTCAGACTCTTTACGAATTGATGTATATGATAATGGTGAAGTGGATGGAGATATCATTTCAGTTTTTTATAATGAAGGATTGATATTGAACAGTCAGAAACTCACTCACAAATCAATCCGCATAGATGTTGTACTGGATAGTACTAAAGAATATAATGAAGTGTCTATGTATGCGGAGAACCTTGGATTAATTCCACCGAATACGGCTTTAATGATCGTAAATGATGGCAAGAACAAATTCAATATTCGACTTTCAAGCAATTTGGAAAAGAATGCAACGATTAGGATTAAGAGAAAAAAATAAAAAATTCCTTTTCAATTAGTTATCAGCCGCAGCTTATAAATTATAAGGAAAATGATAAGATAGATTTATTTTCTATCAAAAATTGTTCAACCCTATTTACTTTGCCTTCATTAATAACTACTTCTATTGAAACTTCTATTATATTATCAGACAGAATGATTTTTTTGACTTCTACTGATTTTACTAAACTACGTAGTTCATCAATAAATTTTTCTTTATAACTAGTATTTTGTTTTATAAAAGTAACTTTTAGTAGCTTGGTGATTTTTTTTGACCTAAACAATCTATTTATTAATGGTGTAAGAAAGATAATTAGTAATGTTCCCCCCATGAAAGTTGCAGCAAGATAAAACTCACTGAAACCAATTGCAAGACCTACAGCAGCAGCCAACCATATTATTCCAGCAGTAGTTAGGCCAGAAATAGAAAACCCATCTTTAAATATAGCCCCAGCTCCTAAAAAACCAACGCCACTTACAACATAAGCCGCAATATGTGTAGGATTATTTGTTCCACCAACTTTGTAAGATAAAATACCGAATAATGTAGCTCCAAGACAAATAATTGTAATTGTTTTTAGACCTGCAACTTTATCTTTTAGCTCTCTTTCAAGACCTAGAATTATGCCAGCTACTATTGCAAACAGAGCCTTATAAACATCTAAAATTTCCCAATGATCAACCATTGCTATACTTTTAAAATAATTCAGTTTGATTCGTATCCTTCTCTTTTACCCATTCCATTTCGGTTGATTTGCTATAGTCAGCCATTTTAGTTCCTACTGTTCTGTAGCCTGTAATTTCTGCAATCTTGGCAATTTTTAATTTCCCTTTTCTTATTTGTGCTCCTCTGCCCTGCTGCATTGCCAGAATCGGCTCTTCCATTGTTGTTACAGTTTCTACATAATTACCATCGCCATCTTTAATAAATAAAAACTTGCTCTTTAAAGTCGTCGTTTCAATTTTGAAACGCTTGGCCATAAACTGTTTCGACTTCATATCAACATAGATAGCCGTAATAATTTTATCAGGATTGAATTTTTCAATAGCTATTACTTTCTCAGAATCTATCTTTTGAGTTAATTCCTGATCTGTTATTTCGTAATTACCATCTCTGTACAAAACTAAAATCGTATCGACTGCATCAAACATACCGAGGTATTCACCTTTTTCATCCATATTCAATCTGCCAAACTGTTCATCATACCATAGCTTCTTCCCAGCGATAGTCGAAACTCCGGCTTCTTTTAGTTTTACTGATTTGATTGGATACTTGGTAACAGTGTTTCCTAAACTACTTCTACCTTTTATTTCCAAATCGGAGAAACCAAATTCCAGCTCCTTTATTCTTGCTTTGCTTGATGGCATCAACATAATTTTTACCAGTTCAGCTTCAGCATTAGCATTGACCGATAAATAATGAACCTTACTTTTTTCATCACCTTTCGTCAGATCATATTCTTTCTCTCTTGTAACACCCGTTACATTAAATCGCTTGGCAAAACTTTTACCCGATTTGCCATCAGTGTAGATCATATTGTAAGTGGTACGTTCATCATTCTTCTGGAAAACTGCTACATGCAAAATATCTTTGCCGATAAACGTTTTATCCGAAACCTTTACCACTTTCATTGTTCCCCTTTTCGAGAAAGCAATAATGTCATCAAGATCTGAACATTCAAATAAGAATTCATCTTTCTTTAACCCAGTGCCAATAAATCCTTCTTCTTTATTTACATATAATTTGGTGTTAGCAATAGCGACATGCTTCGCCTCTATTACTTCAAATTCTTTTATCTCAGTTCTTCTTTCTCTTCCTTTGCTGTATTTCTTCAACAGGTTTTCAAAATAAGCTACTGCAAAATCAACAAGATTGTTTAAATCATGTTTCACCTGTTTAATATCTGCTTCAAGACCTTTTATCTGATCATTCAGCTCATCAATGTCTAATTTGTAAATACGACGAACAGGCTTCTCTGTCAGTTTTATTATATCTTCTCTGGTAATCTCTCTTTTTAATTGTTTCTTAAAAGGAATAAATGCTTTGTCAATTGCTTCCAGTACTTTATCCCAGGTTTCATGCTTCTTCTCCAACTCCTTATAAATCTTTTCTTCAAAGAATATTTTTTCCAGCGAAGTGTAATGCCATTTTTCCTGAAGCTCTCCCAATTTTATCTGCAATTCTTTTTCAAGCAAGTCTCTTGTCTTATCAACAGAAAGTTTCAATAACTCTTGAACACCTAAAAATTCAGGCTTGTGATTAACAATTACACAGGCATTGGGAGAAATTGAAGTTTCGCAATCGGTAAATTTATATAACGCATCAATTGTGATATCAGGAGAAATGCCCGGAGCCAGATCAACCTGTATCTCGACTTCGGCAGCAGTATTATCAGTTACTTTCTTAATTTTTATTTTTCCCTGATCATTTGCCTTTACAATAGACTCCATCAATTGAGAAGTAGTTACACCGTATGGAACACTTTTGATCAGTAATGTCTTCTTATCTGACTCTTCAATGTGTGCCCTAACTTTTACCTTACCACCTCTTTTCCCCTGATTATAATCTGTAACATCAATCATTCCGCCAGTCAAAAAATCTGGCATTAAATCAAACTTTTTACCTTTTAAATATTTAATAGAGGAATCAATCAGTTCGCAGAAATTATGAGGAAGAATTTTTGTTGATAATCCTACAGCAATTCCATCTGCACCTTGTGCTAATAACAAAGGAAATTTCATCGGCAATGTGACCGGTTCATTTTTTCTGCCATCATAGCTCAATTGCCAGACTGTTGTTTTAGCATTAAAAGCAACTTCTAAAGCAAACTTACTGGGCCTTGCTTCAATATATCTAGGTGCTGCGGCATCATCACCTGTCCTTACATCGCCCCAGTTACCTTGTGTATCAATCATTAGGTCTTTTTGACCCATATTCACTAAAGCATCGCCAATACTTGCATCGCCATGCGGATGGTACTGCATTGCTTGCCCAATAATATTTGCCACTTTATTGAAACGGCCATCATCCATTTCCTTCATGGCATGAAGGATGCGGCGCTGTACTGGCTTTAATCCGTCTTCTAAAGCAGGTACAGCTCTTTCCAGTATTACATAGGAAGCATAATCGAGAAACCAAGTTTTGTACTGGCCATGTAATCCTGTATCAATATTTTGAACGTCAGTATTTTTTTTCTTTGCTGCCATTTTATTTCTTTCCTATTATTCCGAGATGTTTTTATTTGAATCCTTCATCTGTTTTAATTCGTAACCAAAAATCAATCCATTGATGAATGTCCGAATAAGACAATTCCAATTAACTGCACAAGGGCTACATGTTAAAAATTAATTCTCAGATAAGTTTTCATCAACAATTGCCTCTGCCTTTTTTCCACCTTCCAGCTTAACATCAAAATCTTTCCACCCCTTTTCAATATCACCATTCACTTGAATTCTACCTTCATTGATTAGTTGCTTAATACGCCACTCGATAAAAACATCACCAGTTTTAATTTTCATTCTGTTTAAGGTATTCCCAACTAATCGCCAGGCTTTTTGCCATTCGGGTGTAAGATTCTTTAAAATTTCATTATCATAAAATTTCTCTTCCTTTCCCTCTATCTTCTTTCCTCCTTCCAGAATTCTCACCATTGAATTATCATCACATAATTTCTTCCATTCATCTGGATCAATTTCGAATTCACTAAGCGTAACCGGTCTTGCAAGTTTTTTTGCTTTTAAGAATTCTGAAGGCTGTATTTCATTCAGCCATGAAGGATAAAATATCTGACCTTTATCATTGATAAAAGGAAGATTGTTCATGTACAATACCATTACCCTTCCTTGGTATTCACTAAGTTCAGGCATCATCCTGTAATAGCCGCACACATCATGTTGATTCTGTCCCATCCAAATCCATAATTGTTCTTCCGGATTTTCATCAAGCTTTGCTTTTAACTGACTTATAGTTTCCCTGTCGTCAACTTCGTTAATCTCATTCTTACTATAATGTGAGTGCTTTATCAATTCCATCCACCAGTCTGTTCTTGCTTGCCAGCCTTCAGGAGTATCAATGCCAGCAAGTGGTCCGACAGCATAATCGTCTCTAATCTGAATGATTTCTCCTGCCAATGTTTCATCTAACTTTATTACCTGTTTCATCAGGTCTATCTCACTTTCATTAAATACTATGTGTATCATCTTTTATTTTTTGTTTGGTTGTATTATATAATAAACACAAGTTGTTAAAAAATTTCTCACAAATGGGATTGCCTTTATCAGTAATCCTTGCCTTTTTGGTTTCCATCCAAATTTCCATTCATAAATCGGATTTAATAAATAATGCCGGTGATGTGGAATGCTATAACCTTCTTCTTTACAAATTCTTTCAAATCGTTCTATGCTGATACCTGTTTCTCGTATCTCCATCATCTCTGCTACATTCTCTTTCCTATTCTTCAAAATTGCTTTATACATAAACTTTGGCAACAAATGAATATAAGGCAGTTTTGAAATTTTTGATTTACAAATCTGCTGGTGTCCGCCAAATGGCATATACCATGGTGGAAATCCAAAGAACACAATTCCTTCTGGCTTCAAAAAATTTTTCATCCAGCCGATTAGCTTTGCTTGGTCATGAATATGCTCAATCACATCTTTCAAAATAATTATGTCAAACAACCCATTAAAATCTTTCTCTACATCCACTTCATAAATATCTTTCACTACAAAGCTTAATTTACCAGATGCAATATCTTCTGGTAAGAACTTTTGTGCATCCACTATTCTTGGCGCATCCAATTCCACTCCCACTCCTACACAGCCTATATTAATAAATGCTTTCAACACTCCGCCTTCGCCGCAACCAATTTCCAATACTCTCATACCTCCAGCAATTGGAAATTTTTCTTCAATAAACGGTATCACATATTTCTCTGCATTCAAAACCTGAATGTCGAAGTATCTTTTTCTATCTGCGTGAAATTCAAACATCTATTTAATTACTTTCCACAGGAGCGTCAAGCTCAACTTTCAGATTGTTAATAATAAATTCCTGTCTGTCTGGTGTATTTTTTCCCATATAAAAATCAAGCAAATCCTGAATATGCTCTCCAGCTTCTAATCCCATCAATGTTGTTTTCATTTCATCTCCAATAAATTGACCAAATTCATCCGGCGATATTTCACCTAATCCTTTGAAACGGGTTATCTCTGGTTTACTACCCAACTTTTTAACTGCATCGGCTTTCTCATCTTCACTATAGCAATAAATAGTCTCCTGTTTATTCCTAACTCTGAATAAAGGTGTTTCTAAAATATAAACATGGTTATGCTTTACCAAGTCAGGGAAAAATTGCAAAAAGAATGTCATCAATAACAAACGTATATGCATTCCATCCACATCGGCATCAGTTGCAATTACAATATTATTGAAACGAAGGCCTTCCATTCCTTCTTCAATATTCAATGCATGCTGTAAAAGGTTGAACTCTTCATTTTCATACACCACTTTCTTTGTCAGTCCAAAGCAGTTCAGCGGTTTTCCACGAAGACTAAACACAGCCTGCGTTTCTACATTTCTTGATTTGGTGATGGAACCGCTGGCACTATCCCCTTCCGTAATAAAGATGGTTGTTGCATTTTGTTTTTCTACAAACAATTCCTTTCCCTTCGATGGAGATTCATCATTCAAATGTACTCGGCAATCTCGTAGTTTTTTATTATGAAGATTGGCTTTCTTAGCTCTTTCATTCGCCAGCTTTTTAATACCGGCCATATCTTTTCTTTCTCTCTCACTTTGCTCAATACGTTTTTTCAATGCCTCTGCAGTAGCAGGATTCTTGTGCAAATAATTATCCAGCTCTTTAGAAAGAAAGTCGCTGAAAAACTGCCGCATACTTGGCCCTTTGGTGTCTACGTTTACAGAACCCAATTTTGTTTTTGTCTGAGATTCAAAAACAGGTTCAACTACACGAACAGAAACCGCAGCTACAATACCTGTCCTTATATCAGAAGCATCATAATCTTTCTTATAAAATTCCCGGATGGTTTTTACATACATTTCCCGAAAAGCTTGGTGATGTGTGCCGCCTTGTGTTGTATGTTGTCCATTTACAAAACTGTAAATATCTTCTCCGTAATCATTGGTATGTGAAAGGGCAATTTCCATATCATTGCCTTTCAGATGTATTATTGGGTAACGAATTTCATCTTCATTCGTTTTGCGTTGCAACAGATCTAGCAATCCATTCTTACTTACAAAACTCTTACCGTTAAAAACAATTTTCAATCCTGCATTCAGAAAGCAATAATTCCAAATCTGATTCTCCAGAAATTCAGAATGGTATTTATAATTCTTAAATATCTGTTCATCGGGAATAAAAGTTACCAATGTCCCGTTTTCTTCACCAGTCTTTGCTTCCTTATGTTCTTTTATTAAAACGCCTCTTTCAAATTCGGCTGTCTTTTCTTTTCCTTCCCGTACAGCAGTTACTTTAAAAAAATTACTCAATGCATTCACCGCTTTCGTACCCACTCCATTTAAACCAACTGATTTCTGAAAAGCCTTACTGTCGTATTTCGCACCAGTATTTATTTTGCTCACTACATCCACCACTTTTCCCAATGGAATACCACGGCCATAATCTCTAACAGTCACTGTTTTCCCATCTATCGTCAGCTCCACAGTTTTGCCATGACCCATTGTATATTCATCAATACAATTGTCCATCACTTCTTTCACCAGCACATAAATACCATCATCAGGAGAGGCGCCGTCGCCAAGTTTACCAATATACATACCCGGCCGAAGGCGGATATGTTCTTTCCAGTCGAGAGATTTTATACTGTCTTCGTCGTAATTAAAAAGGTCGGTCTTTTCTTTTTCTTTTGCCATTGCTCACTTAAGTTTTTCAGAGATATTTTGTTGCCCAACTTCCTGTTCCCTGAGCATCGTCCCTTGCGTCGCACTCTTGTACGTTCGGTTCTTTACTCAGCTTTTTTACATAGAGAGCAAATATAACAAAACGGCCTTAGCGATAGGAATTTAGAGTTATTCACTTGATGTGAATAACTCTAAGTGGAACAATACGAACTGAACTTTTTATTATAGAAATGGATTTAGTATAAGAAAAAATGAGTTAGTAAAGGAAAGTGCAGCCAAAAAGTAAAAAGACTACTTAACTGGATAGAATTGTTCCTTAAAATTGGAGTAAGGATTCTAAAAATACTTGACTTTTTCTCATAGAAAAATATCTTATTTTATTAGAAAAGAAATTATTTTTTCTTTTTCCCTTTAGGCATTTCTTCTTTTTCTGCTCCCAGTTCATCAGCTACAACCCATTCATAATCCAGTTGCCGTTTAGTAAGGTTTGCAGCCACCACTTTTATTGTCACTTTATCTCCCATTCTGAATTTTTTGCCGCTTCGTTGACCAACCAAACAATAGTCAGTCTCCACATGACGGAATTCATCATATTCCAAGAGACTGTTTATGCTTACTAAGCCTTCACATTTATGTTTCACAGTTTCTACCCAAAAACCAAAACTGGCAACGCCACTAATCACTCCTTCAAAATCCTCGCCGAGGAAGTTCTTCATATACTGAACCTGTTTGTATTTATTGGATGCTCTTTCTGCTTCCATGGCAGCTCTTTCCCTTTCGCTGGCATGCTTGCATTTATCTTCCAGTTTTTTATCGGGTTGTATTTTGTTGTTCAGCACATCAAATAAAATGCGATGCACCATCACATCCGGATAACGGCGAATGGGTGAAGTAAAATGACAGTAATGTTCAAATCCCAAACCATAATGACCAATATTTTCTGAAGTATATTTTGCCTTCGACATGGTACGGATTCCCAACTGCTCCAGCACATGCTGTTCAGGTAGGCCATGCACATCTTTCAGTAACTGGTTAAATGAAATTGCAATCGCTTCGGGTGAAGATGTATCAAACGTATGTCCGAATTTTTTTGCAAATGCTGCAAAAGGAACCAGTTTTGCTTCATCCGGTTCATCATGTATCCGGTAAGGAAAAGGCAACGACTTATTATTTACTTTTATTTTTGAAATATTTTCTGCCACAGTTCTGTTGGCAAGTAGCATAAATTCTTCAATCAGTTTATGTGCTTCTTTGCTTTCTTTCACCATTATGCCGATTGGATTTCCTTTTTCATCCAATGTAAAACGTACTTCCTGTGAGGAAAAGTTAATTGCTCCGTGATTAAACCTAATCTTTCTAAATTTCTGTGCAATATCATTCAGTATCAAAATTTCCTCTGCATACAAACCAGCTTTGTTTTCAATGATTGCTTGTGCTTCTTCATACGTAAAGCGATGATCGGAATGCATCACTGTTTTTCCCAACCAGTATTGCTTTACTTCTCCCTTGGGGGTTATTTGAAAGATAGCAGAGAAAGTCAGCTTGTCTTCATTAGGTCTTAATGAGCAAAGCACATTAGAAATATGTTCCGGCAACATCGGATTTACTCTATCTGGCAAATAAACAGATGTAGCTCTTTGATAAGCTTCTTTATCCAAATCATTATCCTGCTCCACATAATAGCTTACGTCGGCAATATGAATTCCTATTTCATAATTACCTGTTTTCAGTTTTCTGAATGAAATGGCATCATCAAAATCCTTTGCATCTACAGGGTCAATAGTAATGGTGAAAATATCCCGGATATCTTTCCGCTTCTTTATTTCATCATTTGATATGGTATCAGGAATTCTAGCCGCTACTTCCAACGCTTCGTCAGAAAATGTTAATGGAAACCCTGCTTCCAGTAAAATATCTTTCATAGCAGCGTCATTGCTATTTTCGGGGTCAAGTACATTCACCACTTCGCCAACAGGTCTTTTATCGTCTTTATCCCATTGCACAATCTTTACGACAACTCTATCCTGATCTTTTGCATTATTAATATTAGTTAATGGAATAAAAATATCTGGCATAGGTTTATCTACATCAGCAACAAAAAAGGCAAAACCTTTATTCATTTGTAGATGGCCGATAAATTCTGTCCGCTTTCGATTAATAACTTCTTTCACCACTCCCTGCATTCGTTTGCCACTGCTTTTCATATCCTTTATTGCCACACTAACCGTGTCGCCATGCATGGCAGTATTAAAATCCGTCGGACGTATTAGAATATCTACTTCCATCCCTTCTATCGTAACAAACCCAATTCCTGAACGGGTAATATCCAATACACCTTTCAACACTTTTCCAGGTGATTGTCTTTGTTTCTGTTTCTCTTTTGTATTTCTCTTCTTTGTATTTTTTCTTCCCATAAAAATCTTCTCTTAATTATTTGTAAACTCGTTTATAAATTTTGTAATTATTGTATTAAATTTCGCTGCTTCTTCAAACAAGAAGCGATGCCGGACTGGTAAAACATAAAATGGTAAATCTTTAATCTCTTCCCGAAATTTTGTTAACCTGACCGCATCTTTCTCTGTTGTAAGGATAATCTTATCCTGCGATTGAATATTCTCAAATTTATGCTTAATATCTTTTAAGTCGTCAATTGAAAATATATGATGATCCGCATACTGAAGCATATGATAACTATTACTATGTTCTTCCAGCATTGCTTTCAGCGGCTTTGGATTGGCAATACCAGAGACCAATAATATTTCTGTACTACTTGCCAATTTTCTTTTTTCCATCGAATCAATATGATATAGTTCACCATAGTCAATACTAGTGAAAAAAACATGTTGATGTGTTAGCGGTTTTATTTCAGCAATAATCTTCTGCTTTTCTTCTACAGTTAAATCAGGGTTGCATTTTGTAACAATTATTATTTCTGCTCTCTTGTAACTGCTTTTTAAATCCCGCAGATCACCTGTTGGTAAATAAAAGTCTCTTGTAAACAGGTTGCCATAATCAGTAAGCAGAATATTTAATCCTGCCTTTATAGCTCTATGTTGAAATGCATCATCCAGAATTACCACTTGGGTTTCAGGCTTGTCATGCAGCAGTTGAGGAATTGCTTCAATTCTTTCTTCACCAACAGCAATCGGCACATCAGGAAATTTTAAATGAAACTGCATAGGCTCATCCCCAATATCTAACGCTGTTGTATTTTCATCTGCTAAAGCATAACCCTTTGTCCTTCGTTTATAACCTCGGCTAAGTGTCGCCACTTTGTAGTTGTCTTTCAATAATCCTACCAAATATTCCACCATTGGCGATTTTCCTGTTCCGCCTACAGAAAGATTACCAACACAAATTAATGGAAGTCCGAAACTGCTGGATTTGAATATTTTTTTGTTGTAAAGAAAATTTCGGATAGTTATTCCAAGCCAATATAATAAAGCGAAAGGCAGTAATAGTATGCGGAAAGATTTCAGAAAAGCATTAGAAAACATAAATATTGTGCGGTGTAATACAAAGTTCTAAAGGTACGTCAAATTGGTCCTTATCGGTAATTTCATCAACAGGCTCAAAATAAGAAAACCCGATTTTAAGGCATTCCTTTTTGCATGATGGAAGAAACTTATCATAAAAACCTTTACCATATCCAACTCTGTACCCTTTTTTATCTACGGCAAGCAGCGGCACCAATATTAAATCAATTTCATCTGCCGGAAGCACATCTCCTTCAGCTGGTTCATAAATATTGTATTCGTTTTTGATGAAATCAGTTTCGGGATGAACAGTTACAGCAATCATTTCATCCAACATAAAATCTGTTCTTGGATAGGCTATTGTCAATTCCGGATTTCTGAATTCGAGATAATCAGTAAAAAGATGTGTATCTGGCTCCTTATGTTCTTCAATCGGCCAGAAAGAAAGCAACGATTGTATAAAAGGAATTTCCGATTTTTGAAACTGAATCAATAAAAGATCATCCAGTTTGTTTCTTTCAGCGGTAGAAAGTTCATTTCTTTTCTCTTTATAAATATTTCTAAGTGCTGCTTTCTTCATTAGTCTCTGCTCTCAACAAAAGTAGTAAATATAGTTGTGCCGTAATTTCGTTCAGCTTTATAAAAAGGAAATGATTTGTAACTATTTCTTGGCGTATGTTCCAGCACAAACCAACCTTCTTTCTTTAATAATTGCTTTTCAAATACATTCTTCGGCAAATCATCAATGGTAGTTAAAGCATACGGTGGGCCGGCAAAAATAAAATCAAATTGCTCAGTACAATTATTAATAAACTTAAAAACATCCATTTTAATCACCTGAATGTTTTCTATTCTTAGGGTTGCGGCTGTTTTTTTAATAAAGTCATACATGGCAGCATCTTTCTCTACAATCGTTAAATCATCCACACCTCTTGAAGCCAGTTCGTAACTAATGCTGCCCGTGCCGCCGAAAAGATCTAATGTTCTGATTTCTTCAAAGACGAGATTGTTCTGCAATACATTAAACAAACCTTCTTTTGCAATATCGGTGGTTGGCCTTGTGTAAGGCATTTTATTGGGCGGATTAAATTTCCTTCCGCCATGTTCGCCACCTATGATACGCATTTGGCAAGATCATTTAGCGAAGTAAAAAAATGAGCCGGATATTCTGCACCTGTATTCCATTGGGCATTTCTAAAATCTATATTTATGAAATACTGGTACAGCTCCTTGTATAAAGATGATTGCTTATCAACCAAACCAGATAATTGCAATTGCACTACTTCTCTCGACAATGAAAATTGTTTACAAATTTTCAGCAAATAGAATAAGACATCTTCCGGTGTTGTATATTCAAATGTCTGTGTTAGTAAAATATTGTTGCGATTTGCAGCAATTACTACAAATTCAGTTTTTCTGAAATCAACCTGTAATCTACCTTCTTCCGTAACGCCAATTGAATTTCTTACATCCAGCGAATACTGGTGCCAGAAACGAGCCGTTGGAAATTTTTGGCTAATCCAATCCTTTACTTCCACCGGAATGGAATATATATTATACAACTGCCATCCTGTTATACTTTCAGATATAATTGTTGACTGACTATTTACTCCGTAAGATATATTAAGTAATGCTCCAGCTTCTTCACTTTTAAACTCCTTGGAAGGAACCAGCAAGCTTTCTGAAAAATCATAAGCTACCAGTACTTCGTAAAAAGAGTCACTTAAAACAGGATTTGAATCCATTATATCCTGCCAGTAGTTTTCATTCCATTCTTCTATTGAATAATAAGCTAATTGATAAAGCTCTAATCCAGATTTATTGGCAATTGCAAAGGTAAAATGCTGTTTTCCGATCCTCAAAGAAAGTACCTGCTGCTTATCTTCGGCAGCTTCAAATTTGATATGAAATAATTGTTTCAATATTTATTAAGTTGGCGTGCAATAATAGACAAAAATTTAAATATCGTAGGTTTGCCCACTTTTAACAATGGCAAATTCTTTACCAGCTACAAACCTTCAGGTCTCAACCAGCTATCGGCAAATTTTAAAGATTGCCTTACCAATAAGCCTTGCCATTCTGGTACCGCAATTCAATTTCATTACCAATAATATTTTTTTAGGCCATTATAGTCAGGAAGCTTTGGCTACAGCAAGTATTACAGGTGTTTACTACCTCATTTTTGCCATGATTGGTTTTGGATTGAATAATGGATTGCAAACCCTGATTGCAAGAAGAGCCGGAGAGAATAAACCTGAAGAAGTTGGAAAATTGTTTGGACAAGGAGTTTATATTTCATTAGCCATCGCTTTTGTGGGCATTCTTATTACTTGGTTGCTGGCACCTGTTATCCTGAAGGCAGTTTTACATTCTGATACAATTGCCACCGATTCTATTGAATATTTAAAGATCAGGATTTGGGGACTTCCTTTTTTGTATGTGTACCAAATGAGAAATGCTTTGCTGGTTGGAACCAACAACAGCAAATATCTTATTAGTGGTGCTATTGCTGAAACTGTTGCTAACGTAGCATTTGATTATGTTTTAATATTCGGTCATTATGGATTTCCAGAAATGGGTTTGAACGGAGCTGCTGTAGCTTCTATCATTGCTGAGTTTATAGGCATGGTAGTCGTTTTTTTGGTCATTCATAAAAAAGGGATTGGTAAACAATTTTCCTTATTCAAACATTTTTATTGGAATAAGAAATTAAGCAAACAACTTTTTGCCATATCGCTTCCTATCATTCTTCAGCTTGCTTTTAGTGTAATGAGCTGGGAGTTCTTTTATATTCTTATCGAGCATCATGGTCAAACTGATTTGGCCATTTCCAATGTGATGAGAAATGTATTTGGTTTAACTGGCTGTCTTACCTGGGCATTTGCAGCTACTAGTTCTGCAATGGTTAGTAATATTATCGGGCAAGGGAAGCAGGAAAATGTAAAAGCACTTATCCTAAAGATTGTCAAATTAAGTACTTGTTCTGCTTTGGTAATCGTATTATTAATAAACCTATTTCCCGGAGTATTGATTTCAATTTTTGGTCAATCAGAGCTTTTTATTGCTGATGCCATTCCTGTTGTTCGGGTAGTTTCAGTTGCTATTCTCTTTATGTCGTTCTCCGTTGTATGGCTGAATGCGGTAACCGGAACAGGAAACAGCCGGATGACACTTTTGATAGATGGAGTGGCAATTATTCTTTACTGCGTTTTTGTTTATCTGATTCTGGAAAAATATAAGCTCTCCATCACTTATGGTTGGATGGGCGAATGGATCTATTGGGGCAGTATTTTTATATTATCCGTTTGGTATATAAACAAAGGAAATTGGAAGAATAAGAATATTTAAAAATCTTTTGAATACTTCACCCCAACTTCTCCTGTAAATTTAGCAATGGGAGGATTTAATTTAGAAAGAGAAATGTCAATCTTTTTTACCGATGGAAATTTTTTGTGCAACAAATCTGTTACTTCCATTACAAAAGTTTCCAGCAACTCACGGGGCTTTTGCATTTCTTCCTTTAAAATGGAAAATAGGCTGGCATAATTTATAGTTTCACCTAATTCGTCAATAAGTTCACTTCCTGGATCGTATGAAACAGCGAGGTTTACTTCAAACTCATTTCCCGTTTTTTGTTCTTCTTCAAACAATCCATGATAAGCAAAAAAACGAACCTCGTTTAAATAAACAGTTAAGACAGTTTTCATACTAAATATTAATGTGATCCTTTTGCACTAAGATATCTTTCTGCATCCAATGCTGCCATACAACCCGTACCAGCTGCTGTTACAGCTTGCCTGTAAATTTTATCCTGCACATCGCCGGAGGCAAATACACCTTCTACATTTGTTTTTGTTGTGCCTGGAATTGTTATTACATAACCGGCATCATCCATTTCCAGAAATGGTTTAAATATTTCTGAGTTAGGCTGATGACCAATTGCCACGAAAAATGCACTTACAGGTATTTCAGTCTTCTCTCCTGTTTCATTATTCTTAATACGAACTGCTTCTACTTTTTTATCGCCCAGCACTTCGTCTGTTTCACTATGCCAGTACACTTTAATATTTGATGTTTTCAAAACTCTGTCCTGCATTACTTTACTTGCTCTCATTTCGCCACGGCGAACAATCATATGCACCTGAGAACATATTTTTGATAAATACAAGGCTTCTTCTGCAGCCGTATCTCCTGCACCAACAATTGCAACTTCCTTTCCTTTAAAGAAAAACCCATCGCAAACAGCACAGGCACTTACACCATGTCCATTTAGTCTTTGCTCACTTTCTATACCAAGCCATTTTGCAGAAGCCCCTGTTGAAATAATTACAGCATCAGCCTCAATCCATTTTTCTTCATCAATCTGCACTTTATGTACATCACCAGAAAAATCAACTTTTGTTGCCAGTCCATAACGAATATCAGTTCCCATACGGGCAGCTTGCTTTTCAAAATGCACCATCATATCTGGCCCCTGAATTCCATCCGGATAACCGGGATAGTTTTCAACTTCAGTTGTAATCGTTAATTGACCGCCCGGTTGAATGCCCTGGTATAAAACAGGGTTTAGTCCTGCTCTTGCTGCATAAATAGCTGCTGTATATCCGGCAGGTCCTGATCCGATGATCAGACAATGTACTTTCTCGTTTGTATCCATTCTTTATAATTTGTCTTGTAATAAAAGTTTGTAAAAATAACGCATAATCGGTTATGTATTATGTCTGTTTGACGACCATATAGAACTGAGTTATAAACTGAGAGGAATAATAGACAGAAAGAAAGGAGTATTTTGATTGATTAGGTTATAACCGAGTGTTATCTCTTACCATTTGTTCTTACTAATTTCCATTATTTTGGAGATTAACGTATAATATTTGCCTTTATTTGCTTCGGGTAATAAAAGAGAATTTGAAACAAAACCTCCAATCATTTGTTCTTCCTCAATTGTAAAGATCAAATCTAAATCCGGATGATGATGTGGTCTAAAAAATCCATAATAATAATTTATACAAGTAAAATCTACCAACGCATTTCGATATTTTCTTAGTTTCGTTTTTTTGAGGAGGCTCGTCTCAAAAGTTTTGTTTGTTACGTTAATTTTGATTTTATAAACATCAACAATCTCTTGTCGATTAGTTAGGTATAAAACTATTCCAAACAAATAACTACCATATGATTGATTTGTCAAATAAACTATACCATTCTTGATGTTCAGCTTCTCCAAAGAAGTTTTAATAAATGGTCTTTCCAAGAAAACAGAAAGTGATGTAAATTTTTCTTTTGAAATGGTATCTAAATTACAGTCTATATCTTCTGACTGTCCATTAACCTCAAATGCTATTGTTACATTAATTAATAAGGTTAATCCAACAATGATTGTATGTCTTATCACATTATTCATCTTTTACTTTTATCCAATCTGAGATTTTTATAAAATTACCACTTCCCTAAAATAAAACAACCCCGGCTAAAAGCCGGGGCAGTTTATACTAAACCCATCTAATTTAGAATTTATTAGCCTAAGTATGCTTTTAAAGCACTGCTATACCTGGCTTTTTGAAGACGCTTAATTGCTCTTTCTTTGATCTGGCGGATACGTTCTTTGGTAAGATCGTATTTCTGACCAATCTGTTCTATCGTAACTCCGTTTTCTCCATCCAAACCGAAATAAGCATTTACAATTTCTGCCTCTCTTGGTGACAGCGATTTCAAAACTCTGCGAATTTCGTTTCTTAAAGAATCCTTCATTACATCATCATCTGTATCATCACCACCTTCCAGCAAATCACCCATGGCTACATCTTCAGCTTCATGCACAGGTGCATCAAGGGAAGTATGACGGGTGTTACTTTGGAAAATATTGTTGATCTCTGTTTCACTCATCTCCAGTAATTCTGCTAACTCTTCAGTAGATGGCTCTCTCTCATGTTCCTGTTCAAAAGCCATATAAGCTTTGTTAGCCTTGTTGTACGTACCAATTTTGTTTTGTGGCAAGCGGACTAATCTGCCCTGCTCTGCCAACGCCTGTAGTATTGATTGGCGAATCCACCACACAGCGTAAGAAATAAATTTGAAACCTTTAGTTTCATCAAAGCGTTGAGCCGCTTTAATTAAGCCGAGGTTACCCTCGTTAATCAAGTCACTAAGTGACAATCCCTGATGTTGATATTGCTTAGCAACAGATACCACGAAACGTAAGTTGGCTTGCACCAATTTATCCAAAGCTCTTTGAGAATCAACCGGATTTCTGCCAAACATCTTAATCCGCTGGGCAAGAGTGGTCTCTTCTTCCGGCGTAATCATCGAAATTTTTGAAATTTCCTGAAGGTACTTCTCAACAGCCTGGGAGTCTCTGTTGGTAATCTGAGTAGCAATTTTGAGCTGCCGCATAACTAATTTAATTTAAATATCAACGTAAAATGACAGTCATTGTTTGCAGAATGTTGCAAATGGATAGTTAATTGCCTTATAATGTATAAAAAGTAACGTCCGTCCCTGACCGTCTGCAAAAATAATCATTATTCGCCGTATCTCATAGCGTTTTAAAGCCTAAAATTGAGGACATTATCAACCAAACACATTTACAATGTTAATAAACATAGGAAAGTCAATACCAGTAAGGATTTCACAAATTGAGGAAAATTAACATTGATTTTATTCTATACCGATTTTGCCGTATTTGAAGCTGCCTTTTTATGCTTTGCCTTTCTTGCCAAGTAAATCCAAATACCCAACCCTGTTAGGAACAACAACGTTGAAATTACCTCTGCCTGTGTTGGATGTAATCCAAATAAATCAAGCCGAGTGTTGACCCTTATTTTCTCGATAAAAAACCGCTCCATGCCATTTAGCATTAGATAAAGTGCCATCATGGTTCCAGGCACTTTCAGCTTTTTTCGTAATGACATTAGCAGTAAAAAGAGAATAAAACAGATAATTATTTCATATAAAGCGGTTGGATAAACAGCTGCCGCCAGTTCATTACAAAATTTGCCTTCACAACCGGGAATTGGAACTCCGATTTCATTTACATTATGAGGATATTTATAAGCCCATATCCAATCAGGCAGCCAGCTAAAGGGCTTTGGATTGTTATTGACAATTCCCCAATCACCATCACCAGAAACCTGGCAGCCAATTCTACCCATTGAATAAGCCAGCATCATTGTTGGTGCCAACGCATCATTTAAATGCCAGAAACCAATTTTATGCTTTTTAGCATACCACCAGATAGCCAAGGCTGCACAGATAAGACCTCCGTAAAAAGTTAATCCTTTGGCAGAAAAAATATAATCGTAGGGATGTTTTAAAAAGTCGCTCCAATTTTCAAAAATATCGAACAGCTTTGCCCCAAGCAAACCGAAAACAAGAGCCAGAATAGTTATTTCTCCTACCCTGTCATGTGGCCAAATACGGACATTTCTGGTTTCTGGTTTAGCCAATTTTTGCTTGTTCTTTTCCCACCATTTCATTCCTGCAAACAATAGACCCAACAAAATACCAGCTGGCCAACTTCCTAGTGTAGAAAATATAAAAGCCTGCGGATCTTCAGTTGCCGAGCTATCCATTATGAATAAGGCAACAATTTTAAACCCTAAAAGAAATCCAAGTAGAAAATTCAATCCTAAATCCAGATACGATGCTGGCTTACCAACAGTAACCTGCATTTCAGTTGGTTGAAATAAACCTTGCTTGCTTTTACGCTTTAGTTCATTTGCCAAAACAATTGCAGAAACAATGAAAGCGATGGCCACAAAAAAGCCAAAAGAATTCACAAACCTGAGAAAATTCCATTCAACGCCAAATAAATCTTTAAAAGCGAAGTATAGGTTGGGATACATGAATAAATAGTTGGTTAGCAGCGAATATAAGAAAGTTTCGAGTTGTAAGTTATGAGTAGTGAGTTTTGGTAAATAAGCTAAAAATTTATTTAATAGCAAAAAAATAAAAGAGTTCCGAATCAATGATTCGAAACTCGCAAACTCATAACTAGTAACTATTTTAATTACAATGTTGACCAAAAGCGCCGATAAGGTTCTCAGCAATCATTTGAGCTGATCTGCCTTCAATCTGATGACGTTCGATAAAATGCACCACCTGGCCATTTTTAAATAATGCAATAGCTGGTGAAGATGGCGGGTAAGGCATTAAATGCTGGCGAATACTTTTTACAGCTTCTACATCAAACCCTGCAAAACTTGTTGCCAGGTAAGTTGGTTTTTGTGATGCATTAGCAACGGCTAAAAGAACCCCCGGTCTGGCAGTACCAGCCGAACAACCACAAACGGAATTTATCATAACTAATGTTGTTCCTTCTTTGGCTAATTGAGCATCTACATCTGTAGAAGAAAGCAATTCTGAAAAACCATTTTCAGTCAATTCTTCTTTCATCGGTATTACTATTTCTTCTGGATACATATTTTTCTATTTTTTATTAAAAGCAAAAGTAAACAAAAAGTACACTGTATGTAAGCTCTAACACAGCTACAGAAATTTTGTCAGCAGATTTTCCTCTTTTCGGAAATTTTGTCTACCAAAAAACAAAAAGCCGGACAGTATTGTCAGAAAAAAACTGACCTTTTGGTGATGGTATGCCGTTTGATAAAATGTTAATCGTAATTAAAATTCAAAAAAATAAAACTATACAATCATGTTAAACGTAAATTTTAAGCAGAAGCCTTACACCGGTTCAATAAACAATTTGGTTGATGAGTTGTTTACAGAGTTACCAATGTTCTTTAAAAATGATTTTAACAATACAGAAAGAAAAGGTTCTGTTCCGGTTAACGTCAAAGAAACAGCAAACGGTTATCAATTAGAAGTAGTTGCACCGGGTTTTGAAAAAGCAGATTTTAAAATCAAACTGGATGACAGTTTACTGACAATCTCTGCTGACAATAAAATTGAAGAGAAGAAAGAAAGCGATAAGCAGATTAGAAGAGAATATAGTTATCGTTCTTTTAAGAGATCTTTTACAGTTGATTCGACAATTGATGCAACAAAAATTGATGCAACTTACGTCAATGGAGTGTTGATTTTAAACCTTCCAAAGAAAGAAGAAGTCAAAGCATCAGCAAAAGAAATTATTATTAATTAAAATATTCGAAGATTTTCTCATAAGCAGTTGGTTTTGGTTTACAACCCTCCGTTTCCACGGAGGGTTTAGTTTTTCCCACAAGCCCTAAGGGGGAGTATAAATACAAAGTCGTTTCACTTAGAAAGGATTTTTTCAATTTCGATAATTTAAATTACATCAATCTTTCAGTATTCTCTTTTCAGATTTCTACTCTGCTACACAATTATCTTTTCTTCTTGTATCAATTATATATTGAATTTTCCATATTCCATCAAAGCGAACTAATTGAAAAGAGTTTACTCCACAATGACTGAAGTTGTTATTGTAATAGAAACTATACGGTGTCCAGGCAAAAGCTAATGGTCCGTCAATTTTTATTGTTTCAAATGTTATTCTTTCATCCAAAGATCCGACAGTTGCCTTGCTTATCTGATTAATAAATCCCGATGGGCTTTCATTTCGAACAACAGTAGCCCCTGCTTTGTCTCTGCTGATACTTTGAAATACAATGCTATCCGAAAATGTACTTTTCAACATTTCTCCATCAGCATTTTTCATCGCCGTGAACATTTTGTTGATAACTGCTTTTATTGAGTCTTCTGCACTTTGAGCATTTGCAAAATTTCCACAAAATGTTAATGTTAAGAGTATGAAAAAATATTTCATGTTGTGATATTTTATGATTTTATGGCAAGTGAATTGGACAATAAATGCGTTATGAATTTATTCCTATAAATGTAAAACAGTAATCCATGCAAACAGCCAAAATAGTACAGACGGTCGTTTTGCTGATAATTGTGGCTATGGCAGCCAGTTGTACAGCAACGAAAGAATATACTGGTAAACTTTTTCCTGGTAGTCAATCCGCTGTAAAAGATAGTCAGGCTGTGGCTTTGCGTTTTCTTGAATTAGACAAAGTAGAAGAAGATAAAGAAAGCTGGGTGACAACTGATATTATTATGGGAAGAGATACTGTAAGTAAAACCTTTGCTTTAGACAAACTTGCAAAAGTGTACCCTCCCACCAATACAAAAGCTGATTCCACTTTTAAAACATCAAACACCGAAAATAATAATGGTGCCTCTGCAACAAAAAGTATTGAACCTGTTGTAGAAGAGCCGGTAGCAAAGGCTTCCAATGCAAATGGTGTCAGAGAAAAACGAATAAGAGAAAATTAATACATCAACATTCTAATAAACCATTTATTAACAAAACACATACTCATGAAACGAACATTTATTTTTTCTGCCACAGCCATTTTTTCTCTGTTCCTGGTTTTGTCAAGTTGTAAATCCAGCAGAGTTTGGGAAACAAAAGACAGAACTGTAAGAAACACTCCGCCTCCACCAGCTCCAAGAAATTATGGCCCTTCCCCTGCTAGGTACAATTCTTCAGCGACATTAATAATCAGTCCAAGGCCAGGTTTTACGATGAATCAAAATCGGGATGGAAGTTATTATCATCGCAGTCCTCAAGGCTTTCTTTATTGGAAAGGACAGGACAATCGTTTTTATATTGATAAATCGTATTTGAACAGAGTTAGTTATACAAAGTGGGAGTACCAAGACTGGAAACGCTATAAAAAAGC
>Ga0209170_1000334_pt1 | contig 21800 bp, 16 predicted proteins | sample KloWWTKNB14_bulk_FD_187178 | JGI IMG/M metagenome (GOLD analysis project Ga0209170, IMG submission 187178) | Active sludge microbial communities from Klosterneuburg, Austria, studying microevolution and ecology of nitrifiers - Klosterneuburg... | ecosystem: Engineered > WWTP > Aerobic digester >...
CGTTTCGCCAGACACCCAAAGATCAGAATCGCAATTAGGTTCTCCAACAACGGTTGATAACTCGCCATTCGTTTTGTCCATTAGAGACAAACGTCTCCCAAAAGCCATTCGTTTTGTCTATTACACCTATAAGAACTATTACCAGAATGGCGCTTTGGAGCGCGACTTTAAACAGTTGGATGCGTTGAAGAGTGTAATGCGCGCTTATCATGATAATGGTAATCTCCGATCCGAAGCACGCTATGCTGAGGGTGCATCCTACGAGTACACCGACTATTACGTGGATGGAAAAATGCGTTACCAGGAAGTGAAACACCGTAAGCAGCCCTATTACATTACGATGAACCTATTCGCAGGTGATGGAAACCCTATCAGTAAGTTACAGTTGGTGGATAAAAAGAAGATCGAATTCACCCAGCAGGAGTTCCATCCAGGTGGCGCATTAAAGTGTGAAGGCCGAGCCCGTTACGATCAGGCCCGCATGGATACACAGCGCATTGGCACATGGAACTATTTCGATACAGCCGGTGGAGTGGTGAAGGAAGAGGACTACGACGGTGGGAAATTGGCTACGGTCCGCTAGGATATTAAGTGCGCTTCCATCGAAAGAGGTTCATACCATTAATGGTCCGTATGTAAGCTCCAATAGGTTCTGAATTATATTCTGACGTTCGGTTCGATCGAGGTCATTTCATTTGTGCAGGTCAAGCGCTATCCGACTACGATGATCATCGTAAATTTGGGGACACGAATATTTGGACCTAGCGTAAAATGGAAGATAAAGGAAAATTAAGTGATGTGAACGGAGCAGGTAAATGTCCTTTCATGGGTGGAGCCCTTAACCAGACCGCAGGTGGAGGAGCCTCTGATCGTGATTGGTGGCCGGATCAACTAAAATTGAATATCCTCCGCCAGAATTCTACGTTGTCCGATCCTATGGATGATTCGTTCAACTATGCGAATGAATTCAAGAGCCTCGATCTAAAGGCTGTTAAGAAGGATCTCTACGCGCTTATGACCGATTCGCAACCATGGTGGCCAGCAGATTACGGTCATTACGGGCCATTGTTCATTCGTATGGCTTGGCACAGTGCGGGTACATATCGCATTTCTGATGGTCGTGGCGGTGCAGGTTTCGGAACACAACGCTTTACGCCCCTGAACAGTTGGCCAGATAACGTGAATCTGGATAAAGCACGCTTACTGCTTTGGCCGATCAAACAGAAATATGGGAAGAAGATCTCGTGGGCTGACCTAATGATCCTTGCCGGTAATTGCGCATTGGAATCCATGGGATTTGAGACCTTTGGATTTGCCGGTGGAAGGGCTGATGTTTGGGAGCCGAGCCAGGATATTTATTGGGGTCCGGAGACCGAATGGCTCGGAGATAAACGTTACGCTGGTGATCGCGAACTCGAGAACCCGCTAGGTGCGGTGCAAATGGGTTTGATCTATGTGAATCCGGAAGGACCGAACGGAAATCCAGATCCTCTCGCCTCAGCGCGCGACATCAAGGAGACCTTCGGGCGTATGGCCATGAATGATGAAGAAACGGTTGCATTGATCGCCGGAGGACATACATTCGGAAAAGCACACGGAGCTGCTGACCCAGGTAAATATATAGGGCCTGAACCAGCTGGTGCAGGTATTGAAATGCAAGGTCTTGGGTGGCAGAATAGCTTTGGCAGTGGTGCTGGTATAGATACCATTTCCAGTGGTGTCGAAGGTGCTTGGACAACAGACCCGATCAAGTGGGACAATGGCTATTTCGATGTGCTGCTAGGATACGATTGGGTCTTAACAAAGAGCCCAGCCGGTGCACATCAATGGACACCGAAGAATGCCGAAGCAAAGGGAACTGTGCCGGATGCGCATGATCCACAATTGCGCCACGCGCCCATGATGACCACTGCGGACATGGCATTGAAATTGGATCCCGACTACGCTCCGATCTCAAAGCGGTTCCACGAGAACCCGGATCAATTCGCTGAGGCTTTTGCACAAGCATGGTATAAGTTGACGCACCGTGATATGGGACCCAAGGAACGTTACCTCGGACCTGAAGTTCCTTCCGGTGAGTTGATCTGGCAGGATCCGATCCCTGCAGTGGAACACGCACTTATCGATGCAGCGGACGCAGCTATGCTGAAGAAGAATATCATGGGATCTGGCTTGTCCTTATCGCAATTGGTTTCGACTGCATGGGCATCCGCATCAACTTTCCGTGGTTCGGATAAACGGGGCGGTGCAAATGGTGCACGGATCCGTCTTGCGCCACAGAAGGATTGGAAAGTGAACGAACCAGCCCAATTGGCTGGCGTGCTAGCTAAGCTCGATGGCATTCAGAAAGAATTCAATGGCGCAAATTCTGGTAAACAAGTGTCAATGGCGGACCTGATCGTTCTCGCTGGATGTGCCGGCGTTGAACAGGCAGCTAAAAATGCCGGTCATGCTGTTAATGTGCCGTTCACTCCAGGTCGTGCAGATGCGACGCAAGCGCAAACAGATGTAGAGGCGTTCGCCGTTCTGGAACCGGTTGCTGATGCTTTCCGCAATTACATCAGACCAGGTACGAGCATTCGTGCTGAAGAATTAATGGTGGATCGGGCGCAATTGCTGACGCTTACTGCACCGGAAATGACCGTTCTTCTCGGCGGCATGCGTTCAATGAACGCCAACTTTGGGCAAGCGGAACACGGCGTATTCACTGCGCGACCTGAGTCCTTGACGAACGACTTCTTCCTTAACCTGCTCGATCTGGGTACGACCTGGAAAGCAACTACCGATGCACAGGATGTATTCGAGGGGCATGATCGCAAGACCGGAAAATTGAAATGGACCGGAACGCGTGCTGATCTCATCTTCGGTTCCAACTCCGAGTTACGCGCCCTCGCTGAAGTATATGGTTCTGCAGATGCTGAAGCTAAGTTCGTAAAAGACTTCGTTGCGGCTTGGAATAAGGTCATGAATTTGGATCGCTTCGATCTTGTGTGACCTATTGCGAATGTTGAAACTTGAAGAGGTGGCTCGTGTTGAGCCACCTCTTTTGTCTTTCACCACTTGCCAACGACCAGTACAACTAGTAACCAAGGTTCTTTGTTCCTACTTCCGACCTCGCGGATAGTTAACGAATGATCAGCTATGCTTCTGCCAATACCGTTTGCCATAGCCGCAGAACACTTCTTCCCCAGCTTTGATCTTCCGCGTTGCAACTATGCACACATCATTGTTGTCATCTAATCCGATCCGTGCGTTGTTCTTTAAGTGTGTGACGCTTGGTCCTTGAGCATCGTTGGCGAATTTCGCAAAACAAGGAGTGTGCATCGAGTCGAATATGCGGCCGTTCTCTAAGCTGATGAAGTAGCGGTCATTTCCTTCATCAGCACGTTTTTTTGCTTCAACAACGGATAGAAGCTCACCAACAAAAACCGCGATCGTTTCATCTTTGAAAATGTCGATAGCAGTAAATAGTCCGTTGCCGGATCCTGCAATTTGAGAAAGGTCCGTGTACAGATACTCTGACTCAAGTGCTTCGATGGAATTGCTTGTATGTGCTGAGGTTTTCATTGGGATTCCGGCTCAAGAGGCGCAAAGTAGGGCATCAACTCAAACCCGAAAGAGCAAAGAAAACAGCCATCACAAAATGGACTGTTCGCTCGATGGATCTCTTAGTCCATAGAATTAGGGTAGATCGAAGCTGATCTTGCCTTGTTGTATGAATTGAGGCCTAGGCGGATCCTCCTAAAATGGAACAAGCCCCACACATTCTTGTGCAGGGCTTGATCTTATAGGTTAGCACGATTTACTTGGCTGCGTCGTCCTTCACTTCCTCAAAGTCAACGTCGGTTACTTCCGCATCAGATGTATTGGATGAGTTATCACCTTGTGCTCCGCCATTGGATTGCGCTTGTTGACCGGCCTTGTACATCTCTTCGCTCGCCGCACTGAATACAGTGTTCAATTCGGCCATTGCTGCATCCATTGTTGCAATGTCTTCTGCTTTGTGAGCGGTCTTCAACTTCTCCAATGCATCGGTGATCGGCTGCTTCTTGTCGGCTGGGAGCTTGTCGCCCAGATCCTCCATTTGCTTTTCGGTCTGGAAGATGAGGCTGTCCGCCGCGTTCATCTTGTCCACCTTCTCGCGCAACGCTTTGTCACTATCGGCGTTAGCCTCAGCTTCTTTGCGCATCTTCTCGATGTCTTCCTTGCTTAGGCCGCTGCTTGCTTCAATGCGGATGTTCTGTTCTTTACCGGTGGCTTTGTCCTTCGCACCTACGTTCAGGATACCGTTGGCATCGATGTCAAAGGTTACTTCTACCTGTGGTGTCCCACGACGTGCTGGTGGGATACCATCCAAGTGGAAACGACCGATGGTACGGTTGCCGTTCGCCATTGGGCGCTCGCCCTGCAATACGTGGATCTCTACGCTCGGCTGGTTATCGCTGGCCGTGCTGAAGGTCTCGCTCTTTTTGGTAGGAATGGTCGTATTGGCCTCGATCAACTTGGTCATGACACCGCCCATGGTCTCGATGCCCAAGCTCAATGGAGTAACGTCCAATAGCAATACATCCTTCACTTCACCGGTAAGTACGCCACCTTGGATCGCAGCGCCAATGGCCACTACTTCATCAGGGTTAACGCCTTTACTTGGCTCTTTTCCGAAGAATTTCTTAACCGCTTCCTGGATCGCAGGCATACGGGTGCTACCACCAACAAGAATGATCTCGTCGATCTCGCTGGTCTTAAGTCCGGCGTTCTTCAGAGCGCTTTCGCAAGGTGCGATCGTGCGCTTGATCAGACTGTCAGCCAGTTGCTCGAATTTCGCGCGGCTCATGGTCCGTACCAAGTGCTTTGGGATACCATCCACCGGCATGATGTACGGCAGGTTGATCTCAGTACTGGTCGTGCTGCTCAGTTCGATCTTCGCTTTTTCAGCAGCTTCTTTCAAGCGCTGTAGGGCCATTGGGTCCTTACGCAGGTCGATGTTCTCGTCCTTTTTGAACTCGTCCGCCAACCAGTCAATGATCACTTGATCGAAGTCATCACCACCTAGGTGGGTATCGCCGTCCGTGCTTTTTACTTCGAACACGCCGTCACCCAATTCTAGGACGCTAACGTCGTGGGTTCCACCACCACAGTCGAATACAACGATCTTCTGATCGATGTGCTTTTTGTCCAGTCCGTAGGCCAGTGCAGCAGCAGTTGGCTCGTTGATGATGCGACGCACCTTCAGTCCAGCGATCTCACCGGCTTCCTTGGTGGCTTGGCGCTGAGAGTCGTTGAAGTAGGCTGGTACGGTAATAACGGCTTCCGTTACCGTGGTGCCGAGGTAATCCTCAGCGGTCTTCTTCATTTTCTGCAGGATCATAGAGCTGATCTCCTGCGGTGTATAGTTGCGGTCGCCAATGGCTACTTGTGGCATACCGGCGCTGCTACGTATCACTTTATACGGTACGCGTGCGATCTCCTTGGCATCTTCTTCATAGGTATTGCCTATAAAGCGTTTGATGGAGGAGATGGTATTCGTAGGGTTCGTAATGGCCTGACGCTTAGCAGGATCACCTACTTTACGCTCTCCACCTTCAATAAAGGCCACCACGCTTGGGGTCGTGCGCTTGCCTTCGCTATTGGCGATCACCACAGGCTCATTGCCTTCCATTACAGCTACGCAACTGTTGGTGGTCCCCAGGTCTATTCCAATTATCTTGCTCATTCGTTCTGTTGATCTGTTTTATTCAGTCGTCTCTTACTGACAAGGGTTATGCCAAAGCGACTTTCTGTATCAGAAACTGACAAGCATGCAAAAGCCCGCTATTTCTGCGGGCTTTTGCATGTCAAAACGACAGCGCGTCAAGGACAATCGTATGAGGTGTTCTGATCGATCATATCATTACAGAACATCCGGTTGCCCGTGAGATTACCGTTCACCAGCTCATTCAAGCTATACCCATTTAATTTTTTCCCCACGCGGTACTGGCCCACATTCTTTGTGAACCGGCTTGCCCAGATGCCATATCCGTTCTCAATGTTGCTCCATGCCGGACGGTCTTCAACAATACCGGATATGGGTTCGCTCAAGGTCAGGAAGGTGTTAAAGTCATCATTGGCCACCGTGAATAGGAAATCAACCCCTGTGAATACACGCTTTTCCACAGCAGGATCTACCGGTACATCATTGGCAATGGCTCCAAAGAAATCCTCGCCACTGATAAATACCGCAAAATCGTCAGCCGTGGATGAGGAATTCGTGGATGTTTGTCGTGCCAAGTTACGGGTGACCGATCTTGCTTCAGCAACACCATTGCGGTACTCATCGAAATTGAAACGCCAGCGTGCTTCATAGCGCTTTCCATCTATTCCGGCGTCCCAGTTCAATTCGAACGCACCATAACTTTGTCCATTGAAGGACATCACCGTCATTTCAGAGTTTATTTCTGCATCAACGGATTGAATGTCGAAATTGTTAACTATGGTGGTACGGCTAGTCATTTTCTCGCCCTTGGCCACTACCTCGATCTCATATTCAGCATTCTGATCGAGGTAGACGGGTTTTCCTTCTATTGGGTCATACATTGTAGGGTCCACGAAATAGTACACCGTTTGTTCCGGTCCATAAAAGAGCCCCGGCTCACGGTTGGTGACTACGCTATCCAACAGCGGGAAGGAGGCCACGCGGTCCCCATTGACCACCTTATAAACCATTTTAACAGTGAGGTCTTCACTGTTGAATTCGCTGGAATCCCGGATCTGCGAGAAGACATAGGCATCACCTTCACCTAAGAAAGCCTTGTTGATCTTAACGAACTGAACGCTATCGCGTTGGTTCAAAAGACCGTAGATCACGGTGATGTTCTTGTAGGGTGCATTGATGTCCAAGTCCGTACTGCAACAAAAGAACAGGAGCGAGGCAAAGAAGAATAGAACAAGTTTTTTCATGGATGGGAAATGGGCTCCGTGCTTGATCTTGCCGCAGCTCGTGGTTGCCAAAGATAGGGTTGTGGTCGTATATCCAACCTCCAATCCGGGAACGGTATCCTTGCGGGAGGACCGGCAAGAAGCGTTAGATAAGTGGTAGAACCGGAGACGTTGCCGAAGGGCTGTAGATTTGGCCCTTCCAAACGGCATAAGCCATGAGCACTCGACTGAAGAACATTAAACGGGTAACCACCCATACTTTACTGGAACTAAAGGCCAATGGCCAGAAGATCGCTATGCTTACGGCATACGATTATTCGCTTGCCAAGCTTGTTGATGGAGCTGGTATTGATGTGATCTTGGTTGGCGATAGCGCGAGTAACGTTATGGCCGGGCATGAGACCACATTACCGATCACGTTGGATCAAATGATCTATCACGCGTCCAGTGTAGTACGCGGAGTGCAACGCGCTTTGGTGGTCGTAGACCTGCCCTTCGGTACTTATCAAGGAAATACGAAAGGTGCATTGAACAGTGCCATCCGCATCATGAAAGAGAGCGGTGCACATGCTGTAAAGCTGGAGGGTGGGCGTGAAGTGATCGGTTCCATTGAGCGGATACTGACGGCTGGTATCCCCGTAATGGGACACTTGGGCTTGACACCACAGAGCATATACAAGTTCGGGACATATGTTGTTCGGGCAAAGGAGCAGGAAGAAGCTGATCAATTGCGTGAAGATGCTAAACTGTTGGAGGCTGCTGGTTGCTTTGCTATTGTATTGGAAAAGATCCCTGCAAAGCTGGCTGAGGAAGTTGCGAAGTGCGTTTCCATTCCCATTATTGGTATCGGTGCAGGGCAACATGTGGATGGACAAGTGCTCGTGCTTCATGATATGTTGGGGATCAATCAGGATTTCAACCCACGTTTCTTGAGACGTTATGCTGACCTGCATACAACGATCACCCAAGCCGTTGAAGGGTACGTAAAAGATGTACGCGCCAAGGAATTCCCAAGCGCGGATGAGCAGTACTGAAACCGCTTTGGTCCTGCTGTACGAAGATGCCTTTCTTTGCGTGGCGTTGAAGCCGGCCGGTATGCCCGTGCAGCCGGATCTTTCAGGTGATCGTTCATTGTTGGATGTCCTTCAAGCTCACTATGATGACCCCACCATTGGGCTGGTGCATCGGTTGGATAGGCCAGTAAGTGGGGTAGTTGTCTTTGCCCGTGATGCCGAGACGTTGGCCGCATTGAATGGCATGTTCCGGGACCGTCAAGTTGATAAGGTATACTGGGCTATTGTGGAAGGTGTATTCAAGGAGCCGCGCGCATTGCACCATCGCTTGATCCACGCTCAAAAAATGAAGCGTGCCAAGGAAACAAGTGCGAATGATCCGGACGGTGTGGATGTGCTCTTGGATGTGAAGCCAATGAATATCGGGGATCGTTACACCTTGCTGGAAATTCGACCAACCGGAGGTGCATTCCATCAAATACGTGCACAACTGGCACTTGCTGGTTATCCCATTAAAGGTGATGTGAAATACGGTGCTAGAAGGGGAGAGAAGGATCGGAGCATCATGTTGCATGCACGATCATTGTCCTTCCAACATCCCATGACGGATGCTCAGATCTATGTTGAGGCTCTTTCGCCTAATGCGCCACTTTGGAAAGCACTTCTGGGTTGAACTAAGTATCGCGCCTAACCGCTGGGACGCCAATGCATTTCATTCTGTTACCTTGATCCGCTCATTCACCATCTCCCTGAACATGAAAGCAACGATCATCGGCTCTTTTTTAATGACAATGGCCACAACACTACCTGCGCAAGTTCTCATCAGCGACTCGTTGCTTATCTCTTTTACGCAGCAGGAATTGATCGACCTAGGCGTGGGTAACGCCGAGAACGATGTGGAAGTCCACCGCTTGATCTACACTACGGTTGATGCGTTCGGTGATCCCACAATTGCGAGCGGGGCTGTGGTGCTGCCGGTTGGTACATCCTGCTACCACGCGTTGGCCGCATACATGCACGGCACCATTCTCAACCGCGATGACGTACCATCCCGCTTGAGCGGAGAGATGATCGTTGGTTATTTCTTGGGCGGCACAGGATACGTGGCAGCGCTGCCCGATTATTTGGGTTTAGGAGATAGCCCTGGCCCGCATCCTTATGTCCATGCGGCCTCTGAAGCCACGGCAAGTATTGATATGATGCGTGCCACACGTGAGTTCTGTGCGCAACAGTCGGTCTTGCTGAATGGTCAGGTTTTTCTTACCGGATATTCCCAAGGTGGACATGCATGCATGGCAACCCATAAGATGATCCAGGAGCAACTCGGGGAAGAATTCAACCTGACTGCGAGTGCTCCGTGCAGTGGTCCGTACGATGTAAGTGGTTCACAAGCGCAAGCTATGGTTACACCGGATCCTTATCCGGCCCCATATTACTTGCCTTACGTTCTGTTCTCCTATGGCTATGTGTATCCGGATCTATACGCGGATATTGGTGAAGTGATCCAAGAACCGTGGGCAACATCATTGCCACCGCTGTTCCAAGGGAATAACGGTTCCGGTGAAGTGGATGCCATAATGCCAGCTGCGCCGAGTGAGATATTGCAGGATTCCGTCTTACAATCATTCTCTACGGATCCGAACCATCGCATGCGCGTGGCATTGCGTGAGAACGATCTGTATGACTGGGTTCCTACTGCTCCGATGCGTATCATCTATTGCAATGGTGATGATCATGTATTCGCTGAGAATTCGATTGTTACGATCAACGCAATGCAACTGAATGGTGCTACTTCGGTCGAAGGAATGGATCTGGGTGAGCTGGACCACAGCGGGTGTGCTTTTCCTGCCTTGTTGAACGCCAAGAATTTTTTCGACGGATTGAAAGGCAATTGCAGCTGGAACGGTATCGACGAGCAAACAACCGTATCTTGGTCTTTATCACCTAATCCTTCCAATGGCCATATCTTTCTGAGGTCTTTTAACAGTAACAATGTAAAAGTCGTGTGGGACCTTATACAACTGGATGGGCGCCGGATCGCGAATGGAACTTCGTGGACCACCAATTGCGAACTAAGTTTGAATTTCTCGGATATTATTCCAGGGACCTTTCTTCTACAGTTCGATACAGGAAGTGATCAACGCACCTTGAAAGTTGTGTTGAATTGAGAGATCATCACATCGGATCCACATCTGTGACCAACTGGACGGATGCGTTCTCCTTTACACTGAAGACCTTATCGATCGTATCGCGAACAAAGTCCTTTTCGCGTTGATGAGCGCTTCTGCGGACCTTGATCAACAACTTGCGCAAATGCTTGTCCCGAACCCTTGATACGAGCGGGATGTCCGGTCCAAGAACGCGGTCTCCGAGCCCTTCTCGTAATGCCATGCCCAATGCACTAGCGGTTGCCGCAACTCGGTCTTCGTACTTGTGTTTTAACGTGAGTTCGATAAGCCGGATGAATGGAGGATAACCATGCGTTCGGCGATGGACGATCTCTCGCTCATACATACCATCCGTGTCATGACGCGATACCAGATCAAGGATCTCATGATGCACTTCCTGGGCTTGTATGATCACCGTGCCGGCATCACCCCGGCGGCCGGATCGCCCTGCAACTTGTGCCATTAATTGGAAGGCACGTTCGTGCGCACGGAAGTCAGGATAACGCATGATCGTATCCGCATTAAGTATTCCCACAACACTGACATGATCGAAGTCCAAGCCTTTCGTTACCATCTGCGTGCCCACTAGGATCTGTACTTTTCCTTGACCAAAATCACTTAGTATATTCTCCAGAGCGTTTTTCCCACGCGTGGTGTCCTGATCCATGCGCGCTACGCGTATATCAGGGAACAGTTCGGTCAGTTCTTCTTCGATCTTTTCCGTTCCTAAGCCTAACATCCGTAAGCGCGGACTGTTGCAATTTCCGCATGTAGTAGGCGGTGGATAGTGCCTGCCGCAATAGTGACACCGCAATTGGTGCATCTGTTTGTGGTAGGTCAGGCTCACGTCGCAATGTTCACATTCCGGGACCCAACTGCAGGTCTCGCATTGCCACACCGGTACATATCCGCGGCGGTTCTGGAAAATGATCGCCTGTTTCTTCTGGTCCAATGCCTTTTGGATGGCATCGATCAGCGTAGCGGAAAAATGTCCCCGCATGGTCTTGCGTTTGTATGCGTCATGCAGATCCACGCGCTCAATATGGGGCAACGCGACATCACCAAAGCGCACATCCAGCCGCACGTGTCCGTACTTACCAGTACGTGCATTGTGTTGGCTTTCCATGCTAGGTGTCGCGGAGCCCATCAACGTTTTTGCGCCATGAAGACCGGATAGGACCACAGCCATGTCCCGTGCATTATAACGCGGTGCAGGGTCGTGTTGTTTGTAACTGCTATCGTGTTCTTCATCAACCACTAACAATCCTAGCCTACGGAAAGGTAGGAACAGAGCGGAACGCGCTCCGATGATGATCCGTGGAGGATCAGCCCCCTGCGAGCACCGTAACCACAATGCCGTTCTTTCATACTGTGCCATGCGCGAATGGAACACTGAAATATCCTCACCGAAACGTTCGCGCAAACGCGCAATGATCTGTGTGGTCAATGCGATCTCTGGTAGGAGATACAGCACTTGTTCTCCACGCTTAATGGCAGCATCGATCAGTGTGGTATACACCTCGGTCTTCCCGCTACTTGTCACGCCTTGAAGCAAAACCACATCGCGTTCCATAAAAGCAGCTTGCACTTCAGTCAACGCAATTGTTTGGGCTGCCGAAAGTTCAGGTGCTTCTAGTCCCAAGCGATCCTTCGATGGTGCTCCGGCTTCGCGCTCGTACAATTCAAAAATGCCCTTATCAACTAATTGCTTTACTACACCTGTAGATGCCCCACTGGCATGTATAAGCTTCGTGCGATCCACTTCAAGTGGCGAATCACTCATGCAGCGGCTCAATTCAATGAAGCGCATAAGAACGTGAAGTTGCTTCGGTGCGCGTTCCATCTTGTCGAACCAACCATGGAGCGCTTCTTCAGAGGATGCAGCCGAGGTAAGCTTAACGAAGGTATACGTGCGTGGCTTCCATGTATTTCGCAATTCCTCTTCCAAGAGCAAGTGGCCACTATCCATGAGTGCCTTTATCAAGGGCATGGGGTCTTTCAGCCCGAGTATTTCTCCTGCTTCATCCAACGTGATCACTTGCCTTAATTCCAATGCATCGAGCAACATCACGGCTCGAGCATTCGGTGCCGGTTGATCGGCAATGTCCGCCCCTGCGATCAAGCGGGTTTCGCTACTCAATGAAAGTTGTGCAGGAAGTGCTGCGATCATCACCTCGCCCAACGTACACAGGTAATGATCCGCCATCACCTTCCACAGGTCCAATTGCTCCTTGGTAACAATGGGGACGACATCCAACACGGATACCACCTCTCGAACGTTCCGGACACTGGGCCGTAGATCATGGATCTTATGCACTAACCCACTATACAATTTCCGGCCTCGTCCGAAGGGTACGACCACGCGCATCCCCACCTCTACGTTACCAAAGAGTTCCGGTAACGCGTAAGTGAATTGACCGGGTACGGCCAAAGGAAGGATCACATCCGCGAACAAAAGGAAGTGGATTTAGTCCGGATCATGGTTGCAAAGTTGGCTTTTTGCTTCTTGACAGCACGTCATACTTATGTAGGTCAGGTTCAGGTTCTACCGGTCCTTGCTCGTACTCGACCGTTCCTCAATGATGAACGTGTTCTTCTTAGGAGTAGGCAGCGTTCTTGTGGTCTTCAATGTCAGTAGAGTATGAAAGGCAAGAAAACATCCGAGGACCAGGACAAGAACACGCCGAAAAAAGAAAACTTGTACGACCTGACAACCCCGCTCTGGCACAAATATTATGAGGCGGTGAGAAAGTCGACCCGGTTCCCACGTTATTATAAGAAGGCCTTGAACTGGTGACGTGCATGATCGGTCATTCCACAGCCCTATGTGCATGACCATTTTCCTGAGGTTACTGCTCACCTGATCCACCCACCTACTTTCACCGGCCAGCACTATGGCCAACGGTAAACAAACCACATCAGCCGTCATTATTCTTGGCGCGCTCTTTTTTCTATTCGGTTTCACAACGTGGATCAATGGTCCACTGATCAGCTATTTGAAGATCATTTGTCAGCTGGATGCTGGCGCCGAACCGTTCTACGTAACGTTCGCCTTTTACATTGCTTATTTCTTTACTGCCTTACCCATGGCATGGGTACTTGGGCGAACTGGTATGAAACTGGGCATGACCTATGGCCTGCTTACCATGGCACTGGGCGCATTGCTATTCATACCCGCAGCACAAATTCGGTCTTATCCGTTGTTCCTGCTGGGGTTGTTCGTCATTGGCACTGGCCTGTCCTTGCTCCAGACAGCGAGTAATCCCTACATCACCGTGGTCGGTCCTATCGAAAGCGCCGCGGCACGGATCAGTATCATGGGCATCTGCAATAAGATGGCCGGTGTATTGGCACCGATCGTTCTGGGAGCGGTGTTGTTGAGCGATGCGTCCACGCTACAGGCTGAATTGGATGCATTGCAAAGCGTAGCTCAAGAAACCCGTTTGGATGAGATCGCTTCAAGGGTGATCATGCCTTATGCGGTAATGGCGGCGATCCTTGCTGCGCTGGGGCTGCTTGTGCGTTGGTCTCCGTTGCCGGAATTGGAGCAGGAGAGCATAAAGGATAAAGAAACCCACAAGGCGCGATCAGTTTTCACGTTTCCGAACCTCATACTTGGGGTAATTGCGCTGTTCTTGTATGTAGGTGTTGAAGTGGTAGCGGTGGATACGATCGGTGTTTACGGAGAAGCATTGGGAGTGTCACTGGACCATGCCAAGTTGTTGCCCAGTTATCCGTTGATCGCCATGGTTCTGGCCTATATCGTGGGTATTGCGTGCATTCCTCGTTTCTTTTCGCAGACAACGGCATTGGTTGTTTCCGCATTGCTTGGAATTGTGTTCGCCCTTGGCGTGATCTTCGTTCCTATCGGCTCTGTTATTTCACTACCCGGATTCGATCTGCTCACCTTCAGCGCCACGAGGATGGAAGTTCCGGTCAGTGTATTGTTCTTGGCCTTGCTCGGTTTGGCGAATGGGTTGATGTGGCCAGCGATATGGCCTTTGGCAATAAATGGGCTTGGACGTGCGATCAACGTGGGTAGCGCAATGCTCATTATGGCAATAGCTGGAGGCGCCATCCTTCCTTTGATCTATGGTTGGTTCAGCGCATTACCGAGCATAGGCGTACAGCATGCGTATTGGCTGTTAGTGCCATGCTACGTTTACATTCTGTGGTATGGGGTCAAAGGCTCACGCATATTGAAGTGGTGATCTGTGTATTTCGGATCTTAATTTCAACAGCTCACGGATCTGCGTATGCCACGGCGTTCGTGTCATACAAGGTGTATGGCATTCTCCGTTAGACAATAAGTGTTGAAAACTGAAGCCTTTTGAGGATCTGGCCGTATAACGCAATGTTACCTTCGCTTCCCAACATATGAAACACCGTATTCGAATGGTTTTGCCATACTCAATAAAGTCCGCGGTTGGCGCGGGTCTTTGTCTATTCTTATTCGCCTGTGGTGATCCAGCTCACGAAACGGATAGCACTAAGGCCGTAGACTCCTTGACCACGACGACACCGAAAGAAACCGAAGTACTTAACATCGGTGGTAAGCTTTTCAGCATTCCTTCGCCAACACAAACGGCCATGGCAATGCGAAGTGCAGGCCTTGAATATCATAAGGAAAGTACAGCACCTTTGGAGAAAGGTGGGACGGCAACGAGTAAAACTAGCCAGAGCTTATTGCTCGGGGTATTCGGTGCGGATCTGTCCTATTCCACTGTGCATAAGGATGGTCAACGTGCTCTAGCTACCATGCAAGCGATCGAGAAACTGGGCGGTAAGCTGGAAGTGGCAAATGCCTTCGATAAAGCGCTGTTGGATCGTTTCAAATCGAACCTAGGTAGTGAGGATAGCTTGATGCGGTTCAGCGGGATCGCCTTCCGAGCTGCAGATAAGTACTTGAAGAACAATAAGCGGGATGACGTGAGTTCGCTTGTGCTTGCAGGTGGATGGGTTGAATCACTATATCTGACCGTATCCGATCCTTCCGCGGTGAAAAGTGAAGCGCTGATGAATCGCATTGGTGAGCAGAAGAATGTCCTCAATGGCCTCATTGAGATCCTTGTTGCTTCGGATACTGACAACAGTGCCGGGGAATTGGTGAAGGAACTAAAGGCATTGCAAGGCCACTTTGCTGGGGTTACAAGCACATATACTTTTGAGCAGCCAGTTACCGAAACTGCTAGCAAAACGACTTATATCAAAAGCAAGACCTCGGTGACCATTCCTGAGAATACGTTACAGGAGATCGTCAAGTCGGTTACTTCCATTCGTTCTATGATCATCGCCTGAACATGTACAGGAAACTACTTCTTTCAACAGTGATCGCCACAACTATGTCGGCGTCAGCGCAGAATATGTGTGAATCCATCGCAACCCGATGTGAGCAGCACATTACCGAGAATTACATCCCCGATGGTCAGTTCTATAGAGCCTTATTACAAGGCGACGAGATAGCTGAATTCAGCATGACCTTGTTCGGCGGAACTACTTACCGAATAGCCGCTTGTAGTGGTGAAACCGACGGGATCCTGCTCTTTACGGTCTATGATAGAGAGCATAATATCCTTTATACCAACAAGGATCATTTCAATGCTCCCTATTGGGACCTTTCCATTGCCAACACCATGGATGTTACGGTGGAAGCTGATCTTGATGCATCAAAAGCAGGCAGCGGATGTGCCGTTCTGCTCATGGGCTTCAAGAAATAGGAAGTTCTCCGTTACATACCGCAACATTTCGAACGCTCCTCCCGTAAAGAGGGGCGTTCTTCTTTGCCGTAATGCGAAGGGGAAGTGATGCATGAGTGAGAAGATACTTAAGGCCTTATTGCAATTGTTCGCCATTATTGCGAAAGGCGATTCCGTTGGTAACGGTGATCGGCCGGAGAACTCGCTTCCATTGGAACGGTTCCTACGAAAACAGTTCAGTCCGGAAATAGCACTTGCGCACATGGCCAGGTACCATGCATTCGTGCAGGCATTTCATGCAAGTGGTGGTGAAAGCCGCTCAGGGCGAAAGCGTACTTCGTTGAATTCGGTCAAAGTGCTTAAGATCTGCACGCAGGTGAACGAAGAGCTTAACCAACGGCAGAAATTCGTGGTGCTTGTTCATCTATTGGAGTTCATTGTAGCCAATGGCGAGGTGAGCGCTCAAGAGAATGATTTTGTTGCCACTGTGGCCGAAACGTTCAATATTGGTCAGCAGGATTTCAACCGATGCAAGGTCTTCGTTGAACAGAATACCAAGGAACGTCAGGACGCAACGCACCTCCTCTACATCAATGCAGCAGTTGAGAATACGTTTGACTCTGCAAAGCACCTGCACGCGCATGGCCTGGAAGGTGAATTACGCGTTCTCCATCTGCCAAGCGTGAACCTGTACGTTATGCGTTACACCGGCCAGGATGAAGTCATGATGAACGGTCAACGCATGGCTCAGGACAGTCATTACGTGTTGAGCAATGGTACCAGCGTACGCCCGCCGAACGGTGTGCCGATCTACTATAGTGATATCCTGAGTGCGTTCATGGCCAAGAAAGGTCGTGCACGGTTGGTATTCAAAGCGGATGGGATCGAATACAAGTTCCCTAACGGGCGCATGGGCCTACATGAATTGCACATGGTGGAACCCGGTGGCAAGCTCATCGGCATCATGGGAGGCAGTGGAAGTGGTAAGAGCACATTGCTGAACGTATTGAACGGGAATCTAGCGCCGAGCCGCGGGCATGTTACGATCAACGGCATAGATGTACATACTGAACGCGATCGTATACGGGGAGTCATTGGCCATGTTAGCCAAGATGATCTATTGATCGAGGAACTCACCGTGTTCCAGAATCTATTCTACAACGCAAAATTGAGCTTCGGTGACCTGAATGATGAGCAGGTAAGTGAGCGCGTAATGCGAATGCTTCAAACGCTTGGCCTTTACGATACCAAAGATCTTAAAGTGGGCAGTCCACTGGAGAAGACCATCAGTGGCGGTCAACGCAAACGCGTGAACATCGCACTGGAATTGATCCGAGAACCGAGCGTGTTGTTCGTTGATGAACCTACCAGCGGTCTTAGTTCGCGGGATAGTGAGAACATCATGGACCTGCTGAAGGAACTCGCGCTCAGAGGTCGTTTGGTATTCATAGTGATCCATCAACCCTCATCGGAGATCTTCAAGTTGTTCGATCGCTTGCTGCTCATGGATCAGGAAGGTCATCCGGTCTATCACGGTGATCCTGTGGATGCAGTTGTCTATTTTAAACGTGTAACCGGTCAAGTGAACAGTGAAGTAGGACAATGTGCGGCGTGTGGCAACGTGAACCCCGAACAGATCTTCAATATTCTTGAAGCTAAGCTAGTGGATGAATACGGGAACGAGACCGATCAAAGGCGCATAAGCCCGGAAGCATGGAACGAAGTGTTCCGTGCACAAGCGCCGGCACGTATTGCTCAGGTCGCCGATGAACGAAGTATTCCGAAAAGTACGTTCGCGATCCCGCGGAAGATCAGACAGCTCCAGGTGTACTTCAAACGTGATCTGCTTAGCAAACTGGCCAACCGCCAGTACGTGCTGATCAACTTATTGGAAGCTCCTATTCTGGCCTTTGTAATGGCCTTCTTTCTGAAGTTCTATCGCACAGGACCAGGTACCAGTGGCGAATACATTTTCAGAGAAAATGAGAACCTTCCGCAATACTTGTTCATTGCCGTAATTGTTGCGCTTTTCTTAGGATTGACGGTAAGTGCCGAAGAGATCATTCGGGACCGCAGGATCCGCCAACGCGAAAAATTCCTGGACCTAAGCTATACCAGCTATCTCCTAAGCAAGATCAGTATTCTCTTCATGATCTCTGCATTACAGATGATCTTCTTCGTGCTGGTTGGCAATGCCGTTCTAGGGATCAGTGGTCTCACATTCGCACATTGGCTATTGCTGTTCAGTATTTCCTGTTTTGCGAACGTATTGGGACTGAATGTCAGTGCGAGTTTCAATAGTGCGAAGGTCATCTATATCATGATCCCGGTGCTGATCATCCCTCAGCTTCTGTTCAGTGGCATCATCGTTAAGTTCGATAAACTGCACCCGTGGTTCGCATCGCAGAATAGTGTGCCGTTCATTGGTAACGTAATGGCATCGCGCTGGGCTTACGAAGGGCTTGCCGTTACGCAGTTCATGGATAATGAATATGAACGGAACTTCTATGCGTTGGACCAGCGCATGAAGACCGCGAACTGGAAGAAAGACCTATGGGTGCGTGAATTGCAGAATTCCGTTGGTAACGTGCGGCGTGGATTGGATGGGCACATGGAGAATTTGAACATGGCCTATGAACTCGAGCTGTTGCGCGGGGAGCTGACCAAGGAGACTGAACGACTGAATGGATTCTCCGTTCCGGATCTGCAAAAGTTGGATCCAGAGCACGTTACACAGGGTGCACTGGACAGGGTAGATGAGAGCTTGAACATCCTGACCGAACATTACCGGTGGACCTATAAATCCGCGGAATCACTCAAGGAAGAACGCATCGCAAAAATGACCGGTACGCCGGAAGCACGTGAGGCCTATTTTGAACTGTTGGATCAGTATAGGAATGAGAGCCTTGCCGATATCGTCACGAACAAGAACGATGTGAACGTGATCGTATCCTACAAAGGTGAACTTGTACAAAAGAACGACCCCGTCTACTTGGAACCGGTCAAAGCTGGATTGTTCGGCGCTCAGTTCTATGCACCCGCGAAATATGTATTCGGGTTCCGGATACCTACGTTATGGGCCAACACGTTCGTGCTTTGGCTGATGTCCTTACTGCTTGCGATCGCGCTGAAATTCGAGATCTTCCCCAAGCTGATGCATTTGATCCCGAACAAACGGTCTCACTGACCGTCGACCTCTTCAATAAGGATCATTTTGAACGGTACGTTAATGATCCCAGCGTAGTCCTCACCGGCTTCGTGCATGTCCTCATCATCCGCTTCGTAATGCCACAGAATGATCACTTCGTTCCCGGCAGCACGGATGGCTTCCAATTTCTTGAAAACATCCAGAATGGACTTGGAAGAACTGGTATTGAAATATTCCAGTTGCATATGTAGCGTCGACTTGGCCTTTGGAGACCTACCGTATTGGTCGATCCAGTCGATCAATGGCTTGTAGAATTCAATGGAATTCTCCGGTATGGAGCGTCCTTTCAATTCCATGAGACCGCTCTCAGGATCGAAGTTCACATGAGGTGTCTTTGGTGAGCCTTCTAATTTCAACGATTCCATCAGTAATTGGTCTATTTGATCACATTAACGTTAAGGCTGAAGAACGAATTGTGCTCATCGTAGGGCACGAAACCATACTCGAGCTTGCCTCCGCTCTTTCTGGCAATGTCGATCATTCCTAATCCTCCTCCTCCGTTGGCGCTGAATTTGCCGTTGGTCAGTGTTTCCTTGTAGAGATCCCGGAGTCCATCGGGCTCCAATCCATTGATCTTGTCCAAATGGATCTTCATTTTTTCCACGTCCTTCCCAGCAATGAAGTTACCTGTGACCACGGAATATCCTTCTTCAAAGTGCGCGATCATCACAACGCCATGTGGATCTTTGAGATGGGCATCCTGCCCATTGTCAACTTGCTTTACCGCGTTGTGATGAAATAGATTCTGAAGGCATTCCATGACCACATTGAAGACCCGTTTACGCGTCTTTGCGTCGGATTCAATGATATCCATTTTCTGCTCGATCATGCCCAATAACGCTGTGATCAACTCCGGTGTTAGGGAGCCCTTGAACGACAGCATTACGCGCTGGCGTTCCAAGGAATCATACAGGTCATGTATTTGGTCGAGCATTTCTTAGCGTTGGCAGCACCTCGCAGTACATCCACCCTGCAAAGAAAGCTGCATTGCAGGAGGTTTTCCAGAACAAGATGCGGAGTTATGCACGTATTTGTTAACGGTATGGATCCTTTACTTTCGCCGCCTTGTATTACGCTAATGAGCTGGTTCACCCAATGGTTCGGTACCCGTTATTATGCGTTGCTCTATGGGCATCGCGATAGTGATGAAGCACAACCATGGGCCAGTTCCATCCTGGAGAAATGGAACTTGAAAGCTGGTTCCGACCTATTGGATATGGCCTGTGGGAGAGGAAGGCATGCCTTGTGGTTCGCGGAACATGGCATGAACGTGATCGGTATAGATCTATCCGAACAAAGCATCGCGGATGCGCGGATCGCTGCACCGGCCGTTGAGTTCCACGTACACGATATGCGCATCCCTTTCGCTACCGATCGTTTTGACGGTGCATATTGTTTGTTCACGAGTCTGGGTTATTCGGATTCGTTGGAAGATGATCACAAAGTGTTCGCTGGGGTGATGCAAGCGTTGAGACCTGGTGGCCGGTTCGTGCTTGATTTCATGAATACACACGCTGTGCTTCGCGATCTTGTACCAATGGAAGAAGTGGTGCGTGATGGGGTTCATTTCAAAATTGAACGCGGTCTTGAAGAGGCTATCCTCGTGAAGCGGATAACCGTCACGGACAGTGATCAGGTTCATCATTACCAAGAACGGGTACAAGCACTAATGCCCGAAAAGCTTATCGAAATGGCAGTGGCGGCCGGTCTGGTCATCGATGACCTTACAGATGGGCCAGTTCCAGTGCCATTTGATAAAGACACTTCCAGCCGTTTTGTTCTTTGGGCCCATAAACCGAACGCATGATAGTCACGGTAGGGATCCTCTTTTTTGTGCTGCCCCTGCTCGCAGGAGGAACGGTGCGTTTGCTTAAGCCGGACCCCAAGTGGTTACGCTTATTGCTTTCATTCAGTGGTGCTTTCCTACTTGGTGTCGTATTCCTGCACATGTTGCCGGAGCTGTATCACCATGTTGGGACGGGTATAGGCCTATGGGTGCTGGCGGGCTTCCTGCTGCAGGTGGTACTTGAGTTCTTCAGCCATGGTATCGAGCACGGACATTTGCACGTCCATGGAGCGCATGGAAAAGCGCTGCCCTTGATCACGTTGCTCAGTTTATGTATCCATTCCTTCGCTGAAGGAATGCCATTCGCACAAGAACACGTTGCGAGCGACATGCCTTTCCTATTCGGTGTTCTGTTGCATAAGATGCCAATGGCCATTGCGCTGGCTACCGTCCTGCAACGCACAGGTACCAATGGACTACAAGGGTGGCTCCTCCTTATTATTTTCGCTCTCGCTGCGCCAATGGGAATTCTTGTTGGACATTTGGTAGGGGAGGGAATCGGCATGCAACCGCTGGACAATATGCTCGCGCTTGCAATTGGCATGTTGTTGCACATCAGCACCACCATCATCTTCGAGAGTGCTCCGGAACACCGATTCAACGCTGCACGTTTCGTTGCTGTGTTGATCGGTGCGGGCCTTGCGGCGCTTATGCTGCTGGGTGAAGGGCATGTGCATTAGGATTGGTTGGGTACTAGCGATACGGACCTTGTTTTATACCAATTCACGGGGACACCATAATGCGAATTCACGCCCGGTTTCATAAGAGAGTTTAGTCTTTATAGGGTTAATGGACAAAACGAATGGTAAAACCTTCTGAAAGTCCTGCCTGGCTTAGGTTAGAGGCCTTTCAAAGGTCATGAACCAAAAAAGTGCTCTTTGTGTGGTGGTCCAGTTATTAACAAATACGGCCAGGTTCGGGGTAAGCAACGGTACCGTTGCCGCACTTGTGGTA
>Ga0209170_1000336_pt1 | contig 21763 bp, 18 predicted proteins | sample KloWWTKNB14_bulk_FD_187178 | JGI IMG/M metagenome (GOLD analysis project Ga0209170, IMG submission 187178) | Active sludge microbial communities from Klosterneuburg, Austria, studying microevolution and ecology of nitrifiers - Klosterneuburg... | ecosystem: Engineered > WWTP > Aerobic digester >...
CCCGGACGGAGGTGAACCGGATCTTGACCCGAGTGGCCGTCTCGAACATGGTGTTGGTGGCGTTGGTCTGCATTTGCTCTCTCTTGTCTTCCTGTTTCTACCTGTTGACGTTGTACCGACTACCCGACCTTGACGTTGTAGGTGCGCTGGCCATTGCCATTACGCACACGGACGATGAACGTGTCCTTCTTCGTCGTGGAGAATCCCAGCCCTGCCAGAGCGCCCTCCGTCGGGGCGCACTTGGTCTTGTCTCCGACGACCTCCATCACCTTGCGATGGGGCTCCAGGCGAGGGTGGAGGAACTCGTTGTAGATCCCCCGGAGGTCCTCATCGACCTTGCAGCCGTCGAGGACGAAGAACGTGTGCTTGTTCCCGACCGCGTTGTCACCCCAGTGGTTGGGGGACATGGTGACGGTGTTGACCTTCACGAAGGTCTCCGTGGTCAGGTTCCACTTCGTCTGCTTCACGGCGGTGGACGTGATCGCCGGGTCGCCCGCCCCGACGCGCTTGATGACGTTGTTCTTGACGTGCAGGGTGCAGACGACCACGTCGGCGTGGTACCGCACGGCCTTGTTGTACGTGAAGTGGGACAGCTTGCCGCCCGACTCCACCTCGACCACGAACCCGACGTTCGAGGTCTCCCGCTGGGTGTAGTTGTTCACGAACACCCGGTACGCCCCGTCGGGCATCCGGGCCGTCCAGACGATGTTCTCGACGGGCTCCCTGGTCCGACCGCCGCCAGCGTTCATGTCCACGTCGAGGACCCCACCCGAGCTACCCCGCTTGTTGCCGTAGTAAATGTGGTTGTACGCGCCCGCCGCACCACGGCCCGCGGGCTCGTGGACGTGCAGGTCCAAGTCGTCAAAGTTGGACCAGGACAGGGACACCCGCAGGAGCGCGCCCTCGACGCGACCCCCTGCCTTCTTCACGCGCTCACGGATGCTGTCCGCGACGTTGCCGCCGTACGACCACCCGAAGTCGTTCGACCACCGGAACAGCTTCTTGGGCTCCGGGTTGACCGGAGCCGTGAGGGCCATGAGGTTGCCGATGTGCTCCCCCTTGAAGAGCACCTCCATCCCCGAGGCTCCGGGGAGGATCTTGGCGATGAAGTCATCCAGGGGGATCTCCTCCGCGCGGCTCTCGTCCACGACGGTCGTGCTGGCGTTCCGCGCGACGGCCATCAGCACGTCACCGATGCCCCCCTTCATGAGGGGCTTGGAAGCCCCGTCCACCCACAGCACGTCGTTGACGGAGATGTCCTTGAGGACGGCGAATCGCCGCTCCAAGGCCGACTCCAGGTCGAGCTCCTGGAGGGTTGCCATGGCCTTGGCCACCATGCCCGGCGTGATCAAGGCGGTGGTGCGCTTGTAGTTCTGGGGAGCCACCATGCTCTCGAAGCTCCGCACCGCCGCCTCCAGGTCCATGCCCTCCGACAGGTTCCGAACCAGGGTGCCGATCACCGTGTTTCGGAACCGGGCCGCGCTGTCCGCCGCGTTCGCCCACGCGAAGGTGCGGCGCTCACCCTCGGACAGCTTCAGGTACGCCTGCTGCGCCCGACGGAACTTGTTGACCGCGGGGCCGTGCTCATCGCCCCGGTACAGGGCGTTCGCGTCGATCAGGTCCTTGACCGTGCTGACGGCCTCCGGGGTGAGCTCGGTGAGACCGCGCTCGAAGACCTCGACGGTCGTGCGAAAGGTGCCGCAGACCTCACCGGGCGACGCGACCCGGAGCACAGACGGGATCTGGCCCGTGTACAGGTGCTCCCAGGTGAGCACCCGCTTGGTGGTGGCGTCCTGCGACCGCGAGGTCTGGGCACCGAAGCTCGACTCCTTCGTGCTCACCCGGAACAGGTTCACGATGGGCGATGCCAGCACCTTGGCCCGCAGGGACGCGGCGACCACGTTGTAGGGCGCGGGGGCGGTCCGGGAAGCGTCGTCCCACACCGTGTTGACGCTGCCGTCCTCGTTGACGGTGACCACGTTGCCGACCCGCTTGATGAACCCGCGGCAGCACGAGCACTCGTGCTCGGTCACCTTCTTGAACAGGGGGTTCGTCCCCTCCGGGAACGAGGCGATGTACTCGGCGTACAGGTCGTCACCCGTCGCACCCGACACGAAGACGTTGCTGGTCTTGCAGAGGCGCTGGAACGTGGTGGCGACGATGTGTGCGAACGTGGGGAAATGGTTGATCATGGCTACCTTGTGCTGTTGGCTTGTGCTGTTGCTTGTCGGTCGTTGGCTACGGGGTGTATTACGCCCCGTCGGCACCCTTGGGATTGCCCAGCCGATTTTTCACCAGCGGGCGGTTGACCCACTCGGGGTCGGAGCGGAAACCCGGGCGGACCATCTTGAACCGATGGGTGTGGTCAGGGCGTGCCCAGTCGGTGACCTTCAAATACACCCCCTCGACCTTGCAGTCCCCGAACTCGGACTCCAGGTCCATGTACCCGTACAAGGTCTCGACCGACGTGACGTACGTGGTGATCAGCCTGGGGACACTGAACCCAGCGCCCACCAGTGCCTCACGGGCTTGAACCTGGGGCACGAAGGTCTGGTCCTCCGGGTCGTACACGGAGTGGGCGATGAACAGGGCCGGGAGCCGGTCGTAGTAGAGGGTGTGCTTGGCGTACAGCCACTCGCCGTACACGCTGGCCTCGATCCCGAGGAGGGTGTTGAGGGCAGCGAAGTTCTCCCGGTGCTCGTAGTAGTACCCCCACAAGGGCCGGAACTGCATCTTGGCCGGGGTGTCCTTGAGGTAGCCCTTGCGGAGGATGTGCTCCCGGTTGCGAATGATGGGCTCATCTCCCGTGTGACGGATGCCCACACACGCCCCGTCGATCTTCTCCTCCACGGTGAGCTCACGGTGGAAGACCGTCTCGGCAGTAAGCTCGTCCGCCACAAGGTCGTCCCCCGACCCGTTGACCCGCCAGGGGAGGTGGCGGGTACGACCGAAGTCCGGGAGTGCCCGCTTCTCAGCCTTGAACGGTTCCATCTGCCTCACCCCACTTCATAGTAGGCGTCCAGTGCGTTTCGGATGGCGTCAGCCCTCCGATTGAGGTCCTCTCGGTACGCCTCCAGGGCGAGCTTGAGGATCCCCAGGGTGCCGACGTTGCACGCCTCGGTGTCCCCGTACCACTCCCACCGCAGGCCCATGTCCGAACGGTGGTACAGGACGACCCCGACCCTGGACCCATCCACACGTTGGAGAGTCACTTCCTCCAACGGGACTGACCACATCGCCGCCGCCATGGCGCGCAGGAGGTCCTCGATGCGGTCGGTCGCAGGGGTCTTGGTCCACATGATGTGGACGGTTACGCCCGAGGGTCAGGGAGGGTGACGATGATGACCACACCGTCGGCCCAGAGCCTCACTACGTCGCTCACCATGGAGGCCTCGTCGCCCTTGAACGTCGAGGGGTCCCAGCACGCGGGAACCTTGGGGCCGGGGATGCACAGGGGGGTGTACGAGATACAGGTGGCCCGTTGGGCACACTGACCCTCCACCACCGGGAGACGCTTCAGGAACCCCCGCGGGGGCGGTCCCAGGATCTTCATGAGCGGTGTGGCGTGTCCCCGAAGGGCCATGTCCAGGATGCCCACAGGGACGCGAGGGAAGAACTGTTCCCAGTCGGTCCCCACCAGGAACTGCAACCGTCCCCAAGGGGTGTCGTCGTTGGGGATGACCCGCGCCACAGAGGGGAACCCCCAGTTGGCGTCAGGGAGCTTGTGGGTGACCAGCCCCTTCATGAGGGACAGGGAGAGGGTGGGGAAGAACCCTCGGCGGGAGGTGCCGCGGCCAGTGCGGACAGCTTCTTGAGGAGTCGCAGGCTCACCAGAACTTCCTCCAGCGACTCGTGCTTGAGGCGACGACACATGTCATCCAGGTCGGCGTGGGGGAGGTCGTCCTTCTCGATCTCCTGGATGACACCTTGGGTCAGTCCAGGGTCCGCCCCGTACCGAACCAGAAGGGATGCCACCATCTCTGCTCGTTCTGGTTTCGTGGGGGCCTCGAACTCCACGGGGATGTCGATGCGACCACACCGCAACCATGCGGTCGGGAGCTTGGAGGGGTCGTTGGCCGTCAGGATGATGGCAGTCTCCGGGAAGTGTGCTTTGAGGTGCTCCATCAGGTACAACACCCGCGGCCCGACCCCGTCCATGGGGGCCAGATCCACGTCGTCCACGAGTAGGAACGACGGCTTGAGGGTCTCCAGAAGGAACTCCATCTCCCCGATGGTCATGCGTGGGAGGGAGACCGCGTCCAGCTTCAGAATCTTGCCCCCGAACTCTGCGGACAGCACACACGCCGCCGTGGTTTTGCCCGTTCCAGGAGGGCCGAAGAACAGGTAACAGCGGTGGACCCTGTCCTTGAGGAACTGGCGGTGCCGGGCAGCGAGGGTCGCCAACCTGGACTGCGCGGCGACCGATGTCTCCGAACCCCCAACCGGCGGGATGGCGTGGATGGATGTCTTGGTGCGCCACTCCCCTGGGTTCTGGACCACGGTCAGGTAGATCCCACCGGGGTAGCCCTGCCACAACACGTCGATCACTCGCCCCATGTCGAGCCCGGTGGACGTGTAGAAGTCACCCTCCATGACCACCCCACCCATCCCCCGGTATTCGTGGAAGAACAGCTTGTTCCCCTCCACGTCCGTCGCCTCGATGGCAGCTTCGTTGTCCGTCAGGGTGTGCCGGGTGAGCCTGAACTGGTCCTGGAGGGCCGTGTTGAAGAACAACTGCACGAAGGTCTCGCCCTGGTGGGCAGTCATGTCGTATCGACCCACCAACTCATGCAGCGGAGCTCGCCCCTCGTTGGCACTCTTGGCAGCGGCGTCACACAGGGCCAGGACCTTGGCAGCGACCTGGGGCCATGTGTCCTCGGATGTCGGGATCTTGTCCACGATGGCCGTCCCGAACTTGAGCACCGGCAACAGCCGTTGAGCCACCCGACGGATGTCCGCCTGCCTGGACTTGAGAACCGGGATGATGCGCCGTGCGGCACTCTCCAGGTCCCGTTGGACACCCCTCAACCACTCGTTCTGGTTCTGGTCCACGGCTCGCTATACCCCCGTCAGGATGGCCACAGCCCGCTCAACACCCTCACGGGTGAGCCCGAGCTTCAGGGTGGTACGGACCAAGTTCTCTGGTGGGATGTCCTCCACCAGGGCGTCTTCCAGCACCGCCCAGTGGGTGACCTCGGGGTGTTCAGTCAGCCAATGCTTGATCTCGCTCCATCGGTTGCCGTCGTACCAGCCCAGCTTGTGCCGGTCCTCCATCAACAGGGTGTGGCCCACCACCTCTGCTGTGAGACCCCTCAGGGCCAGCACGTCCCGAACACCTTTCCACCCTTTGAGGTACTCCCGCCAGGAGCTCGACACCACGATCACCGCACCCGTGCGGGCGCAAATCTCGTTGACCAGGGCCACGCACACTGGGTCCACCCAGTCTTCGGGGTTGGTCTGTCCCGGACGCTTGGCGCACTCAGCGTACACCGCGTGGTGGTTGATGACCCCGTCGCAGTCCAGCATCAAAATCTTCATAGCGTGGCCGGTCGGAGGAGCACCGTGAGGAGTGACCGCATGGGCTCGGCGTCACCGCCCTCTTCGAGCACCCTCGCTCGGTCGAACGCCTCCCACATCTTGAGCACCCGAGAGAGGGACTCCGCACGCTCGGTGGTGATGGCACGGATCATCCGTTCAGCCCTCACCCGCACTGGGTCGGCGTAGGGGGCGTCGAGGATCGCGGCCACCTCATCGGTGGGCTTGCTCTCCCGGTCGCCGTCATCCCAGGGGAGGGAGGGGAGACCGTATGTTTTCTCCAATTTCTCGATGGCGTCGTGGAAGGACAGGTTCTCCTTCTCACGCACCGTCTGGATGGCGTCCCGCGACCGTGGGCACGCGAAGCAGTTGTGGACACGGATGCCCCCCGCCACGAAAGAGTGCTCCACAGGCATGGCCACGTCCGCGACGTGTCGAACACCGGCATCAGTCACGGATGCCACGAGAGCCCTGAACGGGCGTTTCCCATTGGGACGTTGGTTGTAAGCATCCAACAACGCCTGTTTACGTGGGAGACCAATGCCCACGCGGTCCCTGAACACCAGCACGTCGGACCCGGTTGCAAGCTGGAGGCACAACAGTTTTGACTGACGGGTGCTGGCCCCACCTTGGAGCCTGGAGTGAATCCCGAACTGAAGAAGAAGGAGTTGTACATCCTGAAGGAACCCCTTGGACACCGAGTACAGATTTACACGGACAGCCGTCCTATCCGCTGGGCGGACTACAGACCCGTCAGTCGCGTAAATTCCCCTAAGAAAACCCCGCACGGCACACTCAGGGGCAGACCACAATGTTTGTGGAAGCCTGCGTTCAGTGGCCCCCTGTTTCTTGTCCAACCCCAACCGGCGGAAGAACTCCACCAACCCACCGTTGCCCACGGTCCAGACGTACTGGTCTTGGATGTAAGTGAACCCACCAAGAGTAGTGGTGTCCGTTCTGTGTCTCTCACACCCACGTCGGTTGGACCATCCCTGGAGCAGCCTGAATACCTTACGGGCTTCTTCAGCATCCGATGAGTGCGCTGTCAGACCAACGCCGGGAGACCCCTTGGAACTTCTTCGGGTCACCACCCACCCGTCACCGAAAATGTACCCCAGCACCACGCCAATCTCCTCACTCCACACCGAGGGGAGGCTCAGGTTGGGGTAGTTGCCGTAGGATGTGGTGTTAATGTCGGATGGGTCAAAGGGCAGATCCAACCCCGTGGGGAACATTGGGTTGACCGGCTTGGGGATGTCCAGAACATCACCGGGCCTCAGACAGGAGGCTTCCACCCACCCCCTGCCGACCACGAAAACCTCGTGATCGGGGGTAACTGCCACCTCATACCCAGCGGTGGTTTCCACCCGGACCACGGGTCGGACCCCACGATCAAAATATGCGGGTGTGGTGTGCCATTCAGAAACTCCGTCCAGCAATGTATCGACCCCCGGACGGACAGACCCGAGACGTACCCACCCCTGAGCCGTGAGGATGGGTGCGTCAATGTCAACGCAGTACCACTGGTTGGTGCTCGGATAGACGCGGGCCGAAGGCTTGGAGTCGGTGCCATCACCGTGCAAATCACACGAGAACTGTTGCTCCCGGTCGGTGTTGGCCTGCACCCGGTAGCCGTAGCCCTCCAGCACCTTGTCGATGCGGACCATCTCATGGATGCGGGCGACACGACGTTCCGACCTTGTAGCTACTTCAGCCATCACTCCCTCCGAACATGTCCATGATGGAAGCCGTTACGCCCGAGTCCTCTGTGAGCTCCCCGTCCTCCGGGGGGTCCATCCCGAGGAGCCGGGCTTCTGCCAGGGGGAGGTACTCCGTGTTGAGGTCCGTCCCCACGTAGTTACGTCCCAGTCGGTTGGACACGTATCCCGTCGTCCCGCTCCCGCTGAAAGGGTCCAGGATCACACAGGGGACAGGTTCATGCTCGGGGCAGTTGCACGTCGGCTCCCACCCCACCGTCCGCGACGACACCCGACGGCGGTTGCCCGCCCGGCCGTCCTTCCCGTGGGCCTCATGCAGGGTGTCCCCCTCGCGGCCCTGGACCCTGCCAGGACGGTCCGGGACCTGTTCGTGCTCGGCCACGCGCGCCCAGGGGGCTCCACAGGTCGGGCAACAGCCCTTCTCGGACGAACCGGCCTTGATGCAGAGCTCTGCCAGGGTGGTGGGCATCGTGGCGAAGTGGGCACCCTTGTAGGGCTTGGGGTTGATGGTCCAGACCGACCGCTGGTTCCGCAGTCCGCCCTCACCACCCACACAGTTCGTCGCCATCCGTCGCGAGGCACTCGTCCCGACACCGAAGGATTTCCCGGCGTTCGTGTAGTCCCGCACGGCATCTCTCCCGATCCGCATGTCCTTCCGGGTGGCGTCTGCCACGGGTTCCTTCACCGCGACGTGGTCGTAGAAGTACTCCCGGCTCTTGGTGAGCAGGAAGATGTACTCGTGAGAGCGGGTGGGGCGGTCCGTGACGGACTCTGGGAACGGATTCCCTTTGGACCAGATGACATCACTGCGAAGGTACCAGCCGTCCGCCCGCAGTGCGAACGCCACCATCCACGGGATGCCGGAAATGTCCTTCTGCTTGAGGGTTGGTACCGGCTCGAAGAAATTCATCAGATGGGCCGGGATCTCCTCTTGTCGCATTTCTAGTTGCATTAGACTACCCTCCAGGGTACACCAACCACATGACCTACCGACCACGCTCGTGCGAAAAATGCAACCAACAGTTCACCCCACGTTCTGCTTCCACTAAATGGTGTGATAGTTGTTGCACATACGCCTGCCGCTACTGCGGCAACAGTTTCATATCCCGTCGTCGCCGCCCTGTCGGCTTCTGTTCTGTGGGATGCACAAATTCTTGGCAAAACACCTTGGGTGCCAAGGGTGCCGCTCGTGCAATGACCATCACGGTCTGCGGCAGTGGGAGAATCACCACATGCCCAACATGTGAGAAACCATTCTACATCCCCGGATGGCGTAGAAACAGTGCAAAATACTGTTCGCAAAAATGTCGCAACTACCCGAGGGATATGGCGGGCATCAACCGTGTCCTCCGGTTTCCCGCAATCAAGGGCGCGAACACCCTGGAGCGGGCGGGACGGGCGATCCTTGACTCCATTGGATGCCTCTACGTCGAACAGCATGTCATTGGTGGAAAATTCGTCGTTGATGCGCTGTTGACAGACCACAACATCATTGTGCAATGGGACGGGGATTTCTGGCATGGCAACCCGTCTATCTATCCCAACGCGCCCTACCCAATTCAGCAGTCCAACATGAAGCGCGACAAGTCCGCAGACGCCTACATGGTAAAATGCGGTTATCGGGTGCTCCGGTTCTGGGAAACCGATGTTCATTCATCCCCCTCCACCGTCGCATCTGCCATTGTCCGAGCTTTGCTCAACTCGGACAAAACATAGGTGATCTGGTCCGGGGTCAGATCCGCACGCAGACGATAAGTGGTGGGTGGGGGGCTGGCACCCGCAAATGAGTCCCCGAGGTTCAGCCACAGGACACCGTCGTCCCGGAGCACCCGGCGGACCTCCCGGAACACCTCCACCATCGCCGTCACGTAGTCCTCGGGGGACTGTTCCAGCCCGATCTGGTCATCGACCCGAGTCGCACCGCACAAACGGCAGTGGCTCGCGTCTACCACGGGCCGCTGGCCCGTGGTGATGGCTCCCGTGTACTTGGTGTCCTGGACCTGACCGCCGACGGAGTGGGCGCACGCGGGGTCACCACCCTCCCACGAACCCGTGCCGTAGTCCCGGAGCCCCCAATAGGGAGGACTGGTCACCACGCACTGGATAGACCCTGCCTGAAGCCTCCGCAGGGACTTCCGCACGTCCGCACCGTAGAACAGGGCGGACGTGTAGCTCACGTTCCCGAACGGATAGATGACGATCTTGGGTTCGATCACCGCTTCCCCCAGTTCTCCAGAGCCTTCTCGATGCGGTTGAGGTGCTCCACCTCGGTCTTGGTGAGCACCGCCGTGGTGGCCTTCCGACGAACGCGACCGCAGCGGTCAGAGCAGATCTTGGAGCAGTAGGGGCTGGACTCCCGTGCGGCCTTCCGACACCCAGGTCCAGGGCATCGGGCCTTCTTGGCCTTGACGGCGGGCTCAGGGAACTCCTCGGTGAGAGCCGGGGGGATCATGCACCCCGTGGTCTCCGTGGGGGCGTCAGCCGTGGCCAGAAGGTCCCCGAGGACAGAGGCATCCAGTTCCTTCTGTGCCTGTGCAGACACCATGGCCCAGAGGTCCGGGGGCGGGGGCGGTGTGGTCTCCTGGGGTGCATCCGTCTCCTGGGGTGCATCCGTCTCCTGGGGTGCCACCAGGAAGTCCCCATTGCATGGCCCCCCGAAACCCGGTGGTTTCCCACACCACTTGCACTCAGACGGTGCGGGGGTCTCCTCCACCACCACCGCGTGTCCCTGGACCCACTCTGGGTCCTTGGCGTAGTCCGCGTCGTTCACCGGGAGCGACGGCACCACCTTCACGGGCGCGGGTGGTGCGTAGGGGTCGGCGGGTCGGCGGTCCTCGGGTGGCCGGGGTTGCTTGCAGCTTGGGCACGCCTCCACGAAGGCCGGGTAGACCATCGAGGAGGGGATGTGTCGAGTACACCGCCACATGGTGTGGCTGGTCCAGGTTGATTGGGGGGGTCGGCGTGTTGTCACAGCAGTCCTTCGATCTCACTCAGGGAGTCCGCCAGCTTGGCGTCTCCGTCCTTACGGCCTGTGACCATGGGCATTTCCTGTGACGTGAGGATACGCCGACAGTGCCACTCCACGCGAGAATAGAAGTTCTGGAACGGTGCTTGGTCACGGGACTTCATGCACTGCAACAGCACACGGTTCGCGGCCCGGAGCTCATCGTTGAGGTAGCTCGCCGTCACGATGTCCGATGACCGCTCCACCTCGTTGGCGTACGACAGGTGGGTGAGGTTGTAGGGGCCGTTGGCGAACGTCCCCTGGGACTTCTCCGCGATCTTCTCCGCAGCCTTGAACCCCTCGCGGGAGATTTGGAACAGGTTCACCACGGCCATCCCAGCGCCGCGGTTGAAGTTCATCGCCAGACGCTTCAGGTCCCGGATGACCTCGTTGATGCGCTCAGTGGTGCTGGGCACCCACTGGCGGGGAGAGAGCAGCCCGGCGTGGTCCACGAACAGAAGGTGGAACGGGGACTTGGAGTAGATGAGCTCGGCTTTCGCCCTCATGTCGGCCACGTTGTAGTCGGACTTGTCCGGGTCCGACACTTCGATGTTGATTTTCCCGTAGATCCCCGAGTTGAAGTCGGGGACCACATAGTCCATCAGGAACGTCTTCTCCGCGGGGTCCAGCTTGGAGAGCTTTCCGTCCCTGATCTTGCCGTACTCCAGGCCGACGTTCGGCCCCGGGGTCTTCTGGACCCCCAGCCGGATGCGGTCATCCCGGAACTTCCCGTGGAGGGAGTGCATCGCGTAGAGAATCCGGCGCACCTGGGCGTAGGGCATCTCCAGGGAGAAGATCAGCGAGTCGTACTTGTAGTACACCGCTTGGTTGTAGGCCCAGTTGAAGGCCAGGGTGGACTTGAGCCCTCCCGTGAACGCCGCGTGCGTCCAGAGCTCATGCTTCTTGGCACCTCCCAGGGCATCGTCCATCTGTTGGATGCCTGTGAACTGGCCAATGCCTGCAAGCGGGTCGTTCTCCACCCGCTCGTACTCCCTCATGAAGTCACTGCCATCTCCGGTGATCTCACCTGACAGCCGTGCCCCAGAGGTGGGCATCACGATGTCGTGGGACTTGTTCACGAGGTAGTGGACAGCGTCCATGGGTCCACGGAGGTGCTTCTTCTTCTTGCCCTCCTGGACCTCCACTCCAGTCTGGAGGATCTGGCTGGCCTCGCGGAGGATGTCGGTCACCATCCTGGACCGACGCTCCTCGGCCCGCTCTTCCAGGCGCTTGATGAAGTCCCCCTTGAACAAGGGCTTGAGAGGGGCGACGTTCTCCAGGCGGTCGCCCGCCGCGGGGTTCTTGAGGTTCTCGAAATGCGACCGGATGGTCCGCACATCGGGGGCGTGGTTGTGCGTCTGTGCGAAGTCCCGGACGAACTCCCACAACACCGTGTCCTCGGGCACATCGAACCCAAGGCCCGAGTCGGACAGGGCGAAGTAGTTGCGGAACGTGAGCTCCGGGTCATCCGTGGGAACAGCGATGAAACACGAGCGCAGAAGGAACTTCACCGGAACACCCCCCGGTCACGGTAGAACTTGGCCATCTCAGCCGAGAGTGCCGCACGGGCCTGCTTCTCTGCCTCGTTGTGGAAATCGGTGTAGCTCTTGTGGAACACGGTGTGCGTGGTCTCTTGCAGCTTCTCCTGGGCACGGGTGAGCATCGCCACGATGTCGTTGAGGGTGAAGATGGGGATGTCGTCCTGGGGGGTGCTGGACACGACGTACTGAGACCCGCCGAAGGCGGGAGGCGCTCCGTAAGCGGGGGCTCCACCGCCGTCATCGGGGGGGCCGGATTCGTTGGTGCTCATTCCTCGATCCTCTTGAACTTCTTCTTCTTGGGTTCAGTGACGGTGCGCTCGATCCGGGTGGTGGCGCTCGCCGTTGCGTTCGACGTGCTGTACCCCGCGGACAGGGTGAGGGCGCTGCCACGGCTCTGTGTGGACGGTGTGGAGTGTTCTTGCCCCCCGTGGCTCACCATCTCGATGGACATGCCGGGTCCCACCTCGTCGAGGGCCACGCGCTCCCACTGGGTGATGTGGTGCAGGGCGTCCTCGCTGAACGCGATGTGGGCGGGGTTGAACAGGCGTCCAGGCTGGTCCACCAGCCACACGGGCTTCCCGATGTGCGCCCGGTGGTAGAGGGCCTCCAGGAGCACCTCCCCCATGGCACTGTTGCGGGCGGACTTCACCCCGAGTCGCAGGATGAGGAGCTCTGGGGGCTCTGTGAGGTCCACCAGGGTCGCCCGCTCGGTGGACACCGCCGTCGCCTCAGGGTCGAGGATCTCTTTCCCTGCGATGGCGATAGGGGCCAGCCACGCGGTCATCATGTCCGAGTCCGTGTGGACCTTGAACCCCCACTTCGCCCCCATGCGGAGCCCGACGTGACGGAGGTGCGCCCGAAGGGAGGCGTCCGATGCCGTGATGTACACGTTCTCGTCTGTGAGCTCACTGAGGGGCGAGCTCTCGATCTTGGGAGCCGTGGACAGATTGGGCCACGCGCGGTTGACGTTCCGCACGATGTCCCGTGCGATCTGGCACGCGCACGGTCGTGTGATGGGGATGCCCACGTCGGTGAACCCGGCGTCGATGGCACCCGTGTGATAGCATTTGTCGCAGCCGGTCACTTCTTCACCTCAGGTGGGTTGTCGCAGACCACACAGAATCCGTCCCACCCGCGCACACAGTCCAGCCCGATCTCTGAACAGCACTCGTAGTGGCGGACGGTGTCACATCGAATGCACTGGATGGACTTGCGTCCAGCGTCCGCGTTCTGGCAGCGGGTCGGGTTCGCAGGGTCCGATGCCGGGCATGGGTCCGTCAGGGGCTTCATTCACGCACCGGGGGGGCGAGGGAGGCCATTTCCTCGGGGCAGTGCTTGGTGATGAGCGCCCTGACGTTGTGCGTCCGCAGGGCCTCGTTGAGCTCCTCCAAGGGGAACCCCTTCGGGAGGGTGAGGGTCGCCAGGAACCCCGGAAAATGGATGTCGGACTTCATCATGTACTCCGTCACGGTTGACGGGGAACCATGGCGAATGAGACCGAAGTTCTCCCGGTCGAACGCGAGGGCAATCTCATCGGTGCCGTCCACCATCCTCAGGATGTCCGGGGACTTGCCCTTACGGAGGTAGATCGACCCGCAGAACTCCTCGTAGTAGAGCTCGTCAGACATCACCCACCCCCAGGCCCAGCACATCCTGGGCGAAGTGCTGGGCCTCCCGCACGGCACAGTGGATACCATCGCCGCCGCACTCTTCCGCCTCCGCAATCCGCTTGTTCGCGTTGTCAGGGTCTGCGAGGTTGGTGAGCGCCGCCCGGAGACGGACCACCTCATCCAACAGCACAGGGGCAACCTCGATGAGTGTTGCGAGGATCACCGCGGTGTCTTCGTCCTCGGCAATGACGTTGCCGATGCAGTGGTGCTTCTCATCCGGGTCGGTCTCGTTGGGGTCGTCGCCGCACACGGAATGGATGTAGTGGCCCACGTACCCCGTCCCCTTCATGCTGGCGGGCTGGATCTGACCCTCGGAGGAGTTCGACTGAGGCCTCGCGGGGAGCTCTGCAATGAGGTCTCCCAGTTCCTTGAGCTCCACCTCGGTGATCACTTGTTGATGCTCCGGGCATCCTGGAGGAGCCCCTCGAACAGGTCGGAAAGGTCGTTCACGGCGTCTACCATTACGCCTGAGTCCCCCTCGCCTTTGATGCGCTTTCCGAGAACTGCCTCGACCAGCCCCATCTTCTTCGAGAGCACCTTCACCACCCGCTCGTCAATGGTCTTCTCGGTGACAAGGTGGATGGCGTAGCAGCGGTCGTGGGTGGACCCGATGCGGATCATGCGCCCGAGGATCTGGAGGTAGTCCCCCGCCGACCAGGGGGTGTCGTAGAACACCAGTGCCTTGGCCGCTTGAAGGTTGATGGCCTCGGCGGCGGCAGTGGTGATGCAGCACACCAGGGTGTCGCTCTTGGCGTTCTGGAACGCATCCTGCGACGCTTTCCGCTCCTTCTCGTCCTCGGCCCCGGTGATGCGGGACGACTTGATGCCCAGCTTCTTGAGGGCCGGGACCAGGATGTCCACCATCTTGCGGAACCGGGTGAACACGATCACCTTCTCGCCTTCGAGCTCTCCCCCGGGACCCACAAGGTCCAACAGTGCATCGAGCTTCTCGGACTCGCCCTCGACTCCGATGAGGTCCGGGTGGTTCACGATCTGTTGGCAGTAGGTCACCGCGGTGAGCTTGGTGACCTCCTTCTCCTCGGTCTGCCCCTGCTTGGACCCCACCACGAGAAGTCCCTCCAGGGCCTCCTCGTACTTGGCCTGCTGCGCGGAGTTCATCCCCACCATGATGTGCCGGGTCACCAGCGGCGGGAGCTCACTCGCCACCTCGAACTTCGGGCGTCCCAGGAAGAACGGGTCGATCTTGCGACGGAACTCCGCGATGTCCTTCTGGCGATAGCCCACGATCACCGGCACCTGACGGCGGGTCCCTGGAAGCTGTTGCATCCGGGTGATGCAGTAGTCGTTGAGGAAGGCGTTGTGCGACCCGAACAGTCCCGGGACCACCACGTTGTACACCCCCCAGCCCTCCACCAAGTTGTTCTTGATGAGGGTCGCGGTCAGTGCCCAAGTTCTCACGGCCTTCCCCGAGAGCCATTTGCAGACCTGATGGACCTGGGTCTGGTGGTTCTTGTACGCAGCACAGTTCGACACGAGCGTGCCGTTGGCGAAGTAGTTGTGGTTCCCTTCTACCTCGATGTCGTAGACATACTTGTGGTTGGGTTGGGGTGACCATCGCTCGATGGCTGTGATGGAGTCCTCTACAAGGCCGTAGCTGGGGGTCAAATCCCCGGACACATCCACAGGGGGCATCCCCTCTGGGAATTTGTACTGAACACCAGGGATGGACCCTGGCATGAGAGAGAAGAATCGCCCTGCTTCCTCTCGATTGAGGTAGAGGTATGAGTACGGTTTCCGCCCCGATCCAGTGAGTTTGGCGGTTTTGATCTCAGCGTGGACGCCCCACTTCCACCGAAGCCAGCCCACCATCACCTCGTGATCTTCACGGGTGAAGCCGTGGGTGCTCAGGGTCACGACATGTCCGGTTGCCCCATCCTTGTCCACATGGGTGTTGAGGCTCCCATCATCGGCGTGCCAGATGGCGAGGCCAAGAGGACCAATGCGGTCCAACCACTCTGCCGTGACCCTCTTCTTGCCTTCCCGCCGGATACCGGCCTTGTTGATGAAGTCCGACAGTGCAGGGTTCCCATCCATAGTGAACCTGCCATGAGGCTTCTCCGTCCCATCTTTCTTGGGGTACCCCCCATTGGCCCCCCATTGAATATTGGACACTCCGAGAGACGAGAGAACATAGCTCTTGAACTCCAGAAGTTCCCGCTGTGCCTCGCAGTGCCCGAAGGCCATCCCTTGAAGATTGCGCTCTGGGAATGTGATACTTGAATCCCCGAGGAGACCTCCCAGAAGAACCTGCCATTGGCTCTCACTGGGGATCTTGCTCGTGTGGTGGTACACCGGGCTCCCCACACGGAGCCTGTACAGCGGGGTTTTCCCGCCCGGGGTGTAGAACTCATGGCTTCCGGTCACTCGGACGTTCCCTGAGTAGCGGAAGGAAACCTTTGACAGTTCCTTCCGCTTACCCATGGTCAACGGATTGCGAAACCAGTTGACCACGTCCTTGGGCTCCACGACCTTCGTGTCGGGATTCCAAGAGAGCACCCTCACAGGCATCCTCTTGGAGACGATTCTCCCGATGAGCTCAGTGGTGCCATCGGCCAGCATCACGGGGGTGTGGTAATCGAAACACTCATCGTTGATGAAGACGTACCCTTCCTCGTTCTGAAGCTCGCTGAAATCCTGTACCGCCGTCCGGTAGCCCATGATCAGGACACTTGGCCCCGTAGCACTCAGGTACCTGTCACGGATCTTCTTCCGTTGTGCAGGAGTTCCCCGACAAATGAACGTGGTGATCCCCTTGGTGAACTTGGTGAACTCGCTTGCCCACTGGGCTACCGCCGATTTGGTGGTGAGGACCACCACCTTCTGGTCGGGGTTGCGCTCCCAGAGGTAGGTGAGTGCGGAAATCACCATCAGGGTTTTCCCCAGCCCACAGTCGTCACCCAGGAGGAATCGGTTGCAAGCCAGAAGGTGCATCACCCCCTGGACTTGGTAGTACCGGAGCTTGAGGGGGTGTTCGTTCCCATCGAACCCCATGAATGACTCCCTCATGTACGAAGAGGGCCGGGCTTCGAGGTCCTTGCGCTCCCGGATCTTCAGGAGCTTCGCGTGTGTGGGGCTGATGTCGGCGGGGGTGTCGCTGAGAGATGCTACAATCTCGTCGTCCGATTCTGACATGCCCGACGTTACGCCCGCAACGTCAGGGTATCCATCCAAACCAGCAGGAGACGAGAACTCCGACGAGGAGAGCGAGCCCCAGGACGGCCTTGTCTAGCTCGGCCTTGTGCTCACTCTCCCCGTCGTGGTCCCCAGGGTTCACGGGGTGCCGTTGTACGGGGCCGGGGTAGTGGCCGGGTCCAGTGTCGTGCGGGTGCGTCCACGGTCCATCGGGAGGCCCGTGAGGCGGTAGCGGTCCGCCGCCGCGTAGCCCTCACCGTAGCCCGTAGGGGAGATGAGACCCTTGAGGGTGATGCCCTCTGCGGTGGTGGTGGGCGATCCGTAGATGGCTTGGGTGAGCACGATCATCTGGATCTCGTCACCTTGCGAGCGCACGGTGCCGAAAGCCTTCTCGTGGTAGTTCCGCACCAGGATGGCCTTGCAGGCCAGCACGGCTCCCTTGAGCACAGGCTGGACCGACGCGGAGAACGAATCCCCCACCCAGGTGACGGGTCCGCCGGGTGCGACACCCGACAGGACAAACGCCGCACCACCTCCGCGATAGAGACGGAACGCCCGGGTACCACCGGGCGTGGTCGGGGGGTCGTACGGGACGTACTGGAGGATCGACCCGTCGGTCATCGAGAGCTCGGTCCCAGGCTCACCCAGGAACCGGGTGTACTCGAACCCGTTGCTGGTGAGGGGGACGTTCTGGTAGACCGCCCGGAGACCTCCTTGGTACGACCGGAGCGATGTGGCCCCGTCCCCAAGGATGTTCTCCGCAAGGAGGTCCGAGTCCGACACCAGGATCCCCAGTGGCAGCCGCTCGGACATGCCGGTGAGAGAGACAATGGAGTCCCCGGTCCCGCCGTTGACAGGCACGTCCACCCCACCCGAGAAGTTCACCTTGGTGCGGGGGAGGGAGTCCCCGCTCCGCACGGTGGCGGTGGTGGTCAGGTCACCTGTGAACAGAACCGAAAACACCGCAGACAGCGTCAACTGAGTGCCCTGAACCCCGGGGGTGATTGCGGTGAGGGTCACCACGTTCCCATTCGCCTGTGCCGACACATAGGAGTCCCAGTCGGCCACATAGGAGTCCCAGTCGGCATTGATGGCAGCAGCGAGGGATGCTGCCATGGCATCGTTGGATGCCCCGGTGAACCCAATCCCAGCGGTCTGGACAATGGGGCCACCAGGGAACCCGTCCAGGTACACCCGGAGTTGGTTCGCCAGCGCCACGGCGAAGTCCAGGATCTGGATGGACGCCGAAGCGTGCGTGGGATTCTCGTTCTGCCCCGCGGTGAACGCCCTGGGGAGGATGCGCCACGGGAGGTCCGCAATCGAGCCCGGGACGCGCGTTCCACCCACGTTGGGTGCCGTGTACCCGCAGTCCAGCACGGTGTTGGGGGCCATCTGCCCCCCCACCTTGCCAGTCCCGAGGGTGGTGTAGAAGTCCATCGTTGCCAGCACCTCAAGGGCGCGGGGGTTGGGGATATCCACCCCAGTCTGGTTGATGATCGTCCCCAGTTGGGCCGCGTCCACCTGGGGGATCTGGCCGTACCGGGTGGCATAGTCCGAAGGCTGTGCGGAGACCCCACCGCGAGTCATGTACGGGTCACCCTGGTACACCGTGCGGTAGTACACCTCGTAGGGGCTCACCGACGCGGGTGCGGGTGCCGGGAGCACCATGCTCACGTTGGTGAGTTCCAGGTTGGCGGCGTCCGTGACCAGTGCAGACGTGCCGCTGTGGCGGCGGGCCAGCACATAGTTGTTCTTGTTGATGAACCCCTCTGCGAACCCGAAGACCACACACTCCACCACGTAGTCGAAGTCCTGGAACTCCTGTCCCGACACGTAGCTCGGGATGCGGGTGATGTCGAGGGCTTCCTGCGGGACCACGTAGGTGTGTGAGTCAGCCTGTTCTGTGTAGCTGTTGGCCCCGTTCTGACGGATGAACAGGGTCTGCTTGGACGCATCCGTGCGGAGGAGGTTGACCGGGGGACGGCCCCCCACTCCCACGATGGACTGTGTCCGGTTGGTGTTCTGGAACGCCCCGACGTTGGACGCATCCGTGTGGGCGACGAAATCCGCCCGCTCGTACACGCCATAGAGGCGGGCGATCCCAAGGTACGGGGGGAGCTCCACACCACGGAGACCCCGTCCGAGGTCCGATGACACCACGGAGGTGTCATACACCTTGCGGGCACCGTAGGCCGTGTTCGACACGGTGGTCACCGACCCCGCAGCACCATAGACGATGGTCGTGTCGAACAGGATGGACTTGACCGAGTTGCCCGGTCCCGTGTTGTCCACCCCACCGACGATGTAGAACACCGATGCAGTCGCATCAGGACCGTCCGCGAACAGGTGGTTGATGCCGGGGTACAGCGGGTCGGACACCCCTGTGAAGGTGTGGTACGGGATGTCCTGACGCCCGAAACGGGGCATGAACTCTGGGGGCACAGCGTAGCCGCCAGTGAGCCCCGTGGTGAACAGGTTGTTCCCGTCCTTGGAGAAGGGGACAAACGTCGGGTAGGTGGTCGCCCCCACAAGGGTCGGGCCGGGTTTCGCATCCGTGGCGTCGAACTGCTTGAGGATGGCCGACTTCAGGGTGAACGGTCGGAACACCACCGTCTTGGACCCGGGGTCCAGGAACAGTTCTGCCTCGCGGTCTTGCTCCGTCTTGCCCACGACGGCTCCACCGTAGTTGGCCGCATACGGTGCCCCGAGCCCGTTGGACGGGAGCCGGTTCCAGAGTTGGACCTGGGTCGATGGGTACGTCACGTCCCCATCGGGGTACGCCGTGTCCGCGACGAACACAGGGTCGATGATGGACACCGGGGAGCGATAGAGCACCGCCGGGGGGTTCACAACACCGAAACGGGTCACACGGTCGGGGACTCGTGGGCTTGCCCCGTGACTGGGGGACCACAGAAGGTCCATGGTCAGGGTGGCCTTGGATGCCACCGGGATGAGCTGTGCGGGGGAACCGCCAGCTTCCTCCAGGATGAACCCAGCGCCCACATCTCCCCAGGGGAGTCCTGTGCTGAGAAGGTCCGTGAGGACCACCGCGAGGCCGTGCGGGGTGTTGTCACTCCCGTTGTCGTCCTCGGCGTTGATCTCCTGTGAGCGGAACTCGATGGTGACGTTGTTGCCCGTGACCGTGAAGGCGTCGTAGTCACCCGACAGAGGGCGCACCACCAAGTGCGTTTTCGTAGTGGACACGTTCTGGGTGAACGGGTTGCCGCCCTGTGCCGTGCTGGTGCCCGCACCAATGACCTGGAATGCTCCATTGTTGTCACGGCTGGTGGGGTCCCCGTAGATCACCAAGTACAGCTTGGAAGATGCACCCGTGAAATCCTGACCATCGTTGGTCAGGTAGTCCCGCAGGGTCTTTCCATCCCGCCCGAGGGTGAGAGAGAAGGTGTCCCAGTCCTGTGCGGCGATGTTCACTTCGGGGTTACCCGAGGGGCCAATCGGGATGAGGTTGACGAGGGTAGCCGGGATGCCCGTGTACCGAAGGGCCGGGTTGAGAACCCCACCCAGCACGATGAACGGTCGCTCGAAGTTGGTGCTTGCCACCGGGAACATCGGGCCGGGGTGGTTGGGGTCCACTCCGTTGGGGGTCGTCATGAACCCCGCACGGTAGGCGTTCGAGTCGGCGGTGGACCCTGCCGCGGAGTTCCCACCTGCACCGCCGACGAACCGAAGCTGCCACGGGTGGTGCGACCCAAGGTCGCTGTCCCCGGGCTTCCACGCCTCGTAGGGGGCGATGAACCGCACGGCTTCCTGCCCGTTCAGGAGCCCCATACGAGCACCCTCGGTGCCGGTCTTCCCACCGATGTCCACGAACACCACGGAGCCGTTGCACCACCCCTTGGTGGTCGTGTAGTTCAGGAACCCGTTGGGCATGAACCCGGCACCCATCGTCCAGGACGACCCAATGGTCGCGTCGAACGTCGTGGCCGTGTAGTGGCTGGCGTCCAGGGCGGCGTTGTTGTCCAGGATGACCGTGACATCTCCTTGGACCGCGGCGCTGTCGCTCCACACCGTGCGGATCCCATCCGTCCCGTCCACTTCAGCCACATGGTTGAGGTGAATGGCCGAGGTGGGCTGTTGGAAGAACGACACCTCCGTGGTGCTCACTCCAACGGTGTCGCCGCCTGTGCCCGCCTGCTTGAACGCCGTGCGAAGGTTGTTCTGGACGAGAGCCGCGACACCCTTCTGGAGAAGTCGGTTGTAGTCCCAGTCCCCGAAGTTGACCGACCGGCGCATGTCCAGGAGGTCCGTCGGAGCCACTTGGTCGGCATACAGACCATCCGACCGGACGCTGTACAGCGACACAGGGGTGTTTGCGGCGTGGGACTTGGCCATTGTCCCACCGCGCCCACGACCCACACCCGCCTCGATGAACACCGAGTTGAGACCCAGGCCCCCAGGGTCGGTGTTCGGGTTGATGGAGATGATCTCCTGGTTGAGACCCTCACCGATCACCAAGTAGCGACGGAGGACACCCACCGGGAACAGGTTGGGGTCGTCCAGCCCCGAGTCCGAGTAGTAGTTGAGCTTGACGTACCCGGTGAAGGTCTCGTTCAGGTCCGCGAACAGGGTCGCCTGTGCAAGAACACGGGCACCCGACTGAGGGTCCGCCAGACCATGGGTGCTGGGGGTCCGTTCGGTCGCACCGTTCTGGTTGGGCGACCCGCTCGATGAGATGGCCGTGAACGCCGCCGCATTCCGACGGAACACCGCACACACCGGGATGGCGTAGACGTATCCGTCCACCGTGCCCAGGGCGTTGTTGGGGTCGCCGTCGCCCGCACGCCACAGGGAGGGGTCGTTGAGCTCGCCCCGCATGTTGGCGAACGTGAATCCACCGAGGGGTGCCACCGCGGTGCCCTGTCCCAGGACGTTCGGGTCCGTGAGTCCGTCAGGGTAGTTGACGAGGTCCACGGACACGCCACCGGCATCCCCGCTGCCCACCACCCGGAATCGGTACTGAAGCTGAACCCGCTTGGTGGTCTCGAACCCCACCGCGGGGTCTTCGATCTCGTCCGTGAGGTTCACCCCGCCGTACTGGGTGTTGCCGTACTTGTAGACTGCACTCGCACTGGGCTTGTTCACCGTGGAGGGGTTGGCCGACACCAGGGCCTGCCACACCTC
>Ga0209170_1000337_pt1 | contig 21742 bp, 20 predicted proteins | sample KloWWTKNB14_bulk_FD_187178 | JGI IMG/M metagenome (GOLD analysis project Ga0209170, IMG submission 187178) | Active sludge microbial communities from Klosterneuburg, Austria, studying microevolution and ecology of nitrifiers - Klosterneuburg... | ecosystem: Engineered > WWTP > Aerobic digester >...
CTTCGGCAGCACCGCCACGTCGGCGATGAAACACACGTCCTGCATCAGCGCATCGCGCGCGGCGGCCGGGTTGCGCCCGAGCACGGACAACTCGCCGTCGAATTGCGTGAGGCCGAGGATCGCCTTCAGCGCGGTCGTCTTGCCGGCGCCGTTCGGGCCAATGATGCCCACGATGCGACCGGCGCCCACCGTGAAGCTGACGCCATCGAGCGCGCGCAGCTTGCCGTAGGACTTCGCGAGACCGCGTGCGGCGATCACGGGGGTGTCACTCGTGCTTGTCATCGTTGCTCCCTGCGCTCGACAGCGTCTGTGTCGGGGCGGGCGCCCGCGCGAAGAGCTCTTCGGTGGAGAGCCCCAGCCGCTGGATCGTCGCGTAGACCTTCGGCCACTCGTCCTCGATGAACCGCTGCCGCTCGTCTTTCATCAGCGCCTTGCGCGCGCCGGCATTGACGTACATGCCGCGGCCCCGGCGCTTCTCGACGAGCTGCTCGTCGACGAGCTGCTGATAGCCCTTCAGCACGGTCAGCGGGTTCAGGCGAAACTCGGCCGCCACATTCCGCACGGAGGGCAGCGGATCGCCCTCCTTCAGGACGCCTTCCAGGATCATCGCCACCACGCGATCGCGCAGTTGGCGATAGATCGGCTGGCTGTCGTCCCACTGCGGATCCATGTTGCCTGAGAACTCCTGAGACATGGCGGTTGCCGTGCTGTAGAGAGCTAATCTAGCAGAACGCCTTACTTCCTCGCGGCGAGGTGGATCGCCTGGGGCGCGTCCACCGCCACCCGGGTCACGCTGGTCGACTCCACGAAGGTGATGCTCGAAGCGACCGTGAGAGCAATGGCAATGACCGCAGCGGCGAGGGCTACCGTGAAGTTCTGGGTTGAGGTGCTCATGTCAGTCTCCTTGGGTTACTGTCCTGGCCGTTGCACCCTGCAATCGGCCTTCGTCTTGGTGTTATATATAACTACAACACTAGTTCAGTGTCAACACCCCGAAGGAGATTTTTTTGCAGCTGCCGGCGGCCACCCCAGCTCTTAACGTAACTGCTTGATTTCTGTAGACTCTACGCCCCCTTCTGCGGAGCCCTCATGAAAACTGCCCTGAACGTCGCCATTACCGGAGCTGCCGGCCATATCGGCTATGCCCTCGCTTTCCGTGTTGCTTCCGGCGCCCTCTTTGGGCCCGATCAGCCCGTCAACCTGCATCTCCTCGAGATCACGCCGGCGCTGCCGCAGTTGCAGGGCGTCCTGATGGAACTGTCGGACTGTGCGTTTCCGACACTGCAGAAGATCGTAGCGACGGACGATGCGAAAGTGGCGTTCCGCGATTGTCACGCTGCGCTGCTCGTCGGCGCGCGCCCGCGCGGCCCGGGCATGGAGAGGAAGGATCTGCTGCTCGCGAACGCGCAGATCTTTTCGGCGCAAGGCAAGGCGCTCAACGAAGTGGCTGATCGCAACGTGAAGGTGCTCGTGGTCGGAAACCCGGCAAACACGAATGCGCTGATCGCGCGCGCGAACGCGAAGGATCTCAATCCGCGCAATTTCACTGCGATGACGCGCCTCGACCACAACCGCGCGTTGTCGCAGCTTGCGGAGAAGACCGGCACGCACGTGAACTCGATCCAGCGCATGATCATCTGGGGCAACCACTCGGCGACGCAGTACCCGGATGTGTCGCACGCGCTCGTCAACGGCAAGCCGGCAAGATCGCTCGTGGATCAGGCGTGGCTCGAGAGCAGCTTCATCCCTGTCGTGCAGCAACGGGGAGCTGCGATCATCAAGGCGCGTGGTGCTTCGTCCGCGGCGTCGGCCGCATCCGCTGCGATCGATCATGTGCGCGACTGGTTCCGCGGCTCGGCGGCCGGCGACTGGCTCAGCATGGCCGTGCCGTCGGATGGCAGCTACGGTATCCCTGAAGGTGTCATCTACTCATACCCCGTCACCACGAAGAATGGCGATTACCAGATCGTGCCGGGCCTTTCGATCGACGAGTTCAGCCGCAAGCGGATGGACGCTACACTCGCAGAACTGCGCGAGGAGCGTGACGGCGTAAAGGAGTTGCTCGCATGAAGATGTTGCTTGCCGCGGTCTGCCTCACCGCGTTTGTCACACCCCTCGCGTTCGCGGAATCGAAGATCGAGCTCGACGCAAAAGTGCAGGAAGCGCGCAGCACGTTCGCGAAGCACACGTCGGCGGGCGCCGAGCTCGCGGCCAAAGCGCACGGCGTGCTCGTGTTTCCGTCGGTGATCAAGGCCGGCTTCGGTGTCGGTGGAGAATACGGGGAGGGTGCGCTCCTGATCGGCGGCAAGACGGCCGGGTACTACAACATTGCGGCGGCCTCGATCGGCCTGCAGCTCGGCGCCCAGGCGCGCAGCGAGATCATCCTCTTCATGACCGCGGAGGCGCTCAGGAACTTCCGCGAAAGCCAAGGCTGGAAGGCGGGCGTCGATGGCAGCGTCGCGCTCGCAACCCTCGGCGCAGGCGGCTCGATCGACACCGATACCGCGAAGAAGCCGATCATCGGCTTCATTTTTTCGGGGAAGGGGCTGATGTACAACCTCACTTTCGAGGGTTCGAAGATCACGAAGATCGACAAATAAGGGCGGGAGGCGGCTCATGCTGGGTGTGCTCGTCACGATCGTGCTCGTCGCCGCGGCGGCGTTCGCCGTCACGCAGGTGGGTGGCGTCATCACCCTGCTCTTCAGCGCGGCGGTGCTGTTCCTCGCCTACAAGCGCCTGTCGCTGATCGCGTTTGCCGCCACCTTCACGGTGCTGCTCGCGGCTTACACCGCACTCGGCCATCCGGCCGGCATCTGGAAGGGCATCCTGTGGGTGATGCTCGCGCTGCTGTGGCTCTTCACGATCCGCCCGCTGCGCAAATCGCTCATCACGCGCCCCTTCATGAAAGTGTATCTGCGCATGCTGCCCCGCATGTCGCAGACCGAGCGCGAAGCGCTCGAAGCCGGCACCGTGTGGTGGGACGGCGAGCTGTTCACCGGTGCGCCGAAGTGGGACAAGCTCTGCGCCACGAAGCCGCCGCAACTCTCCGCCGAGGAGCAGGCCTTTCTCGACGGCCCCTGCGAAGAGTTGTGCCGCATGCTGGACGACTGGGATATCACGCACGTGCGCGGCGACCTGCCACCCGCCGTATGGGATTTTCTCAAGAAGAAGGGCTTCTTCGCGATGATCATCCCGAAGAAGTACGGCGGGCTCGAGTTCTCGGCCTATGCGCATTCCTGCGTGCTCGTGAAGCTCGCGAGCCGCAGCACGACTGCTTCGTCCACCGTCGCGGTGCCGAATTCGCTCGGCCCTGCGGAACTGCTCAACCATTACGGGACTGAAGAACAGAAGGACTACTTTCTGCCGCGCCTCGCGCGCGGCGAGGAAGTGCCCTGCTTCGCGCTCACCGGGCCGCGTGTCGGCTCCGACGCCGCGGCGCTTCCCGACACCGGTGTCGTCTGCCGGGGAATGTGGCAGGGCAAGGAGATCATCGGGCTCAAGCTCAACTTCTCGAAGCGCTACATCACGCTCGCGCCGATCGCGACGGTAGTGGGCCTTGCGTTTCGCATGCTCGATCCGGAGAGGCTTCTCGGCGGGGAGACCGACCTTGGTATCACGTGCGCGCTGGTCCCGCGTGACACGCCGGGCATCACCATCGGCCGGCGGCACTTTCCGCTCAACATTCCGTTCCAGAACGGCCCACTCCAGGGCCATGACGTGTTCGTGCCACTCGACGCCCTCATCGGCGGCGTGAAGATGGCTGGCCAGGGCTGGCGCATGCTGGTCGAGCAGCTGTCGGTCGGCCGCTGCATCTCGCTGCCCTCGAATGCGACCGGCGGCGCGAAGGCCGGCGTGTTCGCCACTGGCGCCTACGCGCGCATTCGCCGTCAGTTCAACCTGCCGGTCGGCAAATTCGAAGGCGTCGAGGCCGTGATCGCGCGCATGGTCGGCTACACCTACATCATGGATGCGGGTCGTTCGGTGACCGCAGGCGCGATCGACGGTGGCGAGAAGCCGTCGGTCCCCGCCGCGATGCTCAAGTACCACGTGACCGAGATGGGCCGACAGGTCGCCGACGACGCGATGGATGTGCAGGGCGGCAAGGGCATCATGCTCGGACCCGGGAATTACCTCGCGCGCGGCTATCAGTCCGTGCCGATCGCGATCACGGTCGAGGGCGCGAACATCCTCACCCGCAACCTGATGATCTTCGGTCAGGGCGCGATCCGCTGCCACCCGTTCGTGATGCGCGAGATGACCGCCGCGCGCAATCCGGATCGCAGGAAGGGTGTCGACGAATTCGACCGCGCGCTTTTCGGCCACATGGGTTTCGCGATCTCGAATGCCGTGCGTTCGCTCGTGATGGCACTCACGCTCGCGCGCTTCACGAAAAAGCCCGTCGAGGGGCCGACCGCGCGCTACTACCAGCACATCGTGCGTTTCAGCGCCTCGTTCGCCTTCGCGGTCGACGTCGCGATGCTGACGCTCGGCGGCTATCTCAAGAAGAAGGAAAGCCTCTCGGCGCGCCTTGGCGACGTGCTCTCGTGCATGTATCTCGCCTCGATGGTGCTGAAGCATCACGAGAACCAGGGTCGCCCCGAGGCCGATCTGCCGATCGTCGAGTGGGCCTGCCGCGACCTCCTGTATACGGCGCAGGAACAACTGCACGGCTTCCTGCGCAATTTCCCGAATCCCTTCCTCGCAGGGCTGATGCGGTTGCTGATCTTCCCGCGCGGCCTGACCTATTTCGCTCCTGGCGACCGCCTCGGACGCAAGCTCGCCGAACTCGTCACGATGCCCACCGACACCCGTGACCGACTGTGCGTGCACGTCTATCGCACGCTTGAGCCGGGGAACGCGCTCGGCTTGCTGCAGGAGGCGCTGGTGCTGTCGCAGACCGCCGAGCCGCTCGAGAAGCGCCTGCGCGTCGAAGGCGTCAAGACCGGCCGGATCACCGCGCTCGACCTGCCGGGCCAGATTCAGCAGGGCCTCGCGCTCGGCATCCTTTCCGAGACGGAGGCTGCGATGCTGCGCGACTTCGACCGCAAGGTGATGCACCTGATCAACGTCGACGACTTCGCGCCGCACGAGCTGGGCGTGCAGGCGCAGCCTGACGCGGCGGCGCGCGCAGCGGACACCGCCGACCGGCGGCTCGCGTAGGTCGCCTGCGCGTGGCTGAGGGGGCTGCCGCTGCGACGACCGATGCCGGCGGACCGCCACCGGACCAGCGCTGCCTCAACTGCGGCGCCGGGCTCACCGGCAAGTTCTGCGCGGCTTGTGGCCAGCGTGACGACCGCCATGTGCACTCGCTCGGCCACTTTCTCGCCGAAGCGTTCGAGGGACTGTCGCACGCGGACTCGCGCCTCTGGCGCACGCTCTGGCCACTGCTCGTGCGCCCCGGCTTCCTGACGCGCGAGTTCTTCGCCGGCCGCCGCCAGCGTTACCTGCCGCCGTTTCGGCTCTACCTCGTTGTCAGCCTGCTATTCTTCCTTGTGCTCGCGCTGCTGCCCGACGCTGAGCTCCTGCGGGTCGGGAGCCGGGCGGGCACCGGGTCCGGCGAACCGGTCACCAAGGGCGTCTACTGCGATGCCCTGTCATACCAGGGCCCCGGCGCCGCGTGGCTCCAGCCGCGGCTCGTGCTCGGCTGCCAGAAATCACTCGCCGACAGGAAGGCACTCGGCCGCGCCTTCGCGCAAAACGTACCGCGCGCGATGTTCCTCTTCCTGCCGCTGATCGCGGCGTTCATGCTGCTGCTCTACTGGCGGCCTCGTCGCTACTACGTCGAACACCTGCTGTTCTTCATCCACAACCATGCGATGGTGTTCCTGCTCGGCACCCTGCTCCTGCCGCTGTCCTGGCTGTTGCGGGGCGGGCTCGCCGAGAACCTGCTGAAGGGCGCGGAATTGCTCTGGCTCGCGTGGTACCTCTATCGCGCGATGCGCGTCTACTACGGCCAGGGGCGCCGTCGAACGCTCGCCAAATACGTCTGCATGGGCGGCGTGTACCTGGTCGTGAGCCTCGTTATGCTGGTGTTCACGGTCCTCTTCAGCGTCGCGACACTCTGATGGCCGCCGCGCGCGAACGCGCGATCCTGCACGTCGACATGGACGCGTTCTACGCGTCGGTCGAGGAGCGCGACGACCCTTCGCTCGCCGGTCGGCCGGTGATCGTCGGCGGAACGAGCGCGCGCGGCGTCGTGGCCGCGGCGAACTACGTCGTTCGCAAGTTCGGCGTGCACTCCGCGATGCCGATGAACCGCGCGCTGGCGCTGTGCCCGCAGGCCGTGTGCATCCACCCGCGCATGACGCACTACAAAGCCGTGTCGCAGCAGGTGTTCGCGGTGTTCCACGAAGTGACACCGCTCGTCGAGGGCCTTTCGCTCGACGAAGCCTTCCTCGACGTCACCGCGAGCCGCGCGCTGCTCGGCGACGAAGTGGCGATCGCGCGCTGGATCAAGGCCGAGATCCTGGCGCGCACCCGCCTCAATGCCTCCGTGGGCGTCGCGCCGAACAAGCTCGTCGCGAAGATCGCTTCCGACCTCGAAAAGCCTGACGCCCTGACCGTGATCACCGCCGCCTCGCTCCCCGACCGGCTCGACGCGCTGTCCATTCGCCGCCTGCCGGGCCTCGGGCGCAAGAAGGGCAATGAAGTCGAGCGCGCGGGGCTCGCGACGCTCGGCGAACTGCGGCGCGCACCCGACGCGGTGCTCTGGCCGCTCTTCGGCCGCGACACGCAGCGCCTGCGCGAGCGCGCGGCCGGCATCGACGATCGCCCGGTGCTCGCCGAGCGCGAGGATCTTTCCATCAGCGCCGAGGAAACCTTCGACACCGATCTCTCGGACCCCGCGCGCATCGAAGCGGAGCTGCTTGCGCTCGCTGATCGCGCGAGCGCGCGCCTGCGCGCGAAGAGCCTCGCCGCGGGCTGCATCGCGGTGAAAGTGCGCCGCGCGGATTTCGCGACCTTCACACGCCAGCAGCAGATCGAGCCCGCGACGCAGGATGGCCGCGTGATCGGCCGCGCGGCGACTGATCTTTTGCGGCGGTGGCGTGGTGAGCAGCCGCGGGCGCGCATTCGATTGCTCGGCGTTGGCGTGTCGGAGCTGGCGCCGGCCACCCAGTTTGATTTGTTCGCGGCGGGCGCTGTGCCACAGCCGCCACCGCTCGACTCAGCGCTCGATGCCATTCGTCAGAGGTTTGGAGAGGCGGGGCTTAGGCGGGCGAGTGGGTTGCCAGTCGGACAGCGCAGGCCGCGGCGTTGATGAGCGCGCGTTGCCGCCCAGTCAGGCTGGCGCTGCAAGGTGACCCTGAAATGGTACGAGGCACTCCGCCACTTCGTACGCCGGTCGTGATTCCAGAATCCGCCTAGCGAACCTTGCTGAGCCGATCCGCCATTCGTGTCTGCCAACCGGGGCCCGTGGATTTCCAGCGAGCGATGACATTCGCGGGCAGACGGATGGTGATGAGCTTGCGCGGATTGGCCGAGGCCGGGCGACCGCCCTTGTTGATCGTGCCGTGTTCAAGCATCTCCGACGTCAGGTCGGGGAGTTCCTCGTACTCCTTCGGCTTGATGACGTGCGCATCCACACGAGCCAGATCAGATTGCAAGGAGTGGCGCGATGAGCGCTTCTTCCCGGGCATTGGCTTTCCTCATGCTGAATACGTGACGATCGCCACCTCGCGGTGTGTAGCCGATCACTACGAGTCGACCCTGCAAGCACCCGTAGCAGATGATCCGCGTCTCTCCATAGTCTCGGCGCGTGTCCTCAACCTCAAAGGTGGTGCCAGCAAAGACCACAGCCGCATCATCGAAATCCAGGCCGCGACCCTCAAATGTCTTGGCGCGCTTGGCCGGATCGTAGGTGACGCGCATGTTTACTGTAACTACAAAAACCCCGGCTGGCAACGGGAAGTGCGTACGTTCGGCCACCGACTGCAGTCAACCGACAGGTCGCCGCTCTTGTGATGCATTTGCATTCTGCAGTGGTCGTCGTCCCACTCTCAAAGGGCATTCGCATCGAAAATGACCGGAAATCGGGCAAACGGCGGGCCGCTTCGTTTGGCGGTCACCAATTGCGGCTGGTTCTTGTGATCTCAAGACCGCAATCCTTTGATTATCAGCGCGAAACGCGGATGCTCGCCAATTCCACCTACGCCCCGCATCCTCGAGCTGCGCGAACAGCATCGGCGCGCCATCACCGATCAACTCGGGCGTGCAGCGGGCAATGGTCATCGTGTGCTCGAGCGGCTCTATTAGCAGCCGATCCTCAGCGTGAAGGATGTCCAGAACCTGCTGGGGACCACTTTCGCGGGAGCGAACCAGATCGTGCAGCGGCTCGTTGCGCCGAGTGTGTACTGCGCGAGGTGACGGGGCAGGCTCGCCACCGCCGCTTCCGCCATGACGCCTACGTGCGGCTGTTCGAGGAGAGCACAGACGCGGCCGCTTGATCACAGCGATTCCGCCTTGCTCGTGCAGGGCGCTCGTCTCACGATTTGCCGCCGTCGAACCACGGCCCCCTCCTGTTGATGATTGAGTAGAACACCACGAGACACTTGATCTCCGCGGATGCTCAACATCCATTTGAATGATTCCACGCCCGCGCCTAGGCTAGCCGGACCCATGAGCACCGCACCCTCGTTCGATCTCTCCGGCCGCATCGCCCTCGTCACCGGCGCCTCGCGCGGCATCGGCGAATCGATCGCGCACGCGCTCGCCGGCGCAGGCGCGCGGGTGATCGTCTCGAGCCGCAAGCAGGACGCCTGCGAAGCCGTAGCCGCGTCGATCCGTGAAGCAGGCGGCAAGGCCACCGCCCTTGCCTGTCACATCGGCGAACTGGCAGAGATCGAGAGAATCTTCACGGTAATCGAGGCAGGGCACGGCCGGCTCGACATTCTCGTCAACAACGCCGCGACGAATCCGCATTTCGGCCCGATCACGTCGATCGACCCAGGCGCGTTCCAGAAGACGATCGACGTGAACATCCGCGGCTACTTCTTCATGTCGCAGGCGGCGGCCAAGCTGATGGCGAAAGGCGGCGGTGGCAGCATCGTGAACGTGGCCTCGATCAATGGCGTGATTCCCGGGCCGATGCAGGGTGTCTATTCGATCACGAAAGCCGCGGTCATCTCGATGACGAAGGCCTTCGCGCGCGAGTGCGCGCCGCAGGGCATACGCGTCAACGCGCTGCTGCCGGGGCTCACCGACACGAAGTTCGCCGCCGCGCTCACGCGCAACCCCGCAGTGCTCGAAAAGGTTCTGCCGCACGTGCCGATGAATCGTGTCGCGCAGCCCGACGAAATGGCTGGCGCAGTGCTCTATCTCGTGTCGCCCGCGGCCAGCTACACGACCGGGGTCGCGCTCAATGTCGATGGCGGCTACCTGATCGCCTGAGCACGGGGCGCCATCCACCCGGGCGGGGGGCCTCGGGATCAGATCGGGGGCTCGCACTCGCTGAATTTTCGCTATGATGCGGAGCAATCCTGCTGCTTCCGGGTTTCGCATGTCGCACATGGAACTGCCGCGCGCACTCGAGGACTACTTCGCACATGCCGAAACCGCGCCGACGCGCGCCGGCCGGCGTTTCACCATTACGCTCCCCTATCTCGACGACCAACGCCTCGATCGGCTGCAGTGGTGGTGGCAGGTTTCCGCAGCGCAGGAACTGCAGGGCGGCGGGGAAATCATCACGAGGCTGCGCGCCGAGGCGATTGCGCGTTTTCGCCGTCACATCGAGCGCTGGCTCGAGAACACCCGCCAGCGCCTGCACGGCGACGGGCCGATCCCGAAGATCGTCCCCGTGCCGGTCGCCGCGACTGCCGCCGCGCCTGAAATGCCGCTCGAACCGCTGCCGGAGCCGCAAGTGGCGAACGGCTGAGTCGAGGCATAGGATTGCGCCTCTGCACTCGAGGAGAAGGACCATGGCTCGAGTCGATTGGCGCATCCAGGGATTCGATGTCACCAACTGCAACTGCGCCTGGGGCTGTCCCTGCCAGTTCATGTCGCCGCCCACGCATGGCAACTGCCACGCGGGAGTCTTCTTCCAGGTGGAGCGCGGCCATTTCGGCAAGACGTCGCTCGACGGACTGGCCTTCGGCGGCCTCTTCGCGTGGCCCAAGGCGATCCACCTGGGTGACGGCCAGGCACAGCCCATCATCGACGTACACGCGAGCGAAGTGCAGCGCGGGGCGCTCCTCAAGATCATGTCGGGCGAAGAAACCGAACCCGGTGCCACGATCTTCAACGTGTTCTCGAGCACCTATTCGAAGGTACACGATCCCCTGTTCAAGCTGATCCACATCGAAGCGAACCTCGAGGCTCGCACCGCAACGGTCGAGGTCGAGGGTTTGTTCGAGGCACGCGTCGAGCCGATCAGGAATCCGGTCACGGGCCAGAGCGTGCGTGCGCAGATCGTGCTGCCGGCCGGCTTCGAATATGAACGCGCGGACGCTGCGAGCGGCAACGTGAAGACGAAGCCGGGGGCGAGCATCCCGCTCAGTTGGGACTCGCGGCATGCGCATTTCGCACGTATCGACATGACGGGCGCCGGGGTCGTGCACAGCCGCGCGGCCTGATCGGGCCTGGGCGCGTGCCCGCCCGCTCGACCCTGATCACACTCGCGGCGCTCGCCGCGCTGATTGCGCTGGCCTGGGCGTATCTTGTCACCGCCCCGATGCCAATGCCCGCGACGAGCGGCGGCCTGCGCACGGGCCACTACGCGGCTTACACCTTCGCGATGTGGTTCGTGATGATGGTGGGGATGATGACGCCGTCGGTCACACCAGCCGTGCTGCTGTTCGATCGCATCAATCGGCCAGGGCACCCCGACTCTCCCTACACGCGCACCGCCTGCTTCGTCGCGGGCTACCTCGCGGTGTGGCTCGCGTTCTCGGTCATTGCAACCTGGCTGCAGATCGAGCTGATCGCCGCCGGCTGGATCGATGCGATGGGCGTGAGCGCGCACCCGCTCGGCACGGCCGCCGTTCTCTTTGCCGTCGGGGTCTACCAATGGCTGCCGGCAAAGGCTGCCTGCCTCGAGCACTGCCGTGCGCCGGCCGAATTTCTCGTCGCCGCGCACCGCCCCGGCGCGCGTGGCGCGTTCAGGATGGGCTTGCACCACGGCCTCTACTGCCTCGGCTGTTGCTGGCTCCTGATGGGGCTCCTCTTCGTTGGAGGGGTCATGAATCTCGTCTGGGTCGCCGCGATTTCGGCGCTCGTCATCGCCGAGAAGCTCCTCGCACACGGCCAATGGCTGCACAGGTTCATCGGCGCGTTGGCTTTCCTGGCCGCAATTGCGGCCGCCCTGCGCCCGACTCTACCGACCTTGCCGTCGCACTAAAACCTGCAAACAGCTCAGCTAGAAATTCAAGCGGAACGTCGCCCCATACAGCCTCGGATCACCCAGGAACGCGCCGATGCTGCCGCTCTGCAGCGGCGCATCGAACCCGACCTGGATGTACTCCTCGTTCGTGACGTTCTTGCCCCACAGCTCGAACGCCCACGAGTCGCTCTGCGAGCCGATGCCGATGCGCGCATCGAACAGCGCGTACGCGTCCTGCATCTTGAGCGGATTGAGATCGGAGCCGGTGTTGTAGTCGGACATGTACTTCGCACCGACATGCGCGCGCCACTTCAGGCGCGCGCTGATCGGGTGCTCGAAAGTCGCCGCGACGCCGCCCGCCCACTTCGGTGCGAACGACAGGGTATTGCCAGGCAGCCGCGCGGAGGCGCCGACCGCGGCGGCATTGAAGTTGCCGTATCCGGTCTCTGCATAGGTGAGGCCACCCTGCAGCGTCAGGCCTTCGAAAGGCGCATACCAGAGGAAATCGAGGTCAAAGCCCTGCGAGGTCACTTCCGGAATGGAGGCGACGATGAACTGCAGCCCGTTGTAGGTGTTGAGCTGAAACCCCTTGTACTTCTGGTAGAACACCGCGCCGTTCAGGGCGAGGCGGTTGTCGAGCCAGGCGGACTTCACGCCGATCTCGAACGAATCGACCGTTTCGGAGCCGAAAGCCGTGTCGGCATCGGCAATTGCGGCCGTCACCGGGCCGCCGATGCGCTCGCGATCGAGGTTGAAGCCGCCTGCCTTGTAGCCGCGCGCGTACGACGCATAGGACATCACGTCGTCCGTGAAGTGATAGATCAGCTTCGCGGTGCCACTCCACTCACCCTCGTCGATCGACTGGCGAGTCGTTGCATCGTTGAACGCGGGATCCGAGAAAGTGGCGCAACCGAGACCGTAGAAGCCCGGCAGCGCAGCGGCAGGCAGCGCCGCCGAGATGAGCGCAAAGCGCGCGCGGGCCGTGGCGCAACCCACACCCGCTGGCGAGGCGGCGGTGCCGAGGTTGGTGTAGTGCGAACCGAGTTCCTTCTCCTCGTTCGTGTAGCGCAGGCCGAAGCCGAGGTCGAACTTGTCCGTGAGCGCGAAGGTGTTGTTGGTGAAGAGCGCCCAGCTCGTCGAGGTCTGTCCGTAGGTGTCGTATGAACCGTTGCCGCTTGCAAACGACGCACCCGGCCCGCGACCCAGCAGAGTCGGAACGAGCGCAGGCGACATGCCCGCCGAGAGCGCGAGTCCGTAGTACAGCTCGAACTGGCTGTCGTACCGCAACGAGTTGATCGAATCGAGGTCTTCATCGGAGTAGAAGCCCCCGACCAGCCACTTGAGACGGCCTCGCTCGCCCGCGACGCGCAGCTCCTGTGTGAGCGTTTCAAAGGTATTCGCATAACTCTTCGAGTCGCGGTACAGGATCGCCGCGCCGGTGAAGTCGGCGTCCTGACCGAGTTCCGCCTCCCAATGGCGCCACGCCGTGACCGAAGTCAGCGTCGCGCCGCCGGCGAGGTCCCAGTCGACTTGTGCGGAGGCGCCACGGTCGCGGATGTCCTGCAGGGTATTGCGATTGGCGTAGGCACGTCGCGCGAAGGGCCTGGCGGGAATGGCGATGCCGCCGCCCGATATCGCGCTCACGATGGCCGCGCTCGGCCCATCCACGTACTGCACGCCGAGGCAGCAGAATTCGTTGCGCTCCGACCAGTCGGCGATCAGGCGCACACTGAGGTCGTCGTTCGGCTTCCACAGGAGCTGGCCCCGTGCGGTGTTCACGTCGCGGTTGACGTCCTCCTGCGCGCTGCGCGGCGCGCGCGCGTTCACATCGAGCCAGCCGTCGTGCTGACGATAGCCGTAGAAGATGCGCCCCGCGAGCTGCTCGCCCACGAGCGGGCCGGTCAGTGAAAGGGAGCCCTCCGCGATGCCGCGATTGCCGCCGATTGCTTCGAGCGCGCCGCCGAAATCGAACTGCGGCCCGACGGTGCGCACGTTGATCACACCGGCCGAGGTGTTCTTGCCGAAGAGGGTGCCCTGCGGGCCTTTCAACACTTCGATGCGCTCGAGCTCGCCGAGATCGCCAAACCCCACGCCGTTGCGGGGGCGATAGACCTCGTCGATCACGATGCCGACCGACGACTCGAGGCCGATGTTGTCACCGACCGTACCGACGCCGCGGATGCGCGCGGTCGTGCTCGTCTCGTTCGCGGTCGACGTGACCGTGAGGCCTGGCGTCAGGAACGTGAGATCCTTGATGTCGCGCACGCCCGTGTCCTGCAGCAACTGGCGCGAGATTGCCGTGACGACGATCGGCACATCCTGGACGTTCTCTGCGCGTTTCTGCGCCGTGACGACCACCTCGTCGAGGGTGCGCCCCTGTGCCGCGGCATCGCCACCCGGCGTCAGGGCTGCCAGCACGCACGCCATGGACGCACCAAGAAACTCTCGCATTGAACGCATACCAGTCCGGGCCTTTCGTGGTCTTGTCAGTCGAAGAGGTGCTTGCCGACCGACTCGAGATGATGGTCGCTGTCGCCGAAGGCGATCTCGAACATTGTCAGTCGCTTGAAATAATGGCTGACCGCGAGCTCGTCAGTCACGCCGATCCCGCCGTGCAATTGCACGGCTTGCTGCCCGACGAAGCGCGCGGCTTCTCCCACCCGCACTTTGGCGGCTGAAACGAGCCGGGCACGCTCACCCGGATCGGGCTGCCCGACGCCGTGCGCAGCGAGGAGCGCCATGGAGCGCGCGGTCTCGGTCTCGAGCAGCATGTCGGCCATCCGGTGCTGCAACACCTGGAAGCTGCCGATCGGCACGCCGAACTGCTTGCGGGTCTTGAGGTACTGACCCGTCATTTCGAGCAGTACGCTCATCGCGCCGACCGCGTCGGCGCAGAGCGCCGCGATCGCGGCGTCAATCGTGGCAGCCAGGTGAGGGGCGGCTCCACCTTCCTCACCGAGGAGCGCTCCCGGGCCGACACGCACGCCATCAAAGCGCACCTCGGCCGCGCGGCGCGCGTCGTACATCGGATAATCGCGCACCGTGATGCCGGGTGCCACGCGTTCGGCGAGGAAGAGTGACAGCCCCTTCGCAGTGCGAGCCGACACGATCAACTGGTCCGCGCCTGCGCCGTTCAGCACGTAGGTTTTCGCGCCGGAGATGACCCAGCCTCCCTCGTCGCGACGGGCCTCGCTCGAAACGGCGTCGAGTGCATAGCGCGCGCCCGGTTCGTAGTGCGCGAGCGCGAGCTGCCGCTCGCCGGCGCCGACCGCAGGCAAAATGGCAGCGCATTGATCGGCACTACCGGCGCGCGCGATCACGCCGGCGCCCATCAGCACGGTCGGGAGCCAGGGCTCGAGCAGCAACGCGCGCCCCGCCTCTTCCATCACGACGTACGCATCCATCGCCCCGCCGCCGAGACCGCCGTGCGCCTCGGGCAACGTGAGCGCGAGCACGCCGAGTTCCGCAAGCTGGCGCCAGGTGGCAGCACTCCAGCCCCGCGCGCTCGCCGCGATTTCGCGTCGCCGCTCGAAAGAGTAGTCGGCGGCGAGCATCCGCCTCAGGCTGTCGCGGAACTGTTGCTGCTCGCTGGAGAAAGTCAGCACGCTCAGAACCCGAGCAGGTGGCGCGTGATGATGTTGCGCTGGATCTCGTTCGATCCGGCATAAATCGACGCCTTCCTGAAATTCAGATAGCGACCCGTCGCCGCCTGCGGGTACGGCGCAGCCTCGTGACCGAGCGCGTGCATCGTCGCTTCAGTGAGCGCCTGCTGCAGCTCGCTGCCCATGATCTTGAGCATCGACGCCTCGGGGCCCGGCGCGTGACGCTGCTCCTCGAGCGCGAGCACCCGCAGGTTCATCACCTCAAGCGCCATCAGGTCGATCTCGAGTCGCGCGATCCGGTCGCGAAAACGCGTGTCGGCTGCGAGCGGACGGCCTTCGTTGCCGGGCTGACGCCGCGCGAGCGCCTTCAGCTCGGCGAGCCAGCGGCGGCAGTACCCGACGCCAGCGTTGCCGGTGCGCTCGTGGCCAAGAAGATACTTCGCGTACGTCCAGCCCTTGTTCTCTTCGCCGACCCGGTTTGCGATCGGCACCTCGACGTCTTCGAACCAGACTTCGTTGATCTCGTGTTCACCGTCGAGCATGATGATCGGGCGCACGCTCACGCCCTTCGCCTGCATGTCGATCAGCAGGAACGAGATGCCTTCCTGCGGGCGGCCTTCGGTCGCCGTGCGCACGAGACAGAAGATCCAGTCGGCGTGCTGCGCGAGCGTGGTCCAGGTCTTCTGCCCGTTGACGAGATAGTGCTCGCCGCGTCGCTCTGCGCGCGTCCTGAGCGAGGCAAGATCGGAGCCTGCGCCCGGCTCCGAATACCCTTGGCACCACCAGTCCTCGCCCGACAGGATCCGCGGCAGGAAGCGCTGCTGCTGGGCGGCGCTGCCGAACTTCATGATGACCGGCCCCACCATGCGGATACCGAAGGGCAGGATGCCGGGTGCGCCGGCCAGTGCGCACTCTTCCTCGAAAATGTGCTGGCGCACCGCGCTCCATTCGCAGCCGCCGAAGGCACGCGGCCAGTTCGGCGCGATCCAGCCGCGCTCGTGCAGGATGCGATGCCAGGCGAGATAATCCGCCTTCCCGAGCGCTTCGCCCGCGACCACCTTGTGGCGCAGTTCCAACGGCAGCTTCGAGCGCACGAACTCGCGCACTTCCGTGCGAAAAGCCGCTTCCTCCGGTGCGAACCCCCATTCCATGTCTTGCGGACGCGACGCCCCCGTGCCAATCGTCCCGGTAGGGTAGAAGCCACCAGCCGGTTCGGCAATTACATTGATCAAAAATCTGGCGAAGGCGTGGGGCAGACGATAGGCTGGCGGGTTTCCGGCCGGGATGTCTTGCGAGGAGCAGGTACGCATGAGCGCGACGAGTTACGAGAAGCGCGGCAAGGTCGCCGTGATCACGATGATGAGCCCGCCGGTCAACGGGCTTGGGGCCGCGCTGCGCGCGGGGTTGATCAAGGCTCTCGACAAGGCACTCGGCTCGCCAGGCGTGAAGGCGATCGTGCTCACGGGCAGCGGCAGCGGCTTCTCTGCCGGCGCGGATATCCGCGAGTTCAACTCTCCGAAGGCGGCCGCCCCGCCGACGTTGCACACGCTGATCGCTGCCTTCGAGGCGAGCCCGAAGCCGGTGGTCGCGGCCATCCATGGCACCTGCATGGGCGGCGGCCTCGAGCTCGCGCTTGGCTGCCACTATCGTGTCACGAAGCCCGACGCGCAGATTGCCCTGCCTGAAGTGAAGATCGGCCTCATTCCCGGCGCAGGCGGCACCCAGCGCCTGCCACGCGCGCTCGGCCTCGAGGCCGCGCTCAACATGATCGTTTCGGGCAACGTCGTTCCCGCGCAGAAGCTCGCCGGCACGCCGCTCTTTGATGAAGTGGCCGAGGGGGAGCTGCTCCCGACTGCCGTGATGTTTGCCGAGCGACTCATCAGGGAGAAGCGACCGCCGAAGCGCGTGCGCGACCTGAAAGTTCAGCACGCGAACCCGGAAGGCTTCCTGATGTTCGCGCGCAATACGGTCAAGGCCGTGGCCGGCCCCTTCCCTGCACCCGTCAAATGCGTGGAAGCGGTGACCGCGGCGGCCAGCCAGCCGTTCGCTGAGGGGCTTGCGACCGAACAGCGTCTTTTTCACGAGATTCTGCTGTCACCGCAATCACGGGCGCTGCGCCACATCTTCTTCGGCGAGCGCGCGGCAGCCAAGATTCCCGATGTCCCGGAGACGACTCTGCCACGACCGATCGCGAAAGCCGCCGTGATCGGCGCCGGCACCATGGGCGGCGGCATCACGATGAACTTCGTGAACGCTGGCATCCCGGTCACCCTGCTCGAGATGAAGCAGGAGGCGCTTGATCGTGGCCTTGCGACCATCCGTGGCAACTACGGCGGCGCCGTGAAAAAGGGCCGCATGACCGAGGCCGATGTCGAAGCACGCATGCAGCTCATCACGCCGGCACTCGATTACGCGGCCATCGCGCAGGCGGACATCGTGATCGAGGCGGTGTTCGAGGACATGGAGGTCAAGAAGAGCGTCTTCGGGAAACTCGATACCGTCATGAAGCCCGGCGCGATCCTCGCAACGAACACCTCCACGCTCGACGTCGACCGCATCGCCGGCTTCACGCAGCGGCCGGGCGATGTGATCGGCACCCATTTCTTCAGCCCCGCAAATGTCATGCGGCTCCTCGAGGTCGTGCGCGGCGCGAAGACCGCGCCCGATGTGCTCGCGACCGTGATGAAGCTCGGCAAGAGGATGAAGAAGATCGCGGTCGTCTCGGGCGTCTGCGATGGCTTCATCGGCAACCGCATGCTCGAGCAACTCGGCCGCCAGATGCTGTTCCTGCTCGAGGAGGGCGCGCTGCCGAAGCAGGTCGACGCCGCCATGGAGAAATTCGGCTTCGCGATGGGACCATTCCGCGTGGCCGATCTCGCCGGCAACGACATCGGCTGGGCGATCAGGAAGCGCCGCTATGTGGAAAAGCCGCTGATGATCTACTCGCGCCTCGCCGACCGGCTGTGCGAGCAGGGGCGATTCGGGCAGAAAACGGGCGCGGGCTGGTACGACTACAAGGCGGGCGATCGCACCGCGCATCCTTCGACAGTGGTCGAGCAGATGGTCGTCGGGTATTCGCAGGAGATCGGCGTGAAGCGCCGCGTGGTGAGCGAGGAAGAGATCGTCGATCGCATCGTCTTCGCGCTCGTCAACGAGGGTGCGAAGATCCTCGAAGAGGGCATCGCGCTGCGCGCCTCCGACATCGACATGGTGTACCTCAACGGCTACGGCTTTCCCGCGCATCGCGGCGGGCCCATGCTGTATGCGGATACGGTCGGCCTCGATGTGGTCGTGCGGCGCATGAAGCAGTTCGCGCGCAACCGCCACGGCGACCCGGCCGCCTGGGCGCCGGCGCGCTCGCTCGTGAAGCTCGCGGCCGCGGGCAAGACCTTCAGCTGATTCCGGGGACACACATGACTGATGCCGTTATCGTTTCCATTGCCCGCACGCCGCTCGCGAAGTCCTGGCGCGGCGCCTTCAACATCACCCACGGCGCAACCCTCGCGGGTCATGTCGTCCAGCAAGCCATCGCGCGCGCCGGAGTCGATCCGGTCGAAGTGGAAGATGTGCTGCTCGGCTGCGCCTACCCGGAAGGCGCCGATGGCCTCAACATCGCCCGCCAGGCGGCGCTGCGCGCCGGCTGCCCGGTCACGACGGGCGGCGCGACGGTCAACCGCTTCTGCTCATCGGGCCTGCAGACCATCGCGATGGCGGCCGGGCGGGTGATCCTGGAAAAAACGCCGGTGGTCGTCGCGGGCGGTGTCGAGTCGATCTCCTGCGTGCAGAACGAGCTCAACCGGCACATGCTGCACGAGCCCTGGCTCATGGCGCACAAACCCGACATCTACCTGCCGATGCTGCAGACCGCGGAAAACGTCGCGAAGCGCTACGGCATTTCGCGCGAGCGCCAGGACGAATACGGCGCGCGGAGTCAGCAGCGTGCCGCGGCCGCGCAGGCGGCCGGGCGTTTCGACGCCGAGATCGCGCCCATCACCGTGACCGCGGCCTGGGCGGACCCGAAGACGCAGGCGACAGGCACGCGCGAAGTCACCGTCGCGAAGGACGAAGGCATCCGCGCCGACACGACCGTCGCGGGCATCGCGAAGATCAAGCCCGCCATCCCCGGCGGCGTGATCGCGGCGGGTAATGCGAGCCAGTTCTCGGACGGCGCCGCGGCCTGCGTCGTGATGGATGCGAAGCTCGCGGAGCGGCGCGGCATCACGCCGCTCGGCGTGTTCCGCGGCTTCACGATCGCGGGTTGCGAGCCCGACGAGATGGGCATCGGACCGGTGTTCGCGGTGCCGCGCCTGCTCGAGCGTGCGGGCCTCTCGGTCGATGATATCGGCCTGTGGGAGCTGAACGAGGCGTTTGCGGTACAGGTCATCTACTGCCGCGACAAGCTCGGGATCCCGGACGAGCGGCTGAACGTCAACGGTGGCGCGATCGCGGTCGGCCACCCTTATGGCGTCTCGGGCACGCGGCTCGCCGGGCACGCGCTGATCGAGGGCAAGCGGCGCGGCGTGAAGTACGTCGTCACGACGATGTGCATCGGCGGTGGCATGGGTGCGGCGGGCCTCTTCGAGGTCGTGTAGCGGGCTCGCGCTATACTGCCGGCACCTTTGCAAAGGCTGGCGACAGAACCCGCGCGATGTACCTGTCGTTCTTCGGACTCAACGAGAAGCCATTCTCGATCACGCCCGACCCGCGCTACCTCTATCTGAGCGAGCGGCATGCGGAGGCCTTGGCGCACCTGCTCTACGGGGTCAGTGAAGCGGGCGGCTTCGTGCAGCTCACGGGCGAGGTGGGCACCGGCAAGACGACGATCGTGCGCTCGCTGCTCGGCCAGATACCGAAAAATGCCGAGGTTGCGCTGATCCTGAACCCGCGCATGACGGCACCGGAGTTCATGCTGACGATCTGCGAGGAACTCGGCATCGGCCTGCCCGACCACGCGGTCTCGAGCCTCAAGGATCTCGTCGATATCCTGAACCACTACCTCCTGCGCGCGCACGCCGATGGACGACGCGTCGTGCTGCTCGTCGACGAAGCGCAGAACCTCGCGCCCGCGGTGCTCGAGCAGGTGCGGCTCCTCACGAACCTCGAGACGCCGACCGACAAGCTGCTGCAGATCATCCTGATCGGCCAGCCCGAACTGCGCGAGATGCTCGCGCGCCCCGAGCTGCGCCAGCTCGCGCAGCGGATCACCGGCCGCTATCACCTCGATCCGCTGTCCTCGCCGGAGACGGCCGCGTACGCGCGGCACCGCCTGCGCGTCGCGGGCGCGACCTCCGACATCCTGACGAATGGCGCGCTCACCGAACTGTATCGCCAGTCGGGCGGCATTCCGCGACTCATCAACGTGATCGCGGACCGTGCGCTGCTGGGTGCGTACACACAGGATCGACACAAGGTCACCGCAGCGATCATCCGCAGCTCCGCGGGCGAAGTGTTCGACCGACGCATCACACCGCGCTGGTTGCCGTGGGCCGCAGGCCTCGGCGGCGCAGCCGTAATGGTGCTCGCCATGCTGGCGCTGTGGCAGTCCGGTGCGCTCCAGCGTGATGCGCTCGCAACGCCCCAGGCCCATGACCCGGACACCGTTACGGCGCAGGGCGTCGCTCGAGCAGCCGCCCCGGACCGGACCGCCGCGGCGGCGGCAGCGGCCCCCCTGCCTGCACCGACCCCGCCGGCACACGAATCGCTTGTCACACTGCTGGCGCAGCATGCCGCCGCCACGACCACTGACGCGGCGTTCTCGCGCCTGCTGGCACGCTGGGGCGCGGCCTACGCGGCCGGCGCGGGCGACGGTTGCGCGCAGGCCGAGCGGGCAGGACTGCAGTGCGTCGCGCAACGCGGCTCGTATGCGCAGCTGCGCCTCTACAACCGCCCGGCGATGCTGACGCTGGGTGACGATCAGGGTGGCACTCACCAGGTCGTGCTCGTCGCGCTCGGCGATGACGATGCGCGGCTCGATCTCGGCGGCGTGGAGTACACGGTCCGCATCGCAGACCTCGCGCGCTACTGGTTCGGCGATTTCGTACTCTTGTGGAGGCCCGTCGCGGTGCCGGTCAAGCCGCTCTCACCGGGCATGTCGGGCGAGGAGGTCCTCCGGCTGCGACAGCATCTCGAGCGACTCGCGGGCGTCAAGGACACCGGGGCGGAGGCCGATCGCTATGATGCGTCGCTGGTGCAGCTCGTCGAAAGCTTCCAGCGTCAACGGCGCCTCGACGTCGACGGCATCGCCGGCTGGCAGACTCAACTTGCACTCGACAACGCCGCACCCGCCGAAGGCACGCCGCTTCTCGTCGCGGGTGCAGAGGGGAGCTGAGCGATATGTCGTTCATCCTCGATGCACTGAAGAAGTCCGACAGCGAGCGGCAGCAGCAGGCAGGGCCGGCGCGCTTCGAAGTCCGCCGCGCAGCGCCGCGCAGCGGCTTGCCACTGTGGGCGATCGCGCTCGGCGCGCTGCTGCTCGTGAACATCGTGGCGCTCGGCTGGTTCGTGACCCGCTCCCGCACACCCGCGGCGGCACCCTCGCCAACTGCGGTCGTACCGGCACCGCCCGCCAGCGCCCCGACTGCAACCGCACCACCTCTGGTCACCGCACCACCTCTGGTCACCGCAGCGGTTCTGCCGCCGCAGCACTCGCTCCCGCCAGCGCCCGCCGCGGACGAAGCGGAGAACCCCGCCGACTACGAAGAGGCGCTGCCGGAGGGGAGCGCGGCGGCACCACGCCTGCCCGCCGCCGAGCCGGAACGCGACTTCGCACCCACGATCGAGAAGCTGCCAGCCTCGATCAGCAGCCAGCTCCCGCAGCTGCACCTCG
>Ga0209170_1000338_pt1 | contig 21660 bp, 26 predicted proteins | sample KloWWTKNB14_bulk_FD_187178 | JGI IMG/M metagenome (GOLD analysis project Ga0209170, IMG submission 187178) | Active sludge microbial communities from Klosterneuburg, Austria, studying microevolution and ecology of nitrifiers - Klosterneuburg... | ecosystem: Engineered > WWTP > Aerobic digester >...
TGCGCACGCCGCTGGTGGACAACCAGATCGCCGACCAGTCGAAGACGCGCGGCATCCCCGAAGCCGAGGTGATCGAGAAGGTATTTCTGGAGCCGGCCGCCATCAAGCGCCTGATCGAGCCGGCCGAAGTGGCCGACTTCGTTGCCTACCTCTGCTCGCCCGCCGCCGGCGTCATCACCGGCGCGGCGCTGACCATGGACCTGGGTTGGACCGCCCGCTAGGGCGGGCTGTGCAACCGGCTGGAGAATCGAAAATGCGCGTCGCCCTCTTCGTCACCTGCCTCGCCGACCTCATGAAGCCCGGCGTCGCCTTCGCGGCGATCCGCCTGCTCGAGCACGGCGGCTGCACGGTCGATGTGCCGCAGACACAGACTTGCTGCGGCCAGCCGGCCTACAACTCGGGCGACCGTGCCACGGCCATCGCGCTGGCGCGCAAGGTGCTCGACGAGTTCGAGGGCTTCGACTACGTCGTCGCCCCTTCCGGCTCCTGCGGCGGCATGGTGCGCGCCCACTACCCAGAGCTGTTCCGCGACGATCCCGCCACGCTCAAGCGCATCGAAGGCCTCGCCGCGCGCACGTATGAGCTGACCGACTTCCTCGTCAACGTGCTCAAGCTCGACAGCGTGCCGGGCGACTTTGCCGGCACGGTCACCTATCACGATTCCTGTTCCGGCCTGCGCGAACTGAATGTGAAGGCGCAGCCGCGCGCCCTGCTGGCACTGCTGCCGGGTGTCACGCTCACCGAGATGAATGAAGCCGAAACCTGCTGCGGCTTCGGCGGCACCTTCTCGCTCAAGTTCGGCGAAGTGTCGACGCAGCTCGCCGACAACAAGTGCGGTCACGCCTGCGCCACCGGGGCGGATGCCATCGTCGGCGGCGACCTCGGCTGCCTGCTCAACATCGAAGGCCGTCTGCGCCGGCGCGGTGATCTGAAGACGCAGGTGCTGCATATCGCCGAAGTGCTGGCCGGGCGGGGCAAGTGATGGTACTTCGCACCGTTGCCCGTCGTCCCCGCGAAAGCGGGGACCCATGGATTCCCGCCTTCCCGGGAATGACGAATAGCCGGTAACGCGCGATGGAACTCCGCTCCAACGAATTCAAGGCCCGCGCCGCCGCCAACCTCGGCGACGCCAAGCTGCAGAAGGGCCTCTCGCTGATCAAGGTCAAGGCGGTGGTCAATCGCGCCAGCGCGGTGGCCGAGTTCGGCGACTTCGAGACGCTGCGCGAGGCCGGCAAGGCCATCCGCGATCGCGCGCTGGCCGACCTCGATCTCTATCTGGAGCGCTTCGAACGCGAGGCGACGGCGCGCGGCGCCGTGGTGCACTGGGCCGAGAACGCCTCCGAGGCCTGCCGCATCGTCGTCGACATCGCTCGTGAGAACGGCGTCAGGACGGTCGCCAAATCGAAGTCGATGGTGAGCGAGGAGGTCGGCCTCAACGACGCTCTCATCGCCGCCGGCATCGAGCCGATCGAGACCGACCTCGGCGAGTACATCCTGCAGATCAACGACGCCGAGCCGCCCTCGCACATCGTCATGCCGGTCATCCACAAGACTGCCGAGGACGTCGCCGACCTCTTCCACGCCAAGCACGGCACGCCGCGCAAGACCGACCCGGCGGCGCTGACGCGCGAGGCGCGCGAGATCCTGCGGCCGAAATTTCTCTCCGCCGACATGGGCGTCTCCGGCGCCAACTTCCTCATCGCCGAGACCGGCTCGACCCTGATCGTCACCAACGAGGGCAACGGCCGCCTGTGCACCACGCTGCCGCGCCTGCACGTCGCCATCACCGGCATCGAGAAGGTGGTGGCCACGCTCGAAGACGCCACGACCCTGCTGCGCCTGCTGCCGCGCTCGGCCACGGGGCAAGCGATCACCAACTACGTCTCGCTGCACACCGGCCCGAAGCGCCTCGAGGAAACCGACGGCCCGCAGCAGTTCCACATCGTGCTGGTCGACAACGGCCGCTCGAAGCTGCTCGCCGGCGAGATGCGCGAGATGCTGCGCTGCATCCGCTGCGGCGCCTGCATGAACCACTGCCCGGTGTACCAGGCCGTCGGCGGCCACGCCTGGGGCTGGGTCTATCCCGGCCCGATGGGCAATATCCTGACGCCGTCCTACGTCGGCCTGGAGAACGCCATCGCCCTGCCCAACGCGGCGACGATGTGCAACCAGTGCGGCGTCGTCTGCCCGGTGAAAATCCCGCTGCCCGACCTGATGCGCAAGCTGCGCGAGGAGCAGATGCAACGCGGCCTCAAGCCGTGGACGGAGCGCCTCGGCCTCGCCCTCTGGGGCTGGGCGGCGCAGCATCCGGCGCTCTACGCGCTGGGCACGCGCATCGCTGTGCGCTTCATGAAGTGGCTGGGCGGCAGCGAGAAGCTGATCCACCGCCTGCCGCTTGCCTCCGGCTGGAGCGACGGCCGCGACTTCCCGGCGCCCGAAGGCCAAACCTTCCGTGAGCTCTACAGAAGGAGCAAGCGATGAGAGTCCAGATGGTTTTCCCCCTCTCCCGCAAACGGGAGAGGGCGGGGGTGAGGGCAGCAGCGTGACCGCCCGCGAAAACATCCTCAACCGCGTCTGCGCGGCCCTGGAAAGAAAAGTCAGTCCCCACGATACGGCGAGCATCGACGCCCACCTCGCCGCGCGCCCGATCGGCATGCAGCCGCCGCGCGACTGGGCAGCGGAACTGCGCTTCCGCACCCGCGCCGAAGCGCTCGCCAGCACCGTGGAGAAGGTGTCGAGCCTGCAATCGGTGCCGGGCGCCGTGGCGCGCTACCTGGTCGTCAACAACCTGCCCACCGGCGGCATCTGCTGGCCCAGCCTGCGCAAGCTCGACTGGATCGGCGCCGGCCTCGGCATGGAAGACCGCCCGGCGCGCGGCGACGACCTCGTCGGCGTCACCGGCTGCTTCTGCGCCGTCGCCGACACCGGCACGCTGATGTTCCTCTCCGGCCCCGACACGCCGGCCGCCACGAGCCTCCTGCCGGAAACCCACATCGCCATCGTCGAGACGTCGCGCATCGTGTCCTTCATGGAAGAAGCCTGGGCCCTGCTGCGCGCAGAGCATGGCCGCCCGCCGCGCGCCGTGAACTTCATCTCCGGCCCCTCCCGCACCGCCGACATCGAGCAGACCGTCACCATGGGCGCGCACGGGCCGTATCGGGTGCACATCATTCTCGTCGATGCGTAATGTCGTCATTCCCGCGAACGCGGGAATCCAGGCCTACAGCGCTGCGATGAAATCTTCCGGTGTGGCGTCGGCCTGACGCAGGATTCCGGCGAGCGTGCCGACCTTGATCTCGCTGTGCATGAGGATGACGCAGCCTTTCGAACCGTGTCGCATGATGACGTGACTGCCCGATTGACGGAGCTTCTCGAAACCCAGGCGCTGCAGCGCCTGTATTGCCTCCGCTCCCGAAACGTGCGGCAGTTTAGGCATGCGCCGGCACGCTGAACATCGTGATCAGGGGATGTCCGCCTGCGGGCAAGGGAAACTCGGATAAATAAAGCGTAGTTGCTTCCTTCAAGTTGGCAATAGCCTCCTCGACCGTTTCACCCTGAGTGGTGGTTCCGGTTTCCGGATTCAGCGCAACATAGCCGCCTTCCTCGGCGGGAGAAAGCACAGCGGTCAGTTCCATGATATGCCTCCTGCTTCAACGACTAATTGTCGCTCAATCCAGGCTGCGATGCTTGTTCTTGTCGTTAGCGGATTTCCGCCGTCCCGCAACGGCTGACTTTTCAGGAGGGGTGAGGCGTCATTGACACGCGCTCATCGATGCGCATAGACTATGCGCATCGATCCGTTGGAGCCATTCCATGCAATCCACCCACAACGCCAATGCGCCGAAAAAGGCCGCCAACCTCAGCATCAACGAGGACCTGCTGGCGAAGGCCCGGGAAATGAACATCAACCTCTCGGCGACCCTGGAGCAGGCCTTGGGCGAGGCCTTGCGGCAGCGGCAGCGAGAGCAATGGCTGGCCGAGAACCGGGAGGCGATGGCGGCCTACAACGCGCACGTCGAGAAGCATGGCGTGTTCAGCGACGGGCTGCGAAGCTTCTGATGGCCCAGTTCAGCGTTCACCGCAACCCCAACCCGCAGACCAGGGCGCTCATGCCTTTCCTGCTCGACGTGCAGAGCGACCTGCTGGCCGATCTGGGCACGCGCGTGGTCGTGCCGCTCTGCCCCGCCTCGGCGATGAAGGGGAAACTCGTCAAGACCCTGATGCCGATGTTCCAGGTCGACGGCAAGTCCTACGCGATGATCGCGCCGCAGCTTGCCGGCATCGAGAAGAAACAGATGGGGCCGGAAGTCGCCAATCTCGCGCAACACCGCAACGAAATCATCGCCGCCCTCGATCTGTTGTTCACCGGAATCTAGCCTGGCGTGTCCGCAGTTTTCGCGATGTGCAAGTGAGGGGGTCGGAAGTTCAGGGCTGAACCGGCCGGAAAGGCAACAGGGACCATGCAAGCCACCGAACCGACCGAAGCGTACTGGAGCCGCAGCGCCGCCGACCTCCTGGCCGAGCTGGGTACCGGCGCACAAGGCTTGTCCGCGCGGGAAGCGGCCGCGCGCCTGCTCAGCCGCGGTCCCAACGCGGTGGAGGACCAGCGCCAGCTCTCGCCGTTCCGGCTGCTGCTGCGCCAGTTCGAAAGTCCGCTCGTGCTGGTGCTGGTGTTCGGCGCGGTGGTCTCTCTGGCCCTGCGCGACTGGGTCGATGCGGCGATCATCCTCGTCATCGTCGTCGGCAGCGCGCTGCTCGGCTTCTTCCAGGAATACCGCGCGTCGACCGCGGTGGCGGAACTGCGCCGCCGCCTCGCGCTCACCGCGAAGGTGCTGCGCGACGGTCGGCTGGAAACGATTCCGGCGAGCGACATCGTGCCCGGCGACGTCATCCAGCTCTCCGCCGGCAACCTCGTCCCCGCCGACGGCATCGTTCTTTCAGCCACCGATTTCCTCGTCACCGAGGCCAGCCTGACGGGGGAATCGTTTCCCGTCGAGAAACAGCCGGGCATCCTGCCGGCCGAAGCCCCGCTCGCCGGCCGCACGAACTCGGTCTTCCTCGGCACCTCGGTGCGCAGCGGCACCGCCACGGTGCTGGTGGTGCGCACCGGCCGCGGCACGATGTACGGCGCCATCGCCGACCAGCTCAACGTGCGCCCCGAGGAAACCGAGTTCGCGCGGGGCGTGCGGCAGTTCGGCTATCTGCTGGTCCGCGTGATGGTGTTCATGGTGCTGTTCGTCCTCACCGTGAACCAGCTGCTCGGCCGGCCGGTGCTCGAATCCCTGCTGTTTGCGGTGGCGCTCGCCGTCGGCCTGTCGCCGGAACTGCTGCCCGTCATCGTCAGCGTCACGCTGTCGCATGGCGCGCGCGCCATGGCGCGCAAGGGCGTGATCATTCGCCGCCTCGAAGCCATCGAGAACCTCGGCAGCATGGACATCCTGTGCACGGACAAGACCGGCACGCTGACCGAAGGCGTGATGTCGCTCGACGCCGCTGTCGACGCCGACGGCGCGAAGTCGGCGCAGGTGATGCGGCTCGCCTTCCTCAATGCCGCGCTGGAAACCGGCATCGACAATCCCCTCGACGAGGCCATCGTCAAGACCGGCGAGGCGGCCGGCCTGACCACCGCGGGCTTCGGCAAGATCGACGAGATTCCCTACGACTTCATGCGCAAGCGCCTGACCATCGTTGTCGCCGGGCCGGACGACGGCGGCGACCACCGCATCGTCACCAAGGGCGCCTTCGCCAACGTGCTGGCGATTTGCACAGCGGTGCTGCGCGATGGCGCAGAGGTGCCGCTCGACGCGGCCCTGCACGAGCGGCTCGACGCCTGGTTCCGGCAGAAGGGCACGGAAGGCTCCCGCGTGCTCGCCGTGGCGACGCGGCGCGTCGCCGCGAAGGCGCGCTACGACCACGGCGACGAGCAGGGCATGACCTTCGCCGGCTTCCTGCTCTTCGTCGATCCGCCCAAGGCCGAGGCCGCCACGGCGATCCGCCATCTCGCCAGCCTCGGCATCCGCATCAAGGTCATCAGCGGCGACAACCGCTACGTCACCGCGCATGTCGCCGCCGCCGTCGGCCTCGATTCCCGCGCCATCCTCACCGGGGAGCAAATCGCCAGGCTCAAGGATGAAGCCCTCTGGCACCTGGCCGGCAAGACCGACCTCTTCGTCGAGGTCGACCCGCAGCAGAAGGAACGCATCGTCCGCGCCTTGCAGCGCACCGGCCACGCCGTCGGCTATCTGGGCGACGGCATCAACGACGCGCCGGCCCTGCATGCCGCCGACGTCGGCATTTCCGTCGACCAGGCCGTCGACGTGGCGCGGGAAAGCGCCGACGTCGTGCTCCTGCGGCCCGACCTCGACGTGCTGCGCGGCGGCGTCGAGGAGGGCCGCCACACCTTCGCCAACACGCTGAAGTACATTTCCATCACCACGAGCGCCAACTTCGGCAACATGCTGAGCATGGCGCTGGTCTCGCCCCTGCTGCCCTTCCTGCCGCTCGCCGCCAAGCAGATACTGCTCAACAACTTCCTCTCGGACATCCCTTCGATGGCCATCTCGATCGACCGGGTCGACGCCGACAAGATCGCCCGCGTGCAGCGCTGGAACGTCGCCGACGTGCAGCGCTTCATGGTGTTTTTCGGGCTGATCAGCACCTGCTTCGACCTGCTCACCTTCCTGCTGCTCTACCAGGTGTTCCAGGCGGACGAGGCGACCTTCCAGACGGCGTGGTTCGTCGTCTCCCTGCTGACCGAGCTGGCCGTCGTTTTTGTCCTGCGCACGCAGAGCGCCGCCTTCCGCAGCGCGCCCGGCCCGCTCCTGCTGTGGACGACGGTCGTCGTTGGCGCGCTGGCGATCGGCATTCCCTACATCGGCAAGGCCATCGCCGTGTTCGGCTTCGTGCCGCTGCCCTGGCACCTCATGGCGGCCATGATCTCGGTCGTTGTCGCCTATATCCTCTGCACCGAAGCCGCCAAGAGCCGGATATTCCGGGCCCGGCCCGCCAGGGCAAAGCGTCGGCACGGGAGGTAAGGCTCCCGCATGTGCGGTTCGCCGTGCTGCGGGGGCTAGTGCCAGCCCTTGTTTCCGTGGTGCTGACTTTTGCCTCCCCGGGAGAAATGCGAAGCTGACCCTATTTGTTCCGGACGTAGCGCGAGAAGGTCGTCCAGGGCAGGAAATCCATGAGCTGGGCGAACAGGGTCTTGCCAAGATTCATGGCGGACTCCGGAGAGAAACCCGGAAGACTGCCCGAACCGGCCGCCGACGCTCAAATCGACACCACCCCGCATCGCTCGAAATCCCGCTTCAATCATGGCTTTCAGCGATTCGCTCATTCATTTAACCGGACACTACTGATGTTTAATCCTTACCAACAAGTTGGGGACAATTTCCAGGAACTCTGATTGATTCGGATAGTCCTTCCCGTCAGGACCATGCATTGTGAATTGCCAGTACCCACCCTGCCGGAACTCGAATGCGTGGAACGCATTCGTGAACCCATCCGGGCCCCACCAGCGAGCAAGGCGCGCCGGATCCTGGATGGCAGCAAAAACAGATTCAGGAGAAGCCGGAAGCTCTCGACCGGTGCGGAAGATGGACATATCGTTCTCCAGAAGATGGGATTCCTTAGATGCAGGAGTGGTGCCAAGACGTTGTGGGTGAGTGGCCGCCGGAGCGTGCAGCGCAGAGGGAACCGCTGGTGGACGGGAATCCCCCCCCGATTCAGTTGACACCTCGGATCAGGCCATCTGCATTTCATAAGTTGCCCGAGACACGTAGTTCAATGAAGGCTCCAACGCGACCGAAGGATAGGCCTTGATCCGCTCGAAAGGCATGATGCCCGCGCGGAGGGTCCTGGCTGCACTCATAAGTCTTCTCCTGTTTCGCTCATGATTTCCGCGACCGCCATGCAGCTATGGCCAGTGCTTCACCAAGACGAAGGACAACTGGCGATGGTGCTTGATCGAGAGGAGATGGATCGTTTCCCGGATCAGGGCATAGAGGATCAGGTAGTCCCCCGTGAGGTATTCGCGGAGTTCGCCGTCGGCGATCAGCTTTTTCAGCCTGTCGATCGACTCCTGTCCCTCGACGGACTGCGCGGGGTGGTCGAGAAACGGCCGGCCCATGCGCGGATGGCGCTCCAGGTTGGGGATGACGGTTTCCAGCAGAACGTCCAGCAGTTTGTCGTAGGCCTGCGGTGCTCCGGCATCGGCCAGAAATGCTTCGATCTGTGCGAGGTTCGCCTCGAAATTGGCGGCGAGCCTGACGGGTGTCCGCTTTGCGGCCATGCTGCGACGGCTACGCCTTCGCCCGTCTGCTCTTGAGCTTCCGGATCGCCTGGCGGGCGTCCTTCACCCGCCCGGCGGCGACATCGGCCAGGCCCATTGCGGCTTCGTCGAGCAGCAGCAGGTGGATGTGCTCGCGTTCCAGGCGGTGGTAATAGTCGAGGCGGTCGGCGTCGATTAGTGCGACGAAGCTTTCGCCGTTCTTGGTGATGACTTTTTCCGCGCCGGCCTTGACCTCGTCGGCGATCTCCGACAGGCGGGAACGCGCCTGGCTGAACGGAATGACGTCTCTTGCGGTGATGGCCATAGCGATTCTCCATTCCGAAATATGAATTGGTATTGTACAGAATTTTGTGCAAAGTGGCGGCTTAACCGGCCGCTTGCCCCACTCCCTGATCCTTGCCCGGCGTAGCGCCGGATCGCGGCGTGGACGCCGCTCCCGCATTGCCTGTCAAGCTGCCGGGTCGTAACAATCCCGTCACATTGACGCAATAAACTTCGCTCCGCAATCACAGACAAGGAGCGAAGACATGGTAGAGAAGCACATCAAGCGCGCGGTCCCCGCGCTGATCCTCGGCCTGATGGCCGCAGGCGTCGTCCAGGCGCAATCCAACGTCGTCAAGATCGACGGCTCGTCCACCGTGTATCCGATCACCGAGGCGGTGGCCGAGGAATTCCAGAAGGCTGAGAAGAACGCCATCAAGGTGACCGTCGGCATTTCCGGCACGGGTGGCGGCTTCAAGAAGTTCTGCCGCGGCGAGATCGACATTGCCGACGCCTCGCGCCCGATCCTGAAGAAGGAGATGGAAGCCTGCGCCGCCGCCGGCATCAAGTACTTCGAGCTGCCGGTGGCCTTCGACGCGCTGACGGTGGTGATCAACCCGAAGAACGCCTTCATCAAGCAGATGACGGCTGAAGAACTGAAGACGATGTGGGAGCCGGCCGCGCAGGGCAAGATCACGCGCTGGAACCAGGTCAACCCGGCCTGGCCGGATGCGCCGCTCAAGCTGTTCGGCGCCGGTTCCGATTCCGGCACTTTCGATTACTTCACCGAAGCCATCGTCGGCAAGGCCAAGTCGAGCCGCGGCGACTTCACCGCCTCGGAAGACGACAACGTGCTGGTGCAGGGCGTGACGCAGGACGCCAACGCGCTCGGCTACTTCGGCTATGCCTATTACGCCGAGAACACCGCCAGGCTGAAGGCGGTGCCGGTGGTGAATCCGAAGGGCAAGGCGGTATCGCCGTCCATGGACAACGTCATCAACGGTTCCTACGAGCCGCTGTCGCGCCCGATCTTCATTTACGTAGCCGAGAAAGCCTACGCGCGCGCCGAGGTGAAGAAGTTCGTCGAGTTCTACATGAAGCACGGCGCCAAGCTCTCGCGCGAGGTGAAGTACGTGCCGCTGCCGGAGAAGGCCTACACCGGCAACATGGACCACCTGAAAAAGGGCAAGCTGGGCACGGTCTTCGGCGGCACCGCCGAAGTCGGCATCACCATCGACGAGCTGATGAAGCGCGAAGGCAAGCTCTGATGTCTGCCGGTGCGCAGGCCATGGATTCCCGCCTTCGCGGGAATGACGAGGCAGCGGCGGGCCGCCTGGCCCGCCGCGCCTCGCGCCATCTCAAGGAAAGGATCATCGAGTCGATCCTGTTCCTGGCGGCGATGGTCTCGGTGTTCACGACGCTGGGCATCGTCTACATCCTGGTCTCCGAGTCGGCGGTGTTCTTCTGCCACGTGCCGCTGTGGGATTTCCTCACCGACACGCAATGGACGCCGCTGTTCGACGACGCCCATTTCGGCATCATGGTGCTGCTGTCGGGCACGCTGGTCAGTTCGGGCGTGGCGCTGCTGGTCGCCATCCCGCTCGGTACCGTGATCGCGGTCTTCCTGTCGGAGTTCGCCGGGCCGCGCCTGCGCGAAATCGTCAAGCCGATGCTGGAACTGCTCTCCGGCGTGCCGACCATCGTCTACGGCTACTTCGCCCTGCTCTTCGTCACGCCGCTGCTGCAGAAATTCATGCCGGAACTGCCCGGCTTCAACCTGCTCTCGGCCGGCCTCGTCATGGGCATCATGATCATTCCAACCGTCAGTTCCATCGCCGAGGACGCCATGCGCGCCGTGCCGATGAACCTGCGCGAGGGTTCCTGCGCCATGGGCGCCACCCGCCTGCAGACGGCCGTCAAGGTCGTCGTGCCGGCGGCCTTCTCCGGCCTGTTGGCCGCCTACATCCTCGGCATCTCGCGCGCGGTGGGCGAGACCATGATCCTGGCGGTGGCCGCCGGCATGCAGCCGAACCTGACCTGGAACCCGACCGAGCCGGCCGCCACCATCACCGCCTACATCGTGCAGGTGGCGCTGGGCGACCTGCCGCACGGCAGCGTCGGCTACCAGACCATCTTCGCCGCCGGCCTGACGCTGATGCTGATGACCCTGGTGTTCAACATCCTCGGCTACTGGCTGCGGAAGAAATACCGGGAGCAATACTGATGGGCCCCCACGCTCACTTCGTTCGCTGCCCCCCGAGGGGGAGCTCAGTGCCCTTCGGGCGGCCGGGCGGACACTGCTGATGGCACTCCAGAGCGCCGCCGAGATCCGCGCGCTGATCGCGCAACACAAGCGCTGGGACATCGTCTTCGGCGTGATCGGCAGCGTTTGCCTGGCGATCTGCCTGATGACCTTCGCCACCCTGTTCGTGGACATGCTGATCGACGGCTATGCGCGCCTGAGGCCGGAATTCTTCACGGAATTTCCCTCCCGGCGCGCCGGCCAGGCCGGCATCCTCTCGGCCTGGATCGGGACGACGATGGTGATGATCATCACCGCCGCCGTGGCCGTGCCGCTCGGCGTGGCGGCCGGCATCTATCTCGAGGAATACGCGCCGAGCAACTGGATGACCCACGTCATCGAGATCAACATCAGCAACCTGGCCGGCGTGCCTTCCATCGTGTACGGCCTGCTGGCGCTGGGGCTGTTCGTCTACCAATTCGGCCTCGGCCAGTCGGTGGCCACCGCCGGCCTGACGCTGGCGCTGCTGATCCTGCCGGTGGTGATCGTCGCCACGCGCGAGGCCATCCGCGCCATCCCCGGCGCCATTCGCGAGGCGGCCTATGCGCTCGGCGCGACGAAATGGCAGGTGGTGCAGGGCCACATCCTGCCCTACTCGACCGGCGGCATCCTCACCGGCGTCATCATCGGCATGGCGCGTGCCATCGGCGAGACGGCGCCGATCATCACCGTCGGCGCGCTGACCTTCATTGCCTTCCTGCCGCCGTCGCCGGTGACGACCGAACCCCCGTTTCTTTCCTTCGAGTGGCTGATGTCGCCCTTCACGGTGATGCCGATCCAGATCTTCAACTGGACCTCGCGCCCCGACCCCGCCTTCCAGGCGAATGCCGCCGCGGCCGGCTTCATCATCGTCTTCATGACGCTGGCGATGAACGGCCTGGCGATCTGGCTGCGCTATCGCATCCGTCGCAACATCAAATGGTGAGCACAACAGGAATCAACAGAACTTTGTCATTCCCGCGTAGGCGGGAATCCATGGTCTTTCAGGCTGCTGGATTCCCGCTTCCGCGGGAATGACGGAGAGACTTACAGGAACTTATCTATGGCTGAATCAAAACCCGCTTTGGAGTCCCTGCCCCTCAAGGCCCACGCGGCGGGCCTGAGTTTCCACTATGGGGACTTCCAGGCACTGAAGAACATCGAGATGCCGATCCATGACAAGCGCGTCACCGCGCTGATCGGCCCGTCGGGCTGCGGCAAGTCGACCTTCCTGCGCTGCTTCAACCGCATGCACGACCTCTACGCGGGCAACCGCTACGAGGGCGAGATCCGCCTGCACCCGGACAACGTGAACCTGCTCGACCGCGCGGTCGATCCCATCGAGGTGCGCATGCGCCTGTCGATGGTGTTCCAGAAGCCGAACCCGTTCCCCAAGTCGATCTTCGAGAATGTCGCCTATGGCCTGCGCGTGCGCGGCATCAACAAGCGCGCCATTCTCGAAGAAATGGTCGAGGAGGCCCTGCGCAGCGCCGCGCTGTGGAACGAGGCGAAGGACCGCCTGCACGAGCAGGCCTTCAACCTCTCCGGCGGCCAGCAGCAGCGCATGTGCATTGCCCGCGCCCTGGCGACCGAGCCGGAAATCCTGCTCTTCGACGAGCCGACCTCGGCGCTCGATCCCATCGCCACCGCCAGCATCGAGGAGCTGATCGCCGAGCTCAAGGAAAAAGTGACCATCCTCATCGTTACCCACAACATGCAGCAGGCGGCGCGGGTTTCCGACTTCACCGCCTACATGTATCTTGGCGAGCTGATCGAGTTCGGCTGGACCGACGACATCTTCATCAAGCCGCAGAACCCGCAGACCGAGGCCTACATCACCGGCCGTTTCGGCTAAGGAAAACACCATGGAACATCTTTCCAGGCAATACGATGCCGACCTCGAAGCGCTCCGCTCGCGCGTGCTGCAGATGGGCGGTCTGGTCGAAGCGCAGATTCACGCGGCTGTCGAGTCCTTCGGCACCGGCAACGCCGAGCAGATGGCCCGTGTCTGCGATGGCGACCGCCGGGTGAACGACTACGAGGTAGAGATCGACGACGCCTGCGCGCACGTTGTCGCCCGACGCCAGCCGGCGGCGCGCGATTTGCGCCTGATCATGGCGGTAAGCAAGATCGTCACCGACATCGAGCGCGCCGGCGACGAGGCCGAGAAGATCGCCCGCATGGCGCGCCAGATTCATGCGCGCGGCGGCCTGCAGATTCCGTGCGCGGCCGAGGCGCGCCAGGCCGGCCAGCTGGCTGTGGCCATGCTGCGCCGCGTGCTCGACGCGCTGGCGCGGCTGGATGCGGCCGAAGCCGGGCGCATCATCGCCGAGGATGCCAGCATCGACGACGCCTTCCGCGGCATCGTGCGCCAGCTCGTCACCTACATGATGGAGGATCCGCGCACCATCTCGACGGCGCTCGACATCGTCTGGATCGCCAAGGCCATCGAGCGCATCGGCGACCACGCCAAGAACATCGCCGAGCAGGTGATCTACATCGTGCACGGCACCGACGTGCGCCATACCGTCCGCGAGGCCAGTCGTTACGGACACGGCGAACCGGATGGGGCAGAATAGAATTCATGACCACACAAGTACTCGTCGTCGAAGACGACCCCGCCATCCAGGCGTTGATCCGCTTCACGCTGGAGAAAGCCGGCCTCAAGCCGATCGCAGCCCTCAGCGCGGAAGAGGCGCAGGCGGCGCTCAATGCGGAGCTGCCCGACGTGGTGCTGATCGACTGGATGCTGCCGAAGGTATCCGGTCTGGCCCTGGCGCAGCAGTTGCGCGCGGCGCCGCGCACCGCAAAGCTGCCGCTGATCATGGTCACCGCCAAGGGCGAGGAGGGCGACCGCGTTGCCGGGCTGGAAAGCGGCGCCGACGACTACCTGGTCAAGCCCTTCAGCCCGCGCGAACTGGTCGCGCGCATCCAGGCCGTGCTGCGCCGGCGCGCGCCGCACGCGGCGGAGATGACGCTGGCCGTCGGCCCGCTGCAACTCGACCCGATCTCCTACGAAGTGACGCTCGACGGCCGCGCCGTCGAGCTGGCCTCGGCCGAATTCAAGCTGCTGCGCTTTTTCATGGCGCATCCGGGCCGCGTCTTCAGCCGCGCCCAGGTGCTCGACCAGGTCTGGGGCGACCATGTCTTCATCGAGGAGCGCACGGTGGACGTGCACATCCGCCGCCTGCGCCAGGCGCTGGGTCCGAAAGGCGAGCAGCTCCTCGAAACCGTGCGCGGCGCCGGCTACAAGCTTGCCGTGCCGAAATAGGAAGCGGAGATGTCCCCGGTCTGGCTCGGCCTGCTGATCCGACTGCTTGCCGCCGTCCTGGCGGGACTGACTTTCGGTTTCGGCTTCGGCGCCGCGATCGGCCTTGCCGCCGCCGCCGGCGTGCTGCTGCTGATGCTGCTCGCGCACAGCATCCAGTTGGCGCGCCTGCAGCGCTGGCTCAAGGCGCCCGACGGGCGCGCGCTGCCGGAGGCCGGCGGCGCCTGGGGCGAGGTCTTCATCGGACTGCATCGGCAGCAACGCGAAGCGCGCCAGGCGCACGCCCGCATCGAAGCCGATCTGGAAGTGTTCAGCCAGGCGGCGGAGGCCTCGCCCGACGGGCTGGTCATTCTCGACGGCGACGACCGCATTGTCTGGTGCAACCGCAAGGCCGAGCGGCATCTCGGCCTCAACGCGGCGCGCGACATCGGTTTGCCGGTGACCAACCTGGTGCGCATCCCGCGCTTTGCCGAGTTCGTCGCCCATTCCGCGGCGGGCGAAGAGCTGCGCTGCCCGGAAGGCAAGGGCCGCGTGCTGTCCCTGGAGGTGATCCGCTTCGGCAGCTCGCGCCGGCTGCTGGTCAGCTTCGATGTGACGCAGATCGAGCGGGCCGAGACGGTGCGCCGCGATTTCGTCGCCAATGTCTCCCACGAACTGCGCACGCCGCTGACGGTGATTGCCGGATTCCTCGAACACATGGTCGACGATGCCGCACCCGAATCGAAGCCGCAACTGGCGATGATGGACGAGCAGGCGCGGCGCATGCTGAACCTGGTCGACGATCTGCTCACCCTTTCCAGGCTCGAGGACGAGACGCAGACGGCCGCCGAGGAATTGTTCGACGTGCGCGACCTGGTCTACGATGTGGCCGCCGACGCGCGCCAGCTCTCTGCCGGCCGCCACTCCATCACCTGCGAGGTGGTGCCCTGCTTCCTCAAGGGCAGCCGCGAGGAACTGCGCAGCGCCTTCACCAACCTGGCCAGCAATGCCGTGCGCTATACGCCGGAAGGCGGCCGCATCCTGCTTTCATGGGGCGTGCGCGAGGGCAAAGGTGTTTTCAGCGTCGAGGACAGCGGCATCGGCATCGCCGCCGAGCACCTGCCGCGCCTGACCGAGCGCTTTTACCGCGTCGACCGCGGCCGCTCGCGCGAGACCGGCGGCACCGGACTCGGCCTGGCCATCGTCAAGCACATCCTCATGCGCCACCAGGCCAGACTGGAAATTCGATCCGAAGCCGGCGCCGGCAGCACGTTCAGCGCGGTGTTTCCCGTCTGGCGCACGACGCGGCCTGGCGGAACTGTCGTATGATTTGCCCGGCGAAGCGCCCGTTTCAGCCAGGCGCCCGCTTCGATTCTTCAACCCACAGGAACATCCCATGAAACAAGCCCTGTTAATCCTATGTGCCCTGGCCTCCTGGAGTGCGTTCGCCCAGGTCGAAGTCAAGGAACTGCCGACCCGGCCCGGCGTCACCCTTCGCTTCGTCTACGCCAAGGCGGAGAACCCGGTGGCCAATGCCATCCTCTTCCAGGGCGGCCCCGGCAATATCGGCATCTTTCCCAACGGCTCGGTGCGCAACGAAAAGTTCCTCTCCGGCGGCGCCGCGCGATTCACGCAAAACGGCATTTCCGTGGCCATCGTCGATGTCCCTTCGGACCGCCGCAGCCTGGATGATTTCCGCCATACGCCGGAACACGCGCAGGACGCCGCCGCCGTCATTGCCTTCCTGCGCCAGCAAAACAAGCTGCCGGTCTGGGCCATCGGCACCAGCAACGGCTCCTTGTCCGCCGCCACGGCGGCCGTGTTGCTCAAGGAGCGCGGCCCCGACGGCATCGTGCTGACCTCGTCGACCACCAGCAAGCCGATGGCCGCCGCCCACCCCGTGACGGATGCGGCGCTCGACCAGGTCACGGCGCCCACCCTGTTCGTCCATCACAAGGAGGACGCCTGCCGCGTCACGCCCTACAGCGCCATCCCGGGCGTCATGGCGATCATGAAGCAGGCCAGGGTCGTGGATTTGATCACCGTCGAAGGTGGCGAGATCCGCGGCAACCCGTGCCATGACGGCTACCACCAGTTCCTCGGCATCGAGGCTGCGGTGACGAAGCAGATCGCCGACTGGATCAAGCGCTACCAGTCGCAGGGGAAAGCCGTATCCGGCACATAAGCGTGCGGCACGAACAGGGCATTTACATATTCGTGCCGTTGTGTGGACGGGGCGCAATCTCCTGACTGGATTCCCTTTGACCTGTATCAAGGGAGAAGCGCGCCGGCCAAAGTAGTTTCACCTTTCTTTTTTTCAACGGAGTGGTGCAGATGGCAGCAGTCATGCCGGCGCCGGCGGCAAGCCGGCTCCTGATGTCGGGCAACGAGGCCGTGTCGCGCGCGGTGTGGGAGGCCGGGACGAAAGTCGCGGCTGGCTATCCGGGCACGCCGGCGACCGAGATGCTGGAACAGCTCTCGACCTATCCGGACATGTACACCGAGTGGTCGGTGAACGAGAAGGTGTCGCTGGAAGTCGCCATCGGCGCCTCGATGATGGGATCGCGTTCCTTCAGCGCCATGAAGCACGTCGGCCTGAACGTCGCTTCCGACGCACTGATGACGCTGACGCTGACCGGCGTCGAGGGTGGCTTGGTGATCGCCGTCGCCGACGACGTCGGCATGTCCTCCTCGCAGAACGAGCAGGACTCGCGCTTCTGGGGCCGCTTCGCCCACGTGCCGATCCTCGAGCCGGCCGACTCGCAGGAAGCCTACGACATGACCCGCTACGCCTACGAGCTCTCGGAAGAGTTCCAGGTGCCGGTGATCCTGCGCCTGACCTCGCGCATCTGCCACGTCAAGGGCCTGGTCACCGTCGGCGAGCGCGTCGAGCACCAGCCGAAGGGCTTCTCCAAGAACGCCGAGCGCTGGGTGATGGTGCCCGGCCACGCCAAGCGCCGCATTCCGCTCATGTTCCAGCGCGAGCAGGAACTCAAGCGCCTCTCCGACCGCTCGCCGCTGAACGTGCTGGAACCGGGAACCGATCGCCGCGTCGCCTTCATCACCAGCGGCCCGGCCTACATGCACGTGCGCGAGGCCTTCCCCGACGCGCCGCTGCTCAAGCTCGGCATGTCCTACCCCTGGCCGCTGGAAAAGGTCGCGGCCCTGGTGGAGATGGCCGATGCCGTCGTGGTGGTGGAGGAGGTCGAGCCGATCCTCGAGACCGAACTCAAGGCCGCCGGCTTCGCCGTGCACGGCAAGGATTTCCTGCCGCGCACCGGCGAGCTCGCCCCCGAGGTGGTGAAGCCCGCCGTCGAGCGCCTGCTGCGCAAGGAAGCGGCGCCCGCGCCGGAGTCGGCGCAGGCCCTGCCGCCCCTTTTCCCGCGGCCGCCGACCTTGTGCGCCTCCTGCCCGCACATGGGGGTGTACTACACGCTGTCGCAGTTGAAGAACCTGACCATCTCCGGCGACATCGGCTGCTACACGCTGGGCGCCGGCCACCCGTGGAACTCGCTCGACTCGACCATCTGCATGGGCGCCTCGATGGGCATCGCTCTCGGCATGGACAAGGGCCGCGGCGAGGCGGACAAGAACAAGCGCATCCTCGCCGTGATCGGCGACTCGACCTTCATGCACATGGGCATGCAGGGCCTGCTCGACATCACCTGGAACCGCGGCAACGTCACCATCCTGCTGCTCGACAACGGCACGGTGGGCATGACCGGCGGCCAGAACACGCCGGCCAACGGCCGCGACATCCGCGGCCAGGGCGCGCCGCGCATCGATTTCCGCAAGCTGATCGAGGCGCTCGGCGTCAAGCCGGAGCGCATCCACGAGGTCGATCCCTACCAGCTGCCGGTGCTGTTCAAGACCGTGCGCGACGAGACCAAGATCGACGACGTCTCGGTCATCATCACCAACCGGCCCTGCGTGCTGATCGAGGAGTTCAAGCCGTTCAAGCCCTACGTCGTGCAGGAGGACAAGTGCACCGGCTGCGGCAACTGCGTCGAGGTCGGCTGCCCGGCTATCCACGTCACGCGCCGCGACAGGGTGGTGAAGCCCTCCGGCAAGGAAGTCGATCTCGCCTTCACGCGCATCGACAGCGTCGCCTGCACCGGCTGCGGTCTCTGCGTGCAGCCCTGCGCGCCGGAAGCGATCGTCCATTTCGCCCCGGCCGGCCAGGTCATTTCCATCCAGCCCGTCTGAGGATAATCATGACCGACACTACCAATATCCTCGTCTGCGGCATCGGCGGCCAGGGCGTCATGACGGCCACCGAGATTCTCTCCGAGGCGGCCATTGCCGAGGGCCACGACGTCAAGAAGACCGAGGTCGCCGGCATGAGCCAGCGCGGCGGCGTCGTTACTTCCCACCTGCGCTTCGGCAAAAAGGTGCTCTCGCCGCAGATCGCGCCGGGCACCGCCGACGTGCTGCTTGGCTTCGAGGCGGCCGAGGCGCTGCGCTGGTCGCACTACCTCAAGCCCGGCGCCATGGCGCTGGTGAACGACGCCCGCCTGGTGCCGCCCGTCGTCGAGCTCGGCCTCTTCAAATATCCGGACGATCCCATCGGCGACATGCGGGCTCGCGGCGTGCGCACGGCGTCCTTCGACGCCGCCACCATCGCCCGCGACCTGGGCGACCTGCGCCTGGGCAACACCGTGATGCTCGGCGCCATCGCCGACCAGTTGCCGTTTTCCGCCGACGTGCTGCTGGCCTGCGTCGTCAATCGCTTCGCGCGCAAGGGCGAGCAGGTGGTGGAATTGAACCGCAAGGCCTTCGCCGCCGGCCGTGCCGCCGCCGCGCAGGCGGCGACGCCGGCGGCGGCCTAAGTCAACCGCATTCAACACGGAGGACACAGAGGCACAGAGAACACAGAGAATTATTGCTTGTAATCTGTGCCTCTGTGCCTCTGTGATCTCCGTGTCGAAAGAGGTTTTCAGCGGTAAAATACGCGCTTGCGGAGCCCTTCGGCTCCGCGCTTGCTTCCGCATTCCCATGACCTCCAAAATCCTCGACGGCAACGCCCTTTCCGCGAAACTCCGCGAAGCCCTCCGCCATCGCGCGGCCGAACTCGCCGCCCAGGGCCATCGTCCCGGCCTCGCCGTGATCCTGGTCGGCGAGAACCCGGCCTCGCAGGTCTACGTGCGCAACAAGATCAAGGCCTGCGAGACGGTCGGCGTGCATTCCGAGAAATACGAGTTCCCCGCCGACACGCCGCCGGAGAAGGTGCTGAAGAAGATCGCCGCCCTGAATGCCGACCCGAAGATCCACGGCATCCTGGTGCAGCTGCCGCTGCCGCCGCAGTTCGACGAGGACGAGGTGCTGGAGGCCATTTCCGCGGAGAAGGACGTCGACGGCTTCCATGCCGAGAACGTTGGCCTGCTGGCGCAGGGCAACCCGCGCTTCATCTCCTGCACGCCCTACGGCGTCATGGAGATGCTCAGCGCCGAGGGCATCTCGCTGCGCGGCAAGGAGGCGGTGGTGGTCGGCCGCAGCAACATCGTCGGCAAGCCGATGACCCTGCTGCTCATCGCCGCCAGCGCCACCGTCACGGTCTGCCACTCGCAGACGAAGGATCTCGCTTTTCACACGCGCCGCGCCGACATCCTGGTGGCGGCGGTGGGCAAGCCGAAGATGATCACCGGCGACATGGTCAAGCCGGGCGCGGTGGTCATCGACGTCGGCATCAACCGCCTGCCGGACGGGAAATTGTGCGGCGACGTGGATTTCGATTCGGCGAAGGAAGTCGCTTCGCTCATCACCCCGGTGCCGGGCGGCGTGGGCCCGATGACCATCACCATGCTGCTCGCCAACACCATCGAGAGCGCGGATCGCGCTGCTGGCAAATAAACAGGAGATAAACATGGTCAAGCATCCCCTCGTCGGCATCGTCATGGGCTCGGATTCCGACTGGCCCGTCATGAAGGCCTGCGCCGAGACGCTGAAGAGCTTCGGCGTTCCCCACGAAGCCAAGGTGCTCTCCGCCCATCGCACGCCGGATGCGGCGCTCGACTACGCCAGCATGGCGGCTGGGCGCGGCATCAAGGTGCTGATCGGCGCGGCCGGCGGCGCGGCCCACCTCGCCGGCGTGCTGGCGGCGAAGACCGAGCTGCCGGTGCTCGCCGTGCCGATGCCCTCCAAGCACCTGCAGGGGCTGGATTCGCTGCTCGCCATGGTGCAGATGCCCGGCGGCATTCCGGTGGCCACCTTCGCCATCGGCGAGGCCGGCGCCACCAACGCCGCGCTGTTCGCCGTCGCCATGCTGGCGCTCTCCGATCCGGAGCTGGCGAAGAAGCTCAGCGAGTTCCGCATCAGCCAGACCGATAAGGTGCTGGCGAAGACGCTGCCTGCGGTCTGATCCGTCCGCAGGCGCCGTGTCGCGCAGACTGACTTTTGCCGCGGCGCTCCTCATCCGTGGCCAGTGCGATGCGGCCTGAGATCGAGCGGGCCGTCGCGCTGCTGCGCGCGGGCGACCTCGTCGCCTTTCCCACCGAAACCGTCTACGGCCTCGGCGCCGACGCCGCCAATGCCGCCGCCGTGGCGAAGATCTTCGCCGCCAAGGGCCGCCCGGCCGACCATCCGCTGATCGTCCATTTGCCCGACGCGAGCCATTTGTCGCGCTGGGCGCGCGAGATTCCCGCCGACGCCGAGCAACTCGCCGCGGCCTTCTGGCCCGGCCCGCTCACCCTGATCCTCAAGCGCCAGGCGAATGTGCCGGACGCCGTCACCGGCGGCCAGGATACCGTCGGCCTGCGCGTGCCGAACCATCCGCTGGTGCTGGAACTGCTCGCCGCCTTCGATGGCGGCATTGCCGCGCCTTCGGCCAACCGCTTCGGCCGCATCAGCCCGACCACGGCCGACCACGTGCGCGAGGAGCTCGGCGGCCGCGTGCCGCTGGTGCTCGACGGTGGCGCCTGTCCGGTCGGCATCGAGTCGACCATCCTCGACCTCTCGCGCGGCACGCCCGTCCTGCTGCGGCCCGGCGCGATCGGCGCCGCCGACATCGCGCGGGTGCTCGGCCGCGCGCCCGAGACCGCCGCGCCGCAGGCCGAAACACCCCGCGTGTCGGGCTCGCTCGAGGCGCACTACGCGCCGCGCACGCCGCTGCAGCTGGTGTCTTCCGACGGCCTGCTCTTCGCCCTGAGGAATGCCCTGGTGGCGGGCGAGAAGGTGGCGGTGCTGGCGCCGACGGCCCAGGCCATCAGCCACGACCTCGTCACCTGGAAGCAGTCGCCGGCCGAACCGGCCGGCTTCGCCCACGACCTTTACGCCAGCCTGCGCGAGCTGGACGCCCTCGGCTGCGTTCGCCTCCTCGTTCAGCAGCCGCCGGCCGGCGAGGCTTGGCTGGCCGTGAACGACCGCCTGCGCCGCGCCGCCGCCGGCTCGGGCGAGGATGACGAGACCTGAGCGGGGCCTGAGATTTTTCTCCCTCGCCCCGCTTGCGGGGAGAGGGTTGGGGAGAGGGGAAACTGGCGGCCGGGGCCCAAAACCGGCTATAATCCGCCCCTCTTTCGGGCCGGTAGCTCAGCTGGGAGAGCGTCGCGTTCGCAATGCGAAGGTCGGGAGTTCGATCCTCCTCCG
>Ga0209170_1000341_pt1 | contig 21509 bp, 17 predicted proteins | sample KloWWTKNB14_bulk_FD_187178 | JGI IMG/M metagenome (GOLD analysis project Ga0209170, IMG submission 187178) | Active sludge microbial communities from Klosterneuburg, Austria, studying microevolution and ecology of nitrifiers - Klosterneuburg... | ecosystem: Engineered > WWTP > Aerobic digester >...
GAGACGCTGTTCAAGCTCGGCGACGTGCCGCGACACCGCCGCCTTGGACAAGCCGAGAGCCTCCGCCGCGCCGACGAAGCTGCCGGCCTCGACCACGGCGACAAAACTGCTCATTTCCTGGAATTTGTCCACGACGTCCTCGTTTGTCCCGTTTTCCGAGACAGTCAATCACTTGGATCGCAGTTTATTCGACGTTCCAAGGTTAATAGAATCCCTCACATCGAATCCCTGTCCCACCACGCCAAGGAATCCTCATGAACAACTCGCTTGCCTTGCTCGGCCGCATCGGCCTCTCCTTGATCTTCATCATTTCCGGCTGGGCCAAGATCGCCGGCTATGCTGGCACCCAGCAATACATGGAATCCGCCGGCGTGCCCGGTGCACTGCTGCCCCTGGTGATCGCGCTGGAATTTGGCGGCGGCCTGGCCATCCTTGCCGGGGCCTTCACGCGCTGGATCGCACTGACCATCGCCGCGTTTTCGCTGGCCAGTGCCGTCGTGTTCCACGGCCATTTCGCTGACCCCGCGCAAGCGACCAGTTTCTGGAAGAACGTGGCAATGGCCGGTGGTTTCCTCATGCTCGCCGCCCACGGTGCCGGCAGCTTCAGCCTCGATCACCTGTGGAAACGGCGCCGCAAGGCCTGATTTCCGAAACCCCGCCCTTGCCCCGGACGACGTGGAAACCGGGCTGGCAAACACGTGCGTTCCACGCCCCTGATCCAGGAGGTATCGACATGACCCTTGCTCCTTCGCTTTTCATCTCCCATGGTTCGCCGATGTTCGCCCTGGAACCGGGCCTGCTCGGCCCGAACCTGACGGCCATCGGCCAATCGCTGCGTGACATCCGCGCGGTACTCGTGGTCTCGCCACACTGGCAGACCCGGGGCGTGCGCGTCGGCAGCAGCGCCGCCCCGGAGACAATCCACGACTTCGGCGGCTTCCCGGCACCGCTGTATCAACTGCAGTACCCCGCGACGGGTGCGCCGGAACTGGCCCGCGACGCCGCTGCCCTGCTCACCGGGGCCGGCTTCGAGGTCAGCCTCGATGAACATCGCGGCCTGGACCACGGTGCCTGGGTGCCCTTGCGCTATCTGTTCGCGCAGGCCGACGTGCCGGTATTCCAGGTATCGCTGCCGCACGACATCGATGCGCCCGGTGCCTTGCGTCTCGGCCAGGCGCTGGCCCCGCTGCGCGAGCGCGGCGTGCTGATCATCGGCTCCGGCAGCCTTACCCACAATCTGTACGAATTCCGCCAACACATCCGCGATCCGGAATACGCGCAGGAATTCGCCGACTGGATCCACGATGCGGCGTTGGCACGCGATGTCGAGGCGCTCGTCCACTACCGCCGCCGCGCGCCACATGCCGAGCGCGCGCATCCGACCGAGGAGCATTATTTGCCGCTGCTGGTCGCGCTGGGCGCGAGCTCCGACACGGATGCGGCGCGGCGCATCGAAGGCGGCATGACCTACGGCGTGCTGTCGATGGATTCCTTCGCCTTCGGCCTTGCCGAAGCAGGCAGTCTGCCGCTGGCGGATGCCGCCTGAAACCTTGTCGGCACCGGTCGGCTTGCGGGTGTGCGGGCGAAGCGGATCACGACTGACCATTCGCACTGGGCGCAGCCGTCCCCAGGACGGCGCAGCCGAAGTAAGTATCCCCCCGGCAAAGCCGGGGGCTTTATGGGTGAGCCCCTCAAAGGGGCCGATAACATAGTGCGCCGCCTGAAGGCGGCAGGCCGTCATGGTTTTCTTCTCCCCCCGGGAGAAGGTGGCGCGCAGCGCCGGATGAGGGAGGGCGTTTTCAGGGCCGACAAAATCTGGCCATCGGGACGATCTTTCCCTCATCCGCCCTTCGGGCACCTTCTCCCGGAGGGAGAAGGAAACGCATCGACCACCGCAAAGGTCAAACCTTGTGAGTCCTCCGGCAGAGCCGGAGGTTTCCCTTGGTGAGTGAGCTCGCAGCACCGTTCGACTGCATGCAGGTGTCGTATCCTGCCTAGGCAACGGGGGAAGGCCATGCCGCTGAGTTGGAACGAGATCAAGGATCGTGCGCTGCGCTTTTCGCGCGAATGGCAGCACGAGTCATCGGAAGACGCTGAAGCCAAATCGTTCTGGGATGGCTTCTTCGATGTGTTCGGCGTCAGTCGTCGTCGGGTGGCGAACTTCGAGAGAAAGATCAGGAAGCTCGACGGCAAGGATGGTTACATCGACCTGCTGTGGAAGGGCGTGCTGCTGATCGAGCACAAGTCGCGCGGCAAGGACCTGGATCGCGCGCATACGCAGGCGCGCGACTACTTCCACGGCCTCACCGACGCCGAGCTGCCGCGCTACCTGCTGGTCTGCGATTTCGAGCGCTTCCGCCTGTACGACCTGGAAACCGGCGAGATCCCCACCGAGTTCGCGCTGAAGGATCTGCAAAAGCACGTGCGCCAGTTCGGCTTCATCGCCGGCTACCAGGCGCGCAGCTTCAAGGAGGAAGACCCGGTCAACGTGCTTGCCGCCGAGCGCATGGGCAAGCTGCACGACGCCCTGAAAGCGGCCGGCTACGACGGCCACGCGCTGGAAGTGCTGCTGGTGCGGCTGCTGTTCTGCCTGTTCGGCGACGACACCGGCATCTTCCCGCGGCATGCCTTCCACGAGCTGCTGGCCCAGCGCACCGGCGTGGACGGCGCCGACACCGGTCAGTGGCTGGCGCAGCTGTTCCAGGTGCTCGATACCGCACCGGCTCGCCGGCAGAAGACCCTCGACGCGCAACTCGCCGAATTCCCCTATGTCAACGGCAAGCTGTTCGCCGAACCGCTGCCCCTGGCCGCATTCGACGCGCACATGCGCGAGCTGTTGCTGCAAGCCAGCACGCTCGACTGGAGCCGCATCAGCCCGGCCATCTTCGGTTCGATGTTCCAGTCGGTGATGGATGCCAAGGCCCGCCGTAATCTTGGCGCGCACTACACCAGCGAAAAAAACATCCTGAAACTGATCGGCCCGCTGTTCCTCGACGAACTGAAAACCGAACTGGAGAAGATCGGCAACCACGAAGGCAAGCTCAAGGGCTTCCACGTCAAGCTCGCCGGCCTGCGCTTCCTCGATCCGGCGTGTGGCTGCGGCAACTTCCTCGTCATCGCCTACCGCGAATTGCGCCTGCTGGAAATCGAAGTGCTGCAGCGCCTTTACGCGCGCCAGGGTTCGGTGCTGCATGGCGTCGCCGACCACGTGGCCATCGACGTCGACCAGTTCTACGGTATCGAGATCGAGGAATTCCCCGCGCAGATCGCCCAGGTCGCGCTGTGGCTGATGGACCACCAGATGAACCTGCGCGTGGCCGAGCAGTTTGGCGAATACTTCGCGCGGCTGCCGCTGACCAAGGCGCCGACCATCGTGCATGGGAATGCGTTGCGGATAGACTGGAACGCACTTGTGCCACGCGAAAAGCTCAGCTACATCCTCGGCAATCCGCCGTTCGTTGGGAAGAAGGAACAGAACGCAGCGCAGAAGGCGGATATGACGCATGTGTTTGCGGGCGTGAAAGGTGCGGGCGTACTCGACTTCGTGGCCGCTTGGTACCTGTTGGCGGCGAAATACGTGCAAGGCACCACGATCCGCTGTGCCTTCGTCTCCACCAATTCGATCACGCAGGGCGAACAGGTCGGCGTGCTATGGAGCGAGCTGTATCGACTAGGCATGCACATCCAGTTTGCCCATCGCACGTTCAAATGGAGCAATGAAGCGCGCGGTAAGGCGGCAGTGCATTGCGTGATCGTCGGATTCGGCGACATCGATGTCGGGTCGAAGCGACTCTTCGACTATGCGGATGCGCAAAGTGAGCCGCATGAGCTTGCCGCCTCGCATATAAATGCCTATCTGGCGGACGCGCCTGAAATCGTGGTGCTTAGACGCGAGGCTCCATTGCAGGATGTGCCGGGAATCAACAAGGGTAGCGAGGCTACCGACTTCGGGCACCTGTTCCTTGATTCGGTCGAACGTGCGTCCCTGCTTTCGAAGTGTCCGCAAGCAAGCAAGTGGCTGAAGCGTACGTACGGCGCGGACGAACTCATCAATACCATCGAGCGATGGTGCTTGTGGCTCGTTGATGTTGAGCCCGGCCAATTGCGCGCATTGCCGCCTCTGCTTGAGCGAATCGAAAGCGTGCGACGGGATCGTCTGGCGAGCGGCAAGGCGAGAACACGTGAATGGGCCACGCAGCCAACCTTATTTTCGGAAAACCGCCAACCAACGGTGCCTTACCTCGCCATTCCCAAAGTTTCCTCAGAACGACGAAGCTTTTTGCCAATCGCATTTCTGACACCTGATGACATCGCCACAGGGAGTCTGCAAGTGGTGGCTGGTGCATCGACGTTCCACTTCGGGATACTTAGCTCAACCATGCACATGGCATGGATGCGCTCGACATGCGGCCGCATGAAGAGCGACTATCAGTATTCCAATAGCATCGTCTACAACAACTTCCCCTGGCCTGAGCTGGCGCTTGAACCCCTCTCCCCTCGGGAGAGGGGCAGGGGTGAGGGTGCGGGCGGAGCGCGGACGGACGCTCCGGCCGAACCCTCGGCGACTGCTCCTTGCGTTGCTCTACCTCCTGCATCCCTGCAGTCGTCATCCGGCGCTGCGCGCCACCTTCTCCCGGGGGGAGAAGGGAACAAGTACCGCGCCGCCATCGAATCTGCCGCGCAAGCCGTGCTCGATGCGCGTGCGCAATTCCCCGGCTCGACGCTGGCCGACCTCTACGACCCGCTGAGCATGCCGCCCGCACTGGTCAAGGCGCATCAGCAACTCGACAAGGCGGTGGACGCCGCCTACGTCGCCGCCGAGAAAGCCGCCGGCCGCAAGCCGCCCAAACTCGGCAGCGATGCCGAGCGCGTCGCCTTCCTGTTCGAGCGCTACCAGCAGCTCACTTCGCTGCTGCCCGCGGCCAGGGCCAGGCCGGGAAACCCCCGACGTGTTGCGCGCGCGTCCCGCTCAAGCCGGGAGGCTGATGCGAAGGGCGGCAGCGGCTGACCAACAAGAAGACCCTGCCGGAATCGGCAGGGTCATGCTCGGGGCTGGCAAGTGTCGTGCCTGCGCGGCCCTGGTCAAAGCGGTTGCGGGTCGAAACCGTCCTTGAAGATCAGGTCGATGATCGGCGGCTCGTAGGCAATGCGTACGCCGCAGAAGCGCAAGGTGTTGTCGTTCTGCGCTCCAAGATTGGCCGTCACGTTGATCGGTGCGCTGAGATGGTCCACCGTGTGACTGATCTCCGGCGACAGAGTCGTGCCAAAGCCGCCGGCGATGTTGGTCGATGAAACGTTGGTGAGTTCGTTGAACCCGCCGGCACCATCGTAGGTGGTAAAGAACGCGGTGACGCTTGCGGTCGAGGTGTCGTAGTAGTACAGGCGCAGGTAACGGACGATCGCGCCTTGCGGCAATACCACCTTGTGAGCGAACAGGCCGGTGCCGCCGGTCGTGTAGATGCAGCCACCACCCGCGTAAGCATAAGCCGTGGTGCTCTCCAATGGATGGAAGGCCGCGCCGGTGATGAACAGGTAGTCGAACACTAATCCAGACGGTTGATCCGCACGTGCGGTGTCCGGCGCGCGTGGGTGAACGGGTTGATCGCCTGCGGTCGCTGCCATCGGCAGGGCCGCAGCAAGCAGGAGCGCGCCGGCGGCAATCATCGGCATGGGACTTCGGATGCTGGTCGTCATGGCCATCTCCTAGAGTGCGTAGAAAACGCGCATGCCACAAACGCGGCTCGAGCCAAGCGTCGTTGCGGTCAGCACATACGCCTGTGAAAGGTTGTCGACGATCAAAGGTGCGGCCGGGCTGAAGTAGACGCTGGTATATCCTGCACTCGCGGAGGAAGTTCCAGTGAGCTCGTCGGTGACGTCGCCGTTGCCCGGATAGGTGCTCAGGAACATGCCGACCGCATTGGGCGTGCCGTTGTTGTTGAAAAAGAGGCGGACACCCAGAATGCTTGCGCCTTGCGGAAGTTCGAGACTGGTGGTCAGCGCGGCCGAGGAATTGGAGCAGCCGCCACCCGCATAGGTGACCGTCTGTGAACTGGAGCGCGGGGTGAATGCGGAGCCGACGAGGAACAGATAGTGATTGCTGATCACTCCAGCGGGCGCAGCGATCCCGTCGTCGGCCATGTCCGGCCCCGGCATGTGGGTGTAGTTGATGCCTTCCGAAACGGGCACAGCGCCGATCCCGTCGGCTGCGAAAACCGGCAATCCGGAACCGATCAGCATCGCTGCAATCGCGATGCCGGATATCGTTTTGATCATGACGTTCTCCCTGGATGAAAGCGACGGCCTGACTGACCGCAATCGCATCATAGTCCTGGCGCATGACGTTGCAAGGGCGAATGGTTCCGGATCGAACCGTGAACCGGTTTGCACATTGGCGCCGGCAGCCACGGCCGGGTGCGCGCAGGCCGGGTGGCCGAAGGGCCGTGACGCGGACGCAGCCCGGCAGGTCAATTCGAGGCCTTGATTGAGGCGTGCGAAACTGTGGCACGCTTGCGCCTTTCGCCTCGCCACGGAACCGCGCATGACCTCGACGCCGAGACCGCCAGCACCTGGCACAACCCTGCACGGTGAAGCTGCCCTGGTGCGTGCGGTCGGCGGCGTTTCCCTGGCTGCGGCCATCATCAATATCATTGTCGGCTCGGGCATCTTCCTGTTGCCGGCCCTGCTGTTCACGCGCATGGGTTCCTCGGCGCCGCTCGCCTTCCTTGCCGGGGCCCTGGCGATCGTGCCGATTGCCCTGTGTTTCGCCGCCATCGGCAGTCGCGCGGCGACTACCGGCGGGCCTTACACCTATGTCGGCGCGGCGTTCGGGCCGTTTGCCGGATTCATCGCCGGGGCCTTGATGTGGATCTGCAATGCCGCCTCCAGCGGTGCCGTGGCATCGGCACTGTTCCTGCAGGTCGCACGCGCCTGGCCGCAACTTGAGCAACCGCTGTGGCGAACACTGTTCATGGTCGCCCTGTATGCGGCGCTGATCACCCTTAATGCATTTGGCGTGCGCCTCGGCACGCGCGCGATCAACATCCTCGCCACGCTGAAACTGACGCCGCTGTTCCTGCTTGCCTTGATCGGACTCCCGTTCGTCGACTGGGGCCAGATCAGCTGGCTGGACATCCCTTCCTGGCCGACCCTTGGCGCGTCCATGGTGCTGGTCATGTTTGCCTACTCGGGCATGGAGACCGCGCTGATTCCTTCGGGCGAATTGCGCGATGCCGCGCACAGCGTGCCGCGCGCGACGCTGGCGGCGATCCTTGTCGTGGTCTTGCTGTACATGGGCATACAGATCGTCACCCAGGGCATCCTCGGGCCGCTGCTGGCGACCAGCAAGGCACCGCTGGCCGATGCCGCCGGCAGCATGTGGTCGCCGGGCCTGGTCATCCTGCTGATCACCGCCGGCGTATCCATGGGCGGTTTCATGATGGGCAACCTGCTGGCCTCCTCGCGCCTGCTCTATGCGCTGGGTCGCGACGGTTATCTGCCCGCCGCCTTCGGTCGCGTCAGCGCCAGCCATCGCGTGCCCCTGCTGGCCATCGTTTGCCACGGCCTGGTTGGATTCGGCCTGGCCGTGGTCGGCAATTTCGAGGCGCTGGCGCTGGTTTCCGGCGGCGCCAACTGCCTGATCTACCTTGGTGTCAGCCTGGCTACCGGCGTGGCGCAGAAGCGCGATGTGCGCAGTGGTGGCAAGCCCTTCGTGCTGCCCGGCGGCGCACTGATTCCGGCCATCTCGAGCCTGGCGATGATCGCCATCCTGGCCACGCTGTCACGCGCGGAATGGCTGGCGATCGGCATTGCCTTGCTGGTCCTGGTGTTTGTGCATGCCGTCCTCGTGCGCGGACGACGCCCTGCCTGAATCAATGCCCATTCGCGGTCGCGCCAACCGGGATCGCGGCGGTCGTGGCGACGGTCGGGCTTGGGCAGTGCGCGCACGTCGGCACACGAATTGCCTTGGATGAGGGCACGCTTCATGCATGTGAAGCGTGCTTGCTGCCACTCGCCGCACATTGTCCACCTTGCCCATGCCAAGGGGTTCCTTTCTGCTGACCTGCCTTCGCCCCCTTGTCTCGTTGGTGTTCCTCGCCTTCTGCAGCGGACTTGCCGCTGCGGAACCCGCGCTGCGGCCGATCGACGTGACCGACGAAAGCGCGCCGACCTTCACCGTGTACTCCTCCCGCGAAGGTCTTTCCGATGAGATATGGAGCACCGTCGGCTGGGACAAGCAGGGCTTTGTCTGGGCCGGTTCCGCTTCGGGGCTGGCACGCTTTGACGGCTACCGCTGGACGCCGTGGCCGTTTGCCCAGGCGCACAGCCTGGTGCGCGACATGCAGGTCGATGCGCGAGGCAACCTGTGGGCGATTTTCGAGCGCGAGGGCCTGGCCCGCCACGACGGCCGCGCGTGGTCGCTCGATTCCAGCCGCAACGCCTTCCACCAGCGTTTCTCGGATACCTTCCTGGCCGATGGCACGCCGCAATTCTGGGTCAGCGAGGACCATGGCTTCCGCTCCCTGGTGGGTGATCGCTGGCAGGAAGATCCCGGCAACGATTCGGTCAGGAGCGGGCCGCTGGTGCGCATCGAGCAGAGTGAAACGCTGTTTGGCCAACCGCGGCAATGGATGGGCACCGGCAGCGACGGCCTCTGGTATCGCACGCTGGCCGACCACGGCAAGACGAATCCCTGGCAGCGTTTCGAGCAGCCCGGCTTTGCCACTCTGCACACGACCGACTTGCTGCGCACGCATGATGGCGATGCCGAGGAATTGTGGGTGCTCACCTACGGCGATGGCCTGATCCGCATCCGCAACGACGGCATTCGCCGCTGGCGCGCGGTGCGTGGCGAGTTGCCGACGGAATCGATCTATTCGGCGCGCGCCACCTATTCCGCGCGGGGTCAGCGCACGCTGTGGCTGGCCTCCCGCGCCGGCCTGCTGCGCTTTCGCAACGACCGCTTCGCGACTTTCGATCGACGCAACGGCCTGCCCGCCGATGCCGTGCGCGGCATCAAGCTGCAGCGCAACGCCGACGCCACCGAAGTACTCTGGCTGGCCACCGAAGGCGGCATCGCGCGCACGGCATTGACCAACAGCCAATGGCAAACCGTGTCACTCCTCGGTGCACGCGAGAACGGCATCTTCGCCGTGATGCTGGAAGCCGATGGCAAGGGCGGCGAACGCCTTTGGGTCGGCAGCGCCAAGGAAGGACTGGCCCTGCTGCAGGATGGCGAATGGCGCCACTTCACGCTTGCCAACGGCCTGTTGCCGCACGAGGGCGTGCGCCAGGTCTGGCGCCTGGCCGATGGCGCCGGCGGAACGCAGCGCCTGGTCAGCCTGATCAACGGCGAGTTGCTGCGCATCGACGACGCCCTCGATTTCTCTCCCGTTGCCTCGCCGTGGCCGAAAAACACCGACGAACTGGCCGCGTTTGCGCTGTCGCGTGGTCAAGGTTCCGCCGCGGAAACCTGGTTCGGCACCCTGCACAGCGGCGCCTATCGCCTGCTGCAGGGGCAATGGACGCAATACCTTGCCGATGGCGCGAGCCAGCCGTGGGCGGTCATCAACATGACCGAGCAGATCGACGCGCATGGCCGCTCCTGGCTGTGGGCGGCCAGCAACCAGGGTCTGGCCTTGTTCAATGGCCTGCAATGGAAGCTGATTCCGGGCCTGCCGGCGGACAGTTTTCGCGATGTCATCCTGCTCAAGCATGCGCCGCGGCCGACGCTGTGGGCGGCAAGCAACCGCAAGGGCATCCTGCGCCTGGATGTGGGCAACCCCGAGCAACCCGTGCTGCTGGACGACAACGGCATTCCGCCACCGCCCGATCCGACCATCTACACGGTCACCGAGGACAGCCAGGGGCGCATTTATGTCTGCACCAACAACGGCGTCCAGCAACTGACGCCCGCGCCCGACGGGCATTATGACGAGCGCGTGTTCCGCCGCCGCGATGGCCTCGTGCATGACGAATGCAACACCAACGCGCAGTTCGTCGACGCGCATGACCGCTACTGGGTCGGCACGCTGGGCGGCCTCAGCATGTACGACCCGAATGTCGCCACGCGCGCGCAGCATGCGCAGCCGAATCCCCTGCGCTTCACCGAATTGCGTGTCGACGGCGAGCTGCTGGATGCGTCTGCGGATGCGCCGCGGATCTTGCCGGCCGGTACCCGGGAAATCGACGTCGCCTTTGCGGTCCTGTCCGGATTCCGCGAGCAGGAATCGACCTATCGCAGCCAGCTGGTCGGCCTGGAGCCGGCGGCATCGGCGTGGAGCACCGAGCATCACCGGCACTTCAGCCGGATTCCGCCGGGCCACTACAGGCTGCAGGTTGAAGGGCGGGATTACGCCGGGATCGTCAGCGCACCGATCGCGCTCGAGTTCTCCATCCAGGCGCACTGGTTCGAGCAGACCTGGATCCGCATCCTGCTGGGGCTGGCGGCTTTGGCCCTCGCCCTTGGCCTGGTCATGCTCTACAACCACGGCCTGCACCGGCGCCAGCGGCACCTCAAACTGGAAGTCGCCCGGCGCACCTCGGAAATCCGCGCCGCAAACCAGCGCCTGACCGAGCTTTCCTACCAGGATCCATTGACCGGCGTCGCCAACCGACGACGCCTGATGGAGGCCGTCAATACGGCGATCGAGCGGGCCCGGGCGCGCGGGCTGCCAATCGGCCTGATCGTCATCGATGTCGATCATTTCAAGGATTACAACGACCGCCGCGGCCACCTGGCCGGCGATGTCGCCTTGCGCGCGATTGCCCAGGCCCTGCAAAGCGCCACCCGCGAGCAGGATCTGGTATCACGCTTTGGCGGCGAGGAGTTCGCCTGCCTGATGATCGATGCGGGTATCGAGGCAGTCGAGCGTTGCGCCGAGCGCATGCGCGCCCTGGTCGAGGCCTTGCCACCGCGGACACTGGGCAACGACACGCAGACGATCACCATCAGTGCCGGCATCATGAGTCGCGTGCCGGGCGCGGAAGAAGACGGCGCGGACTTGCTGCGCGAAGCGGACACGGCGCTGTACCGGGCCAAGGCCGAAGGCCGCAACCGCATTTGCCGGGTCAGGCCGGGCGGGATTGCCGGTGATGCCTTGCCGGGGTGAGCGAGTCGGGCCGGACGCTCGCCACAGGCGCAAGGGCGCGGCTGCACGGCCATGAGCGCGGCGTGCCAGGATGGCCGCGCTGAAAGCGTTTCAGGCGCTGCGACCCAGGGCTTGCGCGGCGGATCTTTGCTGTTGCGCCCCGGCTTGCCGGGCCAGGTGCGCATCCTCCTCGTCCATGGCCGCAAGCACGCTGTCGACACTGCTCGGGCCGCCGCCAAACAACTGGATGGCGGTACGCGCGACCTGGCGCGTGTCGTACCAGGCATAGACGCCGACGCCGACGGCACCGATCACCGGCAACCAGCGCGAAATGCCGCCACCGACAATGCGCTTGGTCACGCGGATGCCAATGGCCGTGGCCACGCGCTCAAGCACGCGCATGGGCACATCCTGCGCAATCAGGCGGCCACCGACCTGCACGACCAGGTCGCGCACCGCCTGCGCGGCGGCATGTCGAAACAGGCAATACATCATTTGTTCCCGATTCAACCGTGCGCTGACGCCATAGGCACCCGAGATGTCGGCGACCAGCTGGGCCTGGATGCGCCAGATCGCCACCAGTTCCGGAATGATGGTCAGCCAGCCCAGTGGTCCGGGCGGCAGGGCCAGGGTGCCGGCCGCCAGCGCGGCCTTGTTCGAGGCGGCCTTGGTCAACGCCTGCACGCGCGCCGCGCTGTTGGCACCGCGAGTCTCCTCGGTCAGCGGCACGCTGCCGAGCAGGTCGAGCAGTTGCCGGCTGACGCGACCGGCCAGTTCCTCCTCGGTCTCCGGCGCATTGCGCCGGGCCGGAATGTATTCAGGTTTGTTCATCATCGAATGGTGGTGCCGGGTCGGCGCGGGGCCGTTCAGACATGCAATCTTGACGCCAGCTACGCAAAAGCAATGGCGGGAAAGGATAGCCGGGCTGGCCTGAACCGTGCTTCCCTGTCAGCGGGTCAGCATGCGGGTGACAAAATCTGCCAGCTTTGTGTACGGCGGGCGCAGCAGGGCCATTGCCGACCAGCGTGCCTGGTACAGCACCGGCATCTGCTTGGAAAAAGTCAGGAATCCGGCCCGGCCGTGGTAGTGGCCCATGCCCGAGGGGCCGACGCCGCCAAACGGCAATTCGCTCTGCGCGATGTGCAGGATGCAGTCGTTGACGGTAACGCCGCCGGCCAGAACCGAGCGCACCACCTGGCCCGTGCGCCGGCGCTGGCGGTCGAAATGATAGAAGGCCAGTGGCCGCGGCCGAGCGTTGACGAAGGCGATCGCCTCCTCGATCCGCGCATAGCCGATGACCGGCAGGATCGGTCCGAAGATTTCTTCCTGCATCACGCGCAAGGCCGGATCCGGATCGATGATCAGGGTGGGCGCGAACACGCGACGCTCGGGGTCGTGCGCGGACTCGTCGGGCAAGCTGATGACCGTGGCGCCGGCCTGGCGCGCCTCGTCGGCGAGGGCATGCAGGCGCCGGTAATGGCCGTCATGGACGATGCTGGTGTAATCCGGCGTGGTCTGCAAATGCGGATAGTGCCGCGCGACATAGGCGCGCATCTCCTCGACGAAGGCCTCGCGCCTGTCGTTCGGAACGAGTACATAGTCGGGCGCAATGCAGGTCTGCCCGGCATTCAGCAGCTTTCCCGCGGCAATGCGCTGGGCCGCGGTTTCGATTGGATAATCCGGGGCGATGATGGCGGGCGACTTGCCGCCGAGTTCGAGCGTCACCGGGGTCAGGTTCGGAGCCGCTGCGGCCATGACCTTGCGTCCGACTTCGGTCGAGCCGGTGAAAAACAGATGATCAAACGGCAGCGCGGCAAAGCGCGCCGCCAGCTCGGGGCCCCCAAGGATCGTGGCAACGCGTTCTTCGGGAAAAACCTCGGCCAGCAGATCCCGCAACAACGCCGAGGTGCGCGGCGTGTGCTCGGAGGGTTTCAGCATCACGTGGTTGCCGGCAGCAATCGCCGAAACCAGCGGAATCAAGGCCAGGTTGACCGGATAATTCCACGGCGAAATGATGCCGACAACGCCGAGCGGGCGGTATTGCACCTCGGTGCGCGCCGGCCAGAACAACCAGTCGGCCAGTCGATGTCGCGAGCGCGACCAACGCGCCAGGTGACGGCGCATGTGGTCGATTTCCTGCAACACGGTCATGCCGTCGGTGAGCAGGCTTTCATGCCTGGAGCGGCGTCCGAAATCCGCACTCATTGCCTCGGCGAGTTCGTCGAAGCGCCGCTTCAGGACTTCGCGCAAGCTGCCCAGATCGCGCATGCGCTGCGCAACGCTCGGCGTATTCGCGCTCCAGGCGGCTCTTTGCCGGACCAGCAAGGCGTCCAGATCGATGGAATCATGCATGTTCATGCGCGCAGTCTAGCTGCAAGTCCGACAGCATCGTAGTCGACGCCGTGGCTTCGACTCCGAACGCCTGGCCAGGACCGGCTCGTGATAGTTTTCCCTCCTTCCTGAGCGGATTCCGCAAATGAACATTCGTGCCTTCAATGGCATCGTTCCCCGCCTCGGAGCGAATGCCTATGTCGATGCCGACGCCCTCGTCATCGGCGATGTCGAGCTGGGCGAGGATGCCTCGATCTGGCCGGGCGCGGTGGTGCGCGGCGACGTGCAGCGCATCCGCGTTGGCGCGCGCAGCAGCATCCAGGATGGCGCAGTGCTGCATGTCACCCATGATGGCCCGTACACGCCCGGCGGTTCGTCGCTGCTGATTGGCGCCGACGTCACCGTCGGACACGCCGCGGTGCTGCATGCCTGCACGGTCGAGGATGCCTGCCTGATCGGAATCCATGCGACCCTCCTCGATGGTGCCGTGGTGCGCCGGCACAGCATGATCGGTGCCGGGGCGATGCTCAGCCCGGGCAAGGTGGTTGGCGAAGGCGAACTCTGGCTGGGCAATCCGGCACGCTTCACGCGCAAGCTCAGCGATATTGAAATCGAGAAGCTCTATTATTCGGCGCAGAACTATGTCCGGCTGAAAAACCAATATTTGCGTCAAAGTGGACATTGATCGATGTCCGTGCACCCTCATCGCAGCCGTCCGGATCGGGGCTTCGGCATGCTCTCGCCGATCACCGCCATCGTCTTCAGCGCCGTCTGCTGGCTGGTGTTTTCCAGGCTCTTCGACACACACGACGTGAGTGCCTTGCCCGCACTGACGCGGCGCTTCCTGATCGTGCAACCGTGGTGGCTGGCGGCAGGCTTGCTCGGCCTGGCCCTCGGCCTCGCCGCGCATTTTTCCGGCGCGGAATCAATTTGGGCAAAATGCAGCCGCGCCTGGTCAATCGCGCTGGGCGCATTCAGCGTGCTGAACATCGGCTGGGGCATCATCGCCATGTATCAATTGTTGTTGCCGCCGGCCGCCATCTGAGCCGCTGGTCTCAGGCGGGCGCGGTCTGCCGTTCGAGGTCTTGCAGGTAAGCCATCGCCGCTGACGTATTGGCACCGCACATGGTCGGCTCGGGGCGCAGTTGCACGCACACGGCGGGGCGTTCCGGCATGCCGAAAATCGCGCAGCGGTTGTTTTCAGTCAGCTGCACGCAGCGCACGCCGGCCGGCTTGCCGTCGGGCATGCCCGGAATCGGCGAGGAGATCGATGGCGCGATGCAGCAGGCGCCGCAACCGCTGCGGCAATCCAGCACCGGTCAATCCTCGGAATCGCCAGGCAGGTAGGCACGCAGTTCGGCGTAGATTTCGTCGGTGTCGGGACGCTGGCCGTGCCAGATCTCGAATGCTTCCGCTGCCTGTTCGACCAGCATGCCGAGACCGTCGAGGGCATGCCCGGCACCGACACTGCGCGCCCAGGCGAGAAACTTGAACGAGGCCTTGGCGTAGGACAAGTCGTAGCAGATCGCGCGCGAAGCGATCACCGAGGCCGGCAAATCCAGCGACGCGCCGTGATGGCCGGCCGAGGTGGCATTGATGATCAAGTCGAATCCGCCCCAGTTGCCGAGATCGTTCCAGTAGCGCGTGGTCACCCGGTCGGGCTGCCCGATGGCATCGGCGAGCGCGTCGGCATGCTCGGGCGTGCGGTTGGCAATGGTCAGTTCGGAGATGCCGGCATCGAGCACGGCAAAGGCCACCGCGCGCGCGGCACCTCCGGCACCGAGCAGCAGGGTGCGGCGACCACGCACATACAGCCGGTGTCGGCCGGTGATGTCGCGCACCAGGCCGGCGCCGTCGGTACTCTCGCCATGCCAGCCTTCGCCTCGACGGACAAGGGTGTTGACGCTGTCGGCCTGGCGCGCGCGTTCACTGATCGACAGGCAAAACCGCGCCGCCAACTGCTTCAGTGGCAGGGTCACGTTGGCACCTCGTCCGCCGCGCGCGGCAAAGGCGGCAAGCGCGCCGACAAAGGTCTCGGCCGAGGCCTCGATTGCCTGATAGTCCAATGGAATTGAAAGCTGGCGCGAGAATGCCGCATGGATGCGCGGCGACAGCGAATGCGCAATGGGTTGCCCGAATACCGCATACAGGCCCGGACCACCCTGGGCGGTGGTCTGGCTGGTGGTTTCGTCTTCGATGATTTGCATGCGGGACTCCGGGTCGGGCAGCTTTCAGTCTGCGCGCAACCAGCGCGCGGCATCAATGGCGTAGTAGCTGAGGATCGCGTCGGCACCGGCGCGCTTCATCGCCGTCAACGCTTCGAGGACAACGGCACGCTCATCCAGCCAGCCATTCTGGGCGGCGGCCTTGAGCATCGCGTATTCGCCACTGACCTGATAGACAAAGGTCGGCGCGCCGAAGTGATCCTTGACCCGGCGCACGACATCCAGATACGGCATGCCCGGCTTGACCATGACCATGTCGGCGCCTTCGGCGAGATCCAGCTCGACCTCGCGCAGTGCTTCGTCGCTGTTGCCGACATCCATCTGGTAGGTGTGCTTGTCGCCCTTGCCGAGATTGGCCGAGGAACCGACCGCATCGCGGAACGGGCCATAGAAGGCCGAGGCATATTTCGCCGAATAACTGAGGATGCGCGTGTTGATGTGGCCGGCTTGTTCGAGCGCTTCGCGAATGGCGCCAATGCGCCCGTCCATCATGTCCGACGGTGCGACGATGTCGAAACCGGCTGCGGCCTGAGCCAGGGCCATGCGTACCAGGGCCTCGATGGTGATGTCGTTGAGCACGTAGCCATCGCCATCGATGATGCCGTCCTGACCGTGCGTGGTGTAGGGATCCAGTGCCACGTCGCCAATCAGGCCGAGCTGCGGATGGCGCGCCTTGAGTGCGCGCGCGGCACGCTGGAACAGGCCTTGCGCATTCCAGGCCTCGGCCGCATCCAGCGATTTGAAGCGCGCATCGACCGATGGAAACAAGGCCAGCGCCGGAATGCCCAGCGCAACGCACTCGTCGGCAAGGGTGATCAGGTGATCGATCGACAGGCGCTCGACGCCCGGCATCGAGGCGACCGCCTCGCGCCGATCCTCGCCATCGATGACAAAGGCAACCATGATCAGGTCGTTGCAGGTCAGCGTGGTCTCGCGCATCAACGCGCGCGAAAACGCATCGCGACGCATGCGACGCATGCGGGTATGAGGAAATGTCATGGCAGGCTCGCTGTACGGAATGCCGACATTGTAATGAAACCCGACCGTACACCGAAGCCGGGCCGCCCAAGTGCCGCAGTTGCACTTTTTGCGGCCTTGCAAAGCGCAACGTGTGCTGCTCTCATGTGCGACGTCGCGCGGGGAGCTGGTCGCGACGAGGATCGCCATGCAGATGTCGTTGCCGGCGACTGCAGCGCGTATCTGGCGCTTTGATTGCGGATGATCTTGAGGCCCCTGTTGAGCGGAATCCTGCTAGTCGAACGATCGACCACCCTGAATCATCTGTTGCGCCGCACGCTGGACGCGGCGGGGCTGCCGGTGCGCGCGGAAATCGGCAACTACCTGGAAGCCCTCGACCACCTGCGGCGCATAGGCAGTTCGGCGGGTGGTGATCCACCGTATTCGCTGGCCATCGTCGGTGCGCCCGCGCGGCCGACGCGCGAGTACCAGGCCCTGCTCGAATTCACCCGCGACTCTCCCGCGGCACCGGCAACCCTGTTGATGGCGCATGAGGAATCCGCCGAGGTGCGCAAGTGGGTGGCGGCCACCCTGCGCGGGCGCTTCCTGCTGTGGTCGCAGTTCAGCCGCATCCCGAACAGCGTGATCGAGCTTGCTCCGGATGATTTCTCCGCGGACGCGGCGGCGGCCGAATCGGTCGAGCGCATCCGCATCCTCTTTGTCGATGATTCCAGGAGCGTATGCCTGGCCTACAGCGACATGCTCGAACGCAATGGTTATGCGGTCGATGTCGCCGCCTCCATCACCGAGGCCGACAAGCTGGCCGCGGAGAACCACTACGATCTCGTCGTCGTCGACTATTTCCTGCCGGACGGCAGCGGCGACGAGCTGTGCAAGCGCTTGAGCGAGCGTGAGGATCCACCGATCCTGGCGGTGATCACCGGCAGCTATCGCGAGGACATCATCCGGCGCTGCCTGCAGGCCGGTGCCAGCGAATGCATGTTCAAGAACGAAGCGCGCGAGTTGTTCCTGGCGCGCATCCGCACGCTGGCGCGCACCATCGAGATGCGCCGCTCGGCGGAGATGGAGCGCGAGCAGCTCGACGGCATCCTCGGTTCGGTTGGCGATGGCGTGTTCGGCGTCGATGGTGATGGCCGCATCAGTTTCGTCAACCCGACCGGGCTGCGCCTGCTCGGCTATGGCGATGACAACGACCTGGTCGGCCTGCTCGCCCAGGCCGCGATCCATCCGCAGGAGTCGCCGCGCAGCTCGCCCTTGAGTCGCGCCTATGCCGATGGCGTGGCGGTGCACCAGATCGAAACCATGTTCCGGCGTCGCGATGGCAGCGGAATACCGGTCGAATACACGGTCTTGCCGCTGGCCAGCAACCGGCGCACCCCCGGAGCCGTGGTGGTGTTTCGCGACATTGCCGAACGACGCACCGCCGAGCGCCTGCGCTGGGAGCTCAGCCACGATCCGCTGACCGGCCTGCCGAACGCGCGGCATCTGCGCCAGCGCCTGATTGGCGAGCTTGCACGCCTGCGCGACAACGGCGGCTATTCGGCGCTGATCCATGTCGAGATCGATCGCGACGACGCGCACTCCCCGCCACGCGGCGACGAGCTGCTGCGCACGGTGGCGCACGCCCTGGCGCATCGTCTGCGCGAAGGCGACGTGCTGGCCCGCGGTGAGGGCGACAGTTTCCTGTTGCTGCTCACCCAGGTGCAGGTCGACAACATCGACGTGCTCGTCGAGAGTTTCCAGCGCTTGCTCTCCGAGCGCGAATACAGCGTCGGCGACAGCCGCCACCGCATCTTCGCGCGGGTTGGCGCGGAACTGTTGAGTCCACGCACGACGAGTGCCGATGAGGCCCTCGCGGCAGCCCGCGCGGCGATCCGCAGCTTCGCCCCGGCGGTGGCGTCCGCCGCAGACGCCGGCAACCCCGCCGAAGCCACCATGACAACGCCGACAGCGACCACCACCTTCGAGGCGACAACCGCTGTCAGCGCACCCAGTGAACGCTTGCGCGTGGCCCTGGAACAGGCCCGCTTCGTCATCCTCGTGCAGCCGCTGGTTGCCACCCGCGACCTGCCCGTGGCGCCGGCGCAGATACCCGAAGGCATCGGTTGGCAAAGTGCTCGCAACAGCGACAGTCCGCTGTTCTTCGTGCAGTTGCGCATGGTCGGCAAGGGTGGCCAGCTGATCCTGCCGCGCGCGTTCATTCCACTTGCCGAGCGCGTCGGCATGGTGCAGCGCATTGATCTCTGGGCGGTCAACAGCCTGCTGCTGCAACTTGCCAACCCGGCGAACCGGGCGACGCCATTGGGCCTGGTCATCCGCCTGTCGCCGGCCACGCTTGCCGATCCCGAATCACTGGAATCAATTGAGCGTTCCATCGTCAATACCGGCGTTTCCGCTGATCGGCTGCTTTTCGAGATCCGCGACAATCCGGAACTGGCCAACCTGCCGGCGGCCCTGCATTTCATCACCCGCCTGCATGCCATCGGCTGCCGCTTCGTGCTCAACGGCAGCGATGCCGAGAGCGGCCTGATGCCGCATCTGCGCGCGCAGCGGCTGCCGGGCGATTTCGTGCGTATCGACCGCAGCGTGGTGCAGCGCGTCGCCAGCCAGGCGCATGATCGCGAGGTGGTTTCGTCCATCGTGCAACTGGCCCATTCGCTGGGCATGGGCGTGCTCGCCGGCGAGGTCGATGACGAGGAAACCATGCTGGCCTTGCGCACGGCCGGTGTCGACTACGTGCAAGGCAAGCATCTCGGTGAAGGACGCCTGAGCAAGCGGGTCGATTTCGCCAGCCTGATGAAGCCAGCCTAGGAAAACCGGGCAAACGCCTCGATCGCGCGGGCGAGCGCCGCGTCGTCAATGTCGAGATGGGTGACCAGGCGCACGCTGGGCAGGTAGCCGATGCTCGCGCGCACGCCGGCCTCGCGCAGATGCCGATCGAGGTCACGCAGGCGCTCGGTGGGGACATCGATGAAGACCATGTTGGTGTGGCAGGCCTGCACGCGGATGCCCTTGATCGCACGCAGGCCGGCGGCCAGGGTTTGCGCACGCGCATGATCCTCGGCCAGGCGCGCGACATGATGATCGAGCGCGTGCAAGCCGGCGGCAGCGAGGATGCCGGACTGGCGCATGCCGCCGCCAAGCATCTTGCGCCAGCGCCTCGCACTCTCGATCAGGCTTTCGCTGCCGAGCAGCACCGAACCGACCGGCGCGCCCAAGCCCTTGGAAAGGCACACTGACACCGTGTCGAATCCGGCGGCCAGCTCGGCCGGCGGCGTGCCGCTGGCAATCGCCGCATTGAACAGGCGTGCACCATCCAGATGCAGGCCGAGACCGCGCGAGCGCGCCCAGTCGATGGCGCGGCGAACATAATCCCGGGCGAGGACGCGGCCCTGCCAGGTGTTTTCGAGGGCAAGCAATCGCGTGCGCGCGAAATGCGGGTCATCCGGCTTCACCGCCTTGTCCAGCAATTCGAGCGCCAGGCTGCCGTCGTCTGCATTGGCCACCGGCTGCGGCTGGATCGAGCCAAGCACGGCGGCGCCACCGGCTTCGTATTTGTAGGTGTGCGCCTCCATGCCGACGAGGTATTCGTCGCCGCGCTGGCAATGGGCGAGCAGGGCAACCAGGTTGGCCTGGGTTCCACTCGGCATGAACAAGCCGCGGGCGAAACCAAGGTCGCTGGCGAGGCGATCCTGCAAGGCGCGCACGCTGGGATCCTCGCCATAGACATCATCGCCGACCGCTGCCGCAGCCATCGCCGCGCGCATTGCCGCGCCGGGTTGGGTGACGGTATCGCTGCGCAGGTCGACGATCTTCATGTGGAAACCAATCGGTGGTGGAAGGCATGGATGGTAGTCGAGCGCGCCCCCGGCAACACCTGCAGGAGGTCGCGGACCTCGGCTAAACTGGACGCATGAAAGTCGCCTCCTGGAACGTCAATTCGCTGAAGGTGCGCCTGGCGCATGTCGAACAATGGTGCGCGCAGGCGCAACCGGATCTGCTCGGCATCCAGGAAACCAAGACGGAGGACGCGAAGTTCCCGCGTGCAGCCATCGAGGCGCTGGGCTACACGGTCGCGTTTTCCGGTCAGAAGACCTACAACGGCGTCGCCGTGCTGGCGAAACAGCCGATCCACGATGTGGTCACCGATGTGCCGGGCCTCGATGATCCGCAACGGCGCATCCTCGTTGCGACGATCGGCGAGATGCGCGTGGCCAACCTGTATGTCGTCAACGGCCAGGCCGTCGGCAGCGAGAAATATGCCTACAAGCTCGACTGGCTGGCCAAGGTCACGGACTTTCTCGAGGGCGAGCTGCGCAACGATCCGCGCCTGTTGGTGATGGGAGATTTCAATATCGCCCCGGATGATCGCGACGTCTACGATCCCGTGGCCTGGCACGAACAGATCCTTTGCTCGGCGCCCGAGCGCGAGGCGCTCAAACGCATGCTCGATCTCGGCCTCGTCGACAGCTTCCGCCAATTCGACCCGTCTGCCGGCAAGTACAGCTGGTGGGACTATCGGCAGGCCGGTTTCCGTCGCGACCTCGGCCTGCGCATCGATCTGCTGCTGGCCAGCGCGCCGCTGCTGCAACGCGCCACGGCAGCCAGCATCGATCGTGAACCGCGGTCCTGGGAGCGGCCGTCCGATCACGCCCCGGCCTTGCTGGAGCTTGCAGATGTCTGAATCCGACTGGCCCGCATCGCTGTCCGACAGCGAACTGGGAGAACTCGATCAGTTCCTGCGCGCCCATCCCGGCGAGGATCACCTGCTCCTCGATGGCGTGCATGGCCTGCTCACCGCGCTGGCCATTGGTCCGTCGCCGGCGACACCCGATGAATGGTTGCCCGAGGTCCTGCACGAGCCGTTCGCCGATGTTGACGAAGGGGA
>Ga0209170_1000346_pt1 | contig 21229 bp, 12 predicted proteins | sample KloWWTKNB14_bulk_FD_187178 | JGI IMG/M metagenome (GOLD analysis project Ga0209170, IMG submission 187178) | Active sludge microbial communities from Klosterneuburg, Austria, studying microevolution and ecology of nitrifiers - Klosterneuburg... | ecosystem: Engineered > WWTP > Aerobic digester >...
CGGCGTTCAGTACGACCGCTTCCGTTGTGATCAATACGGCCCCATCGGCCACGATCAGCTACGCTGGTTCGCCTTATTGCACCTCGGGCGGCACGGCTACCGTGACGCGTACGGGCAGCACTGGCGGGACATACAGCGCGACGCCATCAGGTCTTTCGATCAGTTCGAGCACGGGCGCTATCACGTTGGGCACGAGCACTGCGGGCAGTTACACGGTGACGTACAGCATCGCTGCCGGCGGTGGCTGTTCGGCTCTTAGCACGACAGCTTCGGTGGTGATCGGTACGGCCCCATCGGCCACGATCAGCTACGCGGGTTCGCCTTATTGCACCTCGGGCGGCACGGCTACCGTGACGCGTACGGGCAGCACTGGCGGGACATACAGCGCGACGCCATCAGGTCTTTCGATCAGTTCGAGCACGGGCGCTATCACGTTGGGCACGAGCACTGCGGGCAGTTACACGGTGACGTACAGCATCGCTGCCGGCGGTGGCTGTTCGGCGTTCAGTACGACCGCTTCCGTTGTGATCAATACGGCCCCATCGGCCACGATCAGCTACGCGGGTTCGCCTTATTGCACCTCGGGCGGCACGGCTACCGTGACGCGTACGGGCAGCACTGGCGGTACGTACAGCGCTGTTCCGTCAGGTCTGTCCATCAATCCAAACACAGGTGCGATCGGCTTGGCCGGGAGCACAGCGGCCACATACACGGTGACATACACGATCGGAGCTACCGGTGGTTGTTCCGCATTTGCAACCACGGCCACGATCCAGATCGGGCAGGCACCGACAGCTACCATCGACTATCCGGGTTCACCCTATTGTACTTCCGGCGGGCAGGCCGCAGTGTCGTTGGCGGGCGCAAGTGGTGGAGCTTTCACGGCATCTCCTGGTGGTCTGTCCATTGATGCGGGTACCGGAGCGGTGGACTTGAACGCGAGCACCACCGGCACGTACACGGTCACCTACACCATAGCACCAACAGGGGGCTGCGCTGAATTTTCAACCACCGCTGAAATTTCTGTGGGTGCCGCCCCTTCGGCCACGATCACCTATACCGGCTCACCGTTCTGTGCTTCCGCAGGCCAAGCTGATGTGACCCGCACCGGTTCTTCCGGAGGCGCGTTCAGTGCCACGCCATCGGGCTTGTCCATCGACGTCGGAACGGGTCATGTCGATCTGACGAGCAGCGCACCGGGCATGTATACGGTGACCTACGCGATCGCTGCGGCTGGCGGGTGCTCAGCATTCAGCACCACCACCGATATCTCCATCGGGGCCGCTCCTTCGGCCACGATCAATTATAGTGGTTCACCCTATTGCACATCAGGAGTTAGTGCGGCCGTGAGCCGTACCGGTACACCGGGCGGAACGTTCAGCTCGGCACCCGCAGGACTGTCCATCAATGCGGCCAACGGAGCCATCGATCTTGGGAACAGCTCTGCGGGCATTTACACAGTGACCTACGCCATAGCCGCAGGCGGTGGATGCACGGCCTTCAGCACCACCGCTCAGGTGGTCGTGAACGAAGCTCCGTCCTCGACCATTTCCTACACGGGGTCGCCCTATTGCACCGATGGTGGAACAGCAAGCGTGGTGCGGACCGGTACGACGGGCGGGACGTACTTGGCCGACCCGGCAGGTCTGTCGATCGATCTTGCCAGCGGGGCGATCGATCTGGGCAGCAGCAGCGCGGGGACCTACACGGTGACGTATGGCATTGCGGCGAATGGTGGTTGCGCAGCGTTCAACACGACCGCCTCTGTGATCGTCGGGGCCGCCCCGTCCGCTTCCATCAGTTATGACGGATCACCCTATTGCTCGGGTGGTGGCTCCGTGGACGTTACCCGCACGGGTACTGCCGGAGGCACATATGCAGCCGTCCCGGGCGGGCTTTCGATCAGTGCGAGCACAGGCCAGATCGATCTGGGGGCAAGCACCGCAGGTACGTACACAGTGACATACAGCATCGCGGCCTCCGGTGGTTGTGCGCTGTTCACTACCTCCGCGCCATTGGTCATCGGGACAGCACCTTCGGCCATGATCGAATACAATGGATCACCGTATTGTACCTCCGATGTGAGCGTTAACGTGACCCGGACCGGCAGTGGCGGCGGGGTCTATTCTTCGGTTCCTTCAGGCTTGTCGTTGAATGCGACCACGGGCAGCATCGATCCCGGAGCGAGCACCGCCGGGAATTTCACGGTGACGTACGACATCGCAGCTTCCGGTGGATGTGCTTCCTTCTCCACCACCGCGGATGTTGTGATCGATGAGGCTTCAACGTGGTATGCCGACGCCGACGCGGATGGTGCCGGGGACCCGGCGGTCACCACGCTGGCTTGTGATCAACCGACCGGCTATGTGGCCGTGGCGGGTGACCTCTGCCCTTCCGACCCGAACAAGGTCGACCCCGGCACATGTGGCTGTGGAGTTCCGGATACGGACACGGACCATGATGGAGTGCCGGATTGCATTGATAGTTGCCCGCTGCTTTCAGGCGGTGTCGGTGACGCCTGCGACGACGGCGATGTGAACACGACGAACGACCAGATCACTTCGGATTGCGAATGCGTAGGCACTGTTGTCTATGACTGCCCTGTTCTGATGGCGAACATCGGCGATGCCTGCGACGACGGCGATGTGAACACGACGAACGACCAGATCACTTCGGACTGCGAATGCGTAGGCACTGTTGTCTATGACTGCCCTGTTCTGATGGCGAACATCGGCGACGCCTGCGACGACGGCGATGTGAACACGACGAACGACCAGATCACTTCGGACTGCGAATGCGTAGGCACGTTGGTTTACGACTGCCCTGTTCTGATGGCGAACATCGGTGACGCCTGCGACGACGGCGACGTGAACACGACGAACGACCAGATCACTTCGGACTGCGAATGCGTAGGCACTGTTGTCTATGACTGCCCGGTGCTGATGGCGAACATCGGCGACGCCTGCGACGACGGTGACGTGAACACGACGAACGACCAGATCACTTCGGACTGCGAATGTTTAGGCACGTTGGTTTACGACTGCCCTGTTCTGATGGCGAACATCGGTGACGCCTGCGACGACGGCGACGTGAACACGACGAACGACCAGATCACCGCGGATTGCGAATGCGTAGGCACTGTTGTCTATGACTGCCCTGTTCTGATGGCGAACATCGGTGACGCCTGCGACGACGGCGACGTGAACACGACGAACGACCAGATCACTTCGGACTGCGAATGTGTAGGCACTGTTGTCTATGACTGCCCGGTGCTGATGGCGAACATCGGTGACGCCTGCGACGACGGTGACGTGAACACGACGAACGATCAGGTCACTTCGGACTGCGAATGCGTAGGCACTGTTGTCTATGACTGCCCTGTTCTGATGGCGAACATCGGCGATGCCTGCGACGACGGCGACGTGAACACGACGAACGACCAGATCACTTCGGACTGCGAATGCGTAGGCACTGTTGTCTATGACTGCCCTGTTCTGATGGCGAACATCGGCGATGCCTGCGACGACGGCGACGTGAACACGACGAACGACCAGATCACTTCGGACTGCGAATGCGTAGGCACTGTTGTCTATGACTGCCCTGTTCTGATGGCGAACATCGGCGATGCCTGCGACGACGGCGACGTGAACACGACGAACGACCAGATCACTTCGGACTGCGAATGCGTAGGCACTGTTGTCTATGACTGCCCGGTGCTGATGGCGAACATCGGTGACGCCTGCGACGACGGCGATGTGAACACGACGAACGACCAGATCACCGCGGATTGCGAATGCGTAGGCACTGTTGTCTATGACTGCCCGGTGCTGATGGCGAACATCGGTGACGCCTGCGACGACGGCGATGTGAACACGACGAACGACCAGATCACTTCGGATTGCGAATGCGTAGGCACTGTTGTCTATGACTGCCCTGTTCTGATGGCGAACATCGGTGACGCCTGCGACGACGGCGATGTGAACACGACGAACGACCAGATCACTTCGGACTGCGAATGCGTAGGCACTGTTGTCTATGATTGCCCTGTTCTGATGGCGAACATCGGTGACGCCTGCGACGACGGCGACGTGAACACGACGAACGATCAGGTCACTTCGGACTGCGAATGTGTAGGCACTGTTGTCTATGACTGCCCGGTGCTGATGGCGAACATCGGTGACGCCTGCGACGACGGCGACGTGAACACGACGAACGATCAGGTCACTTCGGACTGCGAATGTGTAGGCACTGTTGTCTATGACTGCCCGGTGCTGATGGCGAACATCGGTGACGCCTGCGACGACGGCGATGTGAACACGACGAACGACCAGATCACTTCGGACTGCGAATGCGTAGGCACTGTTGTCTATGATTGCCCTGTTCTGATGGCGAACATCGGTGACGTCTGCGACGACGGCGACATGAACACGACGAACGACCAGATCACCGCGGATTGCGATTGCATCGGAACGGTGATCTGCGTTCCGCCCAGTATATCGGAGACCTCGAGTGATTCACCGATCTGCTCTGGGACAGTTCTCAACTTGGGCGTTACAGCAGGCGGAACAGGAACGCTGAGCTATGCATGGTCGGGTGCTGGTTTGTTCGACCCCGGACCACTTTCACAGTATGTTGCCGTAACGGGAGCTGCCACGGGGGATTATCAGGTCACGGTCTCGAACAACTGTGGCAGTGCTTCTGCCACGGTTTCCGTGGTCGTTGACGCGGCTCCCTCAGCGACGATCAGTTTTGATGGATCCCCGTACTGCACGACCAGCGGCTTCGCTCAAGTGACGCGGCTGGGGACCCCGGACGGCAGCTACTCCGCGGCACCTGCCGGGCTGGCGATCGATCCGGGCACCGGTTCGGTCGACTTGGATGCGAGCACCGCCGGGACCTATGTGGTGACCTACAGCATTGATGCCAACGGTGGCTGTGGACCGTTCAGCACAACGACCGATATCTTGGTGCAGGATCCCACCGTGTGGTATGCCGATGTGGATGGTGACGGGGTAGGCTCCGATGCCGATGCCGTTCTCGCCTGTGAGCAGCCTTCGGGCTATGTGGCCATCAGTGGTGATGCTTGCCCGACGGACCCGGATAAACTGGATCCCGGGATCTGTGGCTGCGGCATCCCCGATACGGATACGGACAATGATGGCGCGGCGGATTGTATTGATGGATGCCCTACGGACCCTGATAAGATCGCGCCTGGAGCCTGTGGTTGCGGCGTGCCGGATACCGATTCGGACGGGGACGGCATCGCGGATTGCATTGATAGCTGCCCGACCTTATCAGGCCAGATCGGAGATGCCTGCGACGATAATGATCCGGGCACGGAGGACGATGTGATCACTTCCGATTGCGTTTGTGCAGGCACGATCGTCTACGACTGCCCCGATCTTCAAGCGAACGTGGGCGACGCCTGCGATGACGGGGACGCCACTACGACGAACGACATGGTCACGGCCGATTGTGCGTGCGTAGGCACGAGCATCTACGACTGTCCTGACCTTCAGGCGAACGTGGGTGATGCCTGCGATGACGGGGACGCCACTACGACGAACGACATGGTGACGGCCGATTGTGCGTGCGTAGGCACGAGCATCTACGACTGTCCTGACCTTCAGGCGAACGTGGGTGATGCCTGCGACGATGGCGACGCCACGACCGAGAACGACATGGTGACGGCTGATTGCGCCTGTGTTGGCACGAGCATCTATGACTGCCCGGACCTTCAGGCGAACATCGGTGATGTGTGTGACGACGGCAATGCCGGGACCGACGAGGACGTCATCACGGAGGATTGCATTTGCCTAGGCGATATCATCGACGGCATCGGGGATCCCATCGGAAGTTCGGACGATGCGATGTCCTTGTTCCCGAACCCGAACCGTACCGGAGTGGTCACGTTGCACATCGAAGGACTTGGGCAGGGGCAGCGCGCTGTACTGATCGAGATCCACGATGCTTCGGGAAGGCTGGTCTATCAGGAAACGGCCCAAGCCGTGGGTGGTGTAGTTCACCACGGCATGGATCTTTCCAAGCGGGTCTCCCAAGGGTTGTACATGGTGGAAGCCATCGCCGGAGGCCGGCATTACCTGCGGCGCTTGGTGATCCAATAGGTCAGTTGTCCATTTATCTGTGATGGTCCCCGCTCTTCCCGGAAGAAGCGGGGACTTTCATTCCGGTCCGGTCGCCGGGCCATGAAGGTGATGGGCACGTCCTGTGGTGGTGGCCACTTAGGCACGTAGGAACTACCTTTGTAACCTCGGAAAAAGAGGTCGATTCACGGGGACAAGAGTGCCCAGATCGACGCTTTTCCCCCGATCCAACGAAGCACCAGGCCAGGCTGATCAATTCGGATCAAATAGGTGGCCCGTGAAACTGAAACAGAAAAAATAGACCGGACTGAAATGAAGGATCTTGGCAAATGGTCTGCACGTGCTTTCCGATGGGGTTTGATCATCTTGCTCATCGCGACGTTCAACAACGTGCAAGCCCAAGATGTCATCCCTTCATCGGCCGATATCCGTCTGGTACAAGGCACTGCCGGAGATCAACTGCTGGTGCAGATGAAGATCCACAGTACTTCGGATTTCGGCGGGATCCTCAGCGCGCTTACCGTTACGATCCGTTATGATGCGTCTTCCGGCATGGCGATCGGAGGGGGCACAAGCTTTTGTAGCGCATGGAGTGCTTTTTCGCCGTCCCCGGTCGTCCTGAACGGAGGGCTGGCCTATCGGACGTACAACGGTTTCGGGATCAACCGGCTGGAGGATCCTGTCTTTGACGGAGGTTGCGGTATATCCCTGGTGCCGGAGGAATGGTTCACCATCACGACCATCCCGGTCGCCGGGGAGGGTTGCACGGAATTCATCTTAGGCAATGACGCCTTCACCCAGCTGTCCAACCGGAATTACTACGTGTCCATGGGCGGCCACAATGTTACCGGGCAGGTTCTGGACGGACCGGTCAATGGCGGGAATTGCGCACCGGATTGCTTAGGCATTCCCGGAGGTACTGCGCTTCCCGGAACGCCTTGCGACGATCTGGACCCCGGCACATTCGACGATACTTGGGGTGCGAACTGTGTTTGCACCGGAACCACGGGCTGCGTTCCTCCAACGATCACGGGCACGAGCACCAACTCGCCGATCTGTTCCAGCAACGGGCTGAACTTGGCCGTTACGGCCACCGGTTCCGGACCATTGAGCTATGCATGGACGGGCGCTGGCAGCTATTCCCCCAATCCGACATCCGCAAGCGTGACGGTGACAGGGGCTGCTACGGGTCCATATCAAGTGACGGTGTCCAACACCTGCGGTGATGCGTCGGCATCCATTCCAGTGATGGTACAACAGGCACCATCCGCGACGATCGCATACGGTGGTTCTCCATACTGCGCTACCACCGGCACAGCCACGGTCACACGTACGGGCACGTCCGGCGGTACATACACCGCGAGCCCGGGCGGTCTGTCCATCACTGGGAGCACCGGAACGATCAATTTGGGGAACAGCACGGCCGGGACGTACACGGTGACTTACACTATTGCGGCGGGCGGCGGCTGCGCGGCCTTCAGCACCACGGCCACGGTTGTGATCACAGCTGGTCCTTCGGCTACGATCAGCTATACGGGAACACCGTTTTGCGGTACCACCGGCACTGCAAGTGTTACGCGTACCGGGAGCGGCGGCGGAACCTATATTGCAAGTCCGAGCGGCCTTTCCATCAATGGGAACAACGGAACGATCAATTTGGGGAACAGCACGGCCGGGACGTACACGGTGACTTACACTATTGCGGCGGGCGGCGGCTGCGCGGCCTTCAGCACCACGGCCACGGTTGTGATCACAGCTGGTCCTTCGGCTACGATCAGCTATGCGGGAACACCGTTTTGCGGTACCACCGGCACTGCAAGTGTTACGCGTACCGGGAGCGGCGGCGGAACCTATACGGCGAGCCCTAGCGGCCTTTCCATCAACGGGAACAACGGAACGATCAACTTGGGGAACAGCACGGCAGGCACGTACACGGTGACTTACACCATTGCGGCGGGCGGCGGCTGCGCGGCCTTCAGCACCACGGCCACGGTTGTGATCACAGCTGGCCCTTCGGCTACGATCAGCTATGCGGGAACACCGTTTTGCGGTACCACCGGCACGGCCACGGTCACGCGGACAGGCACTTCCGGCGGGACGTACACGGCGAGCCCGAACGGTCTTTCCCTCAATGGGAACAATGGAACGATCAATCTGGGGAGCAGCGCGTCCGGCACGTACACAGTGGCGTACACCATTGCGGCAGGCGGCGGTTGCTCAGCCTTCAGCACCACGGCCGCAGTGGTGATCAACGCTCCGGTCACCTGGTATGCGGACGTGGATAACGACGGCGTTGGGGATGATGCGAGCACCGTGCAGGCCTGTATCCCACCTGCCGGATACGTATCGGTAGGAGGGGACCTCTGCCCACAAGATCCGGACAAGCTTTCACCGGGGATCTGTGGCTGCGGGATCCCCGACACGGACACGGACAATGATGGGGCCGCGGATTGCGTGGATGGATGCCCCACGGACCCCGACAAGATCGCACCCGGGGTCTGCGGCTGCGGCATACCGGATATTGATTCCGACAAGGACGGGCTGGCTGATTGCATTGATAGCTGCCCGACATTGGTAGGTGAGATAGGCGGTCCTTGCGATGACGGTGATCCCACCACAGTCAATGACATCATCACACCGGAATGCATCTGTGCAGGGACGATCACCATCGGCATCACGGAAACGGAACAAGCACATGGGGTCACCGTGTCGCTCTACCCCAATCCGCATTTTTCAGGGATGGTCCATGTGGACATCGATGGTCTTACCGGCGGGAACGGGGACGTTTTGATCGAGGTACACGATGCATCTGGTCGGTTGGTCCATCAGGCTTCGGTCGCGCCGGTAGGAGGGAAGGCGCACTTTGCCATGGACCTGAAGGATGTGGGCCGTGGGCTTTACATGGTGGAAGTGATCACGGAGGGCCACCGGTATTTGAAGCGGCTGGTGATGCAGTAGTTGCGACCCATCCGGTCTTGATCGAACCGGGTCGCAACAAAAAAGGGCCATCCTGTGCAGGATGGCCCTTTTTCAGGGATGGATAGGAAGGCTCAGTAGTACACCAGGCGGCGCACTTTGGCGATGTGTTTCGCGAGACGGATCACTTGCTTGGTGTAGCCGAACTCGTTGTCATACCAGGTGTACAGCACCACGCTCCGCTTGTCGTTGCTCACGATGGTGGCGTTGCTGTCGAACACGCTGCAGCAGGTATCACCGATGATGTCGCTGCTCACCAGTTCGGGATCGACCTGGTAGTGGATCTGGTTCACCAGTTCGCCGTTCAACGCGGCGTTGCGGATCAACTCGTTCATCTGCTCCAAGGTCACGTCCTTCTTCACGGTGAGGCTCATGATGGCGAGCGAACCGTTCGGCGTGGGCACACGCACCGCGTTGGCCGTCAGCTTGTCCTTCAGGCTGGGGATCGCCTTGCTCACGGCAGTGCCGGCACCGGTGCTGGTGATCACCATGTTGATCGCGGCACTGCGGCCACGGCGAGGGCCCTTGTGGTAGTTGTCCAGCAGGTTCTGGTCGTTCGTATAGGCATGCACCGTTTCGATGTGGCCTTTCTCGATGCCCAGTTCGTCCTCCACCACTTTCAAAATGGGGGCGATGGCGTTAGTGGTGCAGCTGGCGGCGCTGAAGATGTTCTCGTTCTCGATGTCGAGATCCTTCTGGTTGATGCCGTATACGATGTTCGGGATCTCCTTGCCAGGGGCCGTCAGCAGCACCTTCTTAACGCCTTTGGACTTGAGGTGGCGCTCCAACGCTGCCCGGTTGGTGAAGGCTCCGGTGTTGTCGATCACTAAGGCGTCTTGGATGCCGTAAACGGTGTAGTCGATGTCCTCGGGGTTCGACGCGGCGATCAATTGGACCTGTTGGCCGTTGATGATGAGCGTTTGGTTCTCCAGGTCCTCCACCACAGTTCCCTTGAAGGCACCATGTACGCTGTCGTTGCGCAAGAGAGCGGCACGCTTCACGATCTGTTCGTCGTTGAGGGTGCGCATCACGATCGCACGGAGGCGCAATTGTTGGCCCTTGCCGGCCTGCTTGACAAGCTCGCGCGCCGCGATGCGGCCAATGCGGCCGAAACCGTACAGCACTACGTCCTGAGGCTTGAAGGTGTGCTTGTCCAGGCCGATGAAGCGGTCCAACTGCTTCTTGAGGAAGTCGGTGGCCGAAGTGTTCCCGGATTCCTTGAACTCGTGGGTCAAGCGGCCGATGTCGATCTTGCTGGGGGCCAGTCCGAGGGTCAAGAGGGTGCGGGCCAGCTCGGCGGTGGTCTTGATCTCGATGGGCTTGTGTACCACCGTGTCCGCATAATTGTAGAGCTTGATCACCTCCGAGGTGTTGATGTCCAAGAGGTGGTTCCGGAAGAAAACCAGTTCCACGCCGTGCTCGAACATCAGCTGACCTACCGAGTTCAGCAGGTCCACCGCGTATTTTTCACGGTCCACATAATCCTTTAGGCCGGCCTCATAGCCGACCTTCTTTGACAAAGTCTCCATGTTGGGGGTGTTGAGAAAAAGAGAACTGCTTCACGACAACTATGCTCAGCCCAAGTAGGCTTTGAGCAGCTTGCTGCGGCTGGTGTGGCGGAGGCGGCGGATGGCCTTCTCCTTGATCTGCCTTACGCGCTCACGGGTGAGGTCGAACTTGGCACCGATCTCCTCCAAGGTGAGCCCGTGGTTGATGTTGATGCCGAAGAACAGTTTCACCACGTCGCGCTCGCGCTCGGTGAGCGTGCTCAACGCACGGTCGATCTCCTTGGAAAGGCTTTCGTTGATCAGTACGCGGTCGGCCGGCATGCTGTCGTTGTTCGGCAGCACGTCCAGCAGGCTGTTGCTCTCGCCTTCCACGAAGGGGGCGTCCATGCTGATGTGACGTCCGCTCACCTTCATGGTGTCGGCGACCTTCTCCGGGGGGAGCTCCAGCAAGGTGGCGAGCTCGTCCGCACTGGGCGGGCGCTCATATTCCTGCTCCAGCTTGGCGAAGGCCTTGTTGATCTTGTTCAGCGACCCCACTTGGTTCAGCGGCAGGCGTACGATACGGCTCTGCTCGGCCAGTGCCTGAAGGATGCTCTGGCGGATCCACCACACCGCGTAGCTGATGAATTTGAAACCGCGGGTCTCGTCAAAGCGCTGCGCCGCCTTGATCAGTCCGAGGTTGCCCTCGTTGATCAGGTCGGGAAGGCTCAGGCCCTGGTTCTGGTATTGCTTGGCCACGGAGACCACGAAGCGCAGGTTGGCTTTCACCAATTTGTCCAGCGCGGCGCCATCGCCCTTCTTGATCTTGCGGGCAAGCTCGACCTCCATTTCGGCATTGATCAGACCTTCCTTCCCGATCTCCTGGAGATACTTGTCCAAAGACTGGCTCTCCCGATTGGTGATCGACTTGGTGATCTTGAGTTGGCGCATTCTGCTGGTCACGGGCGTCGGGGGTATTTAGTGGATGGAGGTGTGGAGATCGAAGGAACTTGTTCCGGTTGATAACACGCGTACCGGGCACTTCGTTCAGTCAGGCCGCGAAGGTACATCCGCCCCGTGCGATCAGGCAAGCCGCCGCAAGGGGGATCTTGTTCTTTTTTGAAAGTGCCTGATGGTTAACCGGTTACACGCCAAGGCCATAGTAGGCCCGCATGCCGTTCGGGTATACGCCCTCGATCAACACGCCGCCCTGCCTGCCGACAAGCGCCTTGTCAATGTCCGCCGGGCTGCGCATCGGCTTCTGGTCGATCTTGGTGATGATGAAGCCTTCGCGGATGCCGATGCTGCGCAATTTCCCACCGTTGATGCGCACCACCTTTACGCCGTTCCCGATCCTCAGGGCCTTCAGTTCCGCGTCTGTGGCGGCGGCCAGTTCGGCACCCAGCGTGGGCAGGCTTACATCCTTCGAAGCCGTTGGGGATTCCGCGCCTGCACGGCCGAGCAAGGTCATGTCCATCACTTCTTCCTTGCCGTCGCGCACCAAGGTGATCGCCACTTTGTCGCCAGGGCTGAATTTGCCCACCTGCTCCTGTAGTTCAGGCACGTTGTCCACGTTCATGGCACCCACCTTCACGATCACGTCGCCGCTCTTCACGCCTGCGGACTTCGCCGCGCCGTCGTCCATCACATCCTTTACATAGACGCCTTTCAAGCGCGTCAGGTCGAGGCTCTTCGCCATGTCCTGATCGATATCGCTGATGGTGACGCCCAGGTAGGCGCGGCGCACGCTGCCGAACTCCATCAGGTCGCCGGTGACCTTGCTGACGATGTTCGACGGCACCGCGAAGGAATAGCCGGTGTAAGCGCCGGTGGTACTTGCGATCGCGCTGTTGATCCCGATGAGGTCGCCGGTGGTATTGACCAGCGCTCCGCCGCTGTTGCCCGGATTCACCGCCGCATCGGTCTGGATGAAGCTTTCGATCGGGAAGATGTCCTTGGCCGGGTCATATTGCAGGATGTTGATGCTGCGGGCCTTGGCACTGACGATCCCGGCGGTCACCGTGCTCGTCAGGTTCATCGGGTTGCCCACGGCCAGTACCCATTGGCCCACCTTCACGTCATCGCTGTTGCCGAAGGTCAGCGTGGGCAGGTCCTTCTCATCGATCTTGATCAAGGCGATGTCGGTGCTCGGGTCGCGGCCGATCACCGTCGCGTCGTATTTCCGCTTGTCATTCAAGTGTACCTGGATCTTGTCGGCATTCTCCACCACGTGGTTGTTCGTCACGATATAGCCGTCGTTGCTGATGATGACACCACTGCCCGCGCCGCGTACCTGCTCCGGTGCCGGTTGCGCATAGCCCCAGAAGTAGCTCCCCACGGGTCCCCGTTGCACGGTGGCCTCGGTGGTCACATGGACCACGGCGTCGATGCTCTTGGTGGCGGCGGTGGTGAAGTCCGCGGCCTCTACCGCGGTGCCGCCGGCAGTGGGCATGCCCACGAAATGCGCAGGGACATTGGTGGTCGATGAAGTGACGGCGTCGGGCGAAGGGCTGATACGGTCATGTACGCCCAAGGCCAACAACCCGCCGGCCACGGCCATGCCGAAGTATCCCAATGCACGTTGGAAGGTTCCTGTTTGCTTGTTCATTTTTATGGTCTTGTGCCTTATTGCACAACAAAGCAACGCAGGTCTGAAAGCCTTGTTCGGCGCGGTGCTGTTAACAACTGTTGATCGCTTTTTGTGTGCATTCTGGCGTCAGGCCTACCGTGCGAGGAGCATGCCAAAGCGATATTTGCTGCCGATATGGCGATCATCCCCTTTTCCAAATGGCATGGCACCGGCAACGATTTCATCCTCGTGGATGACCGCGATGGCGCGCTGCCGACCGACGCTGTGGAACTCGCACGGAAGCTTTGCGATCGCCACTTCGGCATTGGCAGTGATGGCCTGATCCTTTTGCGCCGTCCGGAAGTAGAGGGAACGCTCTACCACATGGAATTCCTGAATCCCGATGGCAGCCGCAGCTTCTGTGGGAACGGGAGCCGCTGTGCGTTCGCCTTTCGGAGCATGCTTCTGGGTGATCGCGCAGCAGCGAAGTTCACCGCTATCGACGGCGTACATAAAGCGAAGTGGAGCGAAGATGAAGTAGAGATCACCATGCGTGATGTGGAGGGAATTGAACGCTTGGCCGGGAATATGGACCTGCTCCACACAGGCTCACCGCACTTGGTGATCTGGGTGGAAGATCCCGCCGCCGTGGACATCGTTCCCACAGCACATGAACACCGTTATGGTGCGCGCTTCGCGAAAGAGGGCGTGAACGTGAACTTCGTGCGCTGGCACGACGGTCGTGTGGAAATGCGCACCTACGAGCGCGGCGTGGAGGCCGAGACCCTGAGCTGCGGCACGGGCGTCACCGCAGCGGCATTGAGCGCGATGGCACGTGGTCATGGGCACGATGGTTGTGCCGTAACAACGCCGGGAGGTGCATTGCATGTGAGCGCACGCCGAAGTGGTGAAGGGTTTGCCGACATCTTGCTTCGCGGCCCGGTGAAGGAGGTTTTCAAAGGCGAGGTTGAACTTTCCGCATGAAGAAGGTCCTGCTCTTGCTCGTTCTCATCGTGTTGCTGGTCGGCGGGTTCTTCGCGTGGCGGAAGTGGAAGGAGATCTTCGGCCCCGGGGTAAGCTTCGCGGCAAAGGAGAAGGTGTTGCTGATCCCGACCGGCGCCGACCTCGACCAGGTCGTGGACAGCCTGATGGCCACGGGGATCGTGCAGGACCCGAAGACCTTCCATTGGGTGGCAGAACGCAAAAAGTACGCGGGCAAAGTGCGGGCAGGACGCTACGTGGTGCCCAGCGGCATGTCCATGAACGACCTCGTGAACAAGCTGCGGAACGGGGAGCAGGATCCCGTGCGGATCACTTTCACCAACATCAAGGACATCCCGCAGTTGGCCGGACAGGTGGCGAAGTACCTCGAGGCGGATTCATTAGCCATGATGGATGCCATCATGGCCCCCGCCACTGCGGAACGCTTGGGGTTCACGCGGCAGACCATCATCTCGCTGTTCCTCCCGAACACCTACGAGGTGTGGTGGACGGTGACGCCGGATCAGCTGATCGACCGCTTTGCCAAGGAGTACAAACGCTTTTGGGGCCCGGAACGCCAGACTGCTGCCAAGGCGTTGGGGCTTACGCAAAGTGAAGTGAGCACGCTGGCCAGCATCGTACAGGCGGAGACGGGCAAGGCTGCGGACGCGCCCATGATCGCCAGCGTCTACCTCAACCGCTTGCGCATCGGCATGCCGCTCCAAGCGGATCCCACGCTGAAATTCGCCCTCGGCATGGACACGCTGAACCGCCTCCTCACCGCCGACATGCGCATCGATTCGCCGTACAACACCTATACGCATGTGGGTTTGCCGCCGGGTCCGATCAACCTGCCCGAGCCGCGCTACATCGAAGCCGTCCTCCATCCCGCCAAAAGCAATTACCTCTACTTCTGCGCCCGTGAGGACCTGAGCGGTTACAGCAACTTCAGCGCCACCTACCAACAGCATATGGTCAACGCGCGCCGCTACCAACAGGCTCTGAACAAGCGTGGGATCTACCGTTGAGCAGTTGTCAGTTGTCCGTTCTCAGTTGTCAGGCGTGCGGACCCAGCTTACAGTGCCGCATGGCACATCTGCGCCCATCATCGTGGCCAAGGCATTATCTGCGTCATCTGTGTCATCTGCGGTTCTCCTTTCCGCGGGAGTAGTCATTCGTGCCGATAGGCACATCTGCGGTTTTCCTCCTCTTCAGCGGTGATCAGCTCTTTCCGCGTCATCAGCGTTCCATTCACCACACATCCAAGCCCTATTTTCGCGCCCCATCCAATACAAGCATGAGCAAGATCAAGTTCGGTACCGACGGCTGGAGGGCCATCATCGCGCAGGAATTCACCGTGGACAACGTCGCCCGTGTCACCGTGGGCGTGGCCCTGTGGTTAAAGAAGAATTTTCCGGAAGACCCCAGCGTGGTCGTCGGGCACGACTGCCGCTTTGCCGGTGAGCTCTTTGCGGAGACCACCGTCAAAGTGCTGGTGAGCCATGGCATCAAAGTACACTTGGCCAAGGATTTCGTGAGCACGCCGATGGTCTCGCTCGGCACCTTGAGGTCGAAGTCCAGCATGGGCGTTATCATCACCGCCAGCCACAACCCGCCCAGCTACAATGGATATAAACTGAAGGGTTCCCACGGCGGTCCGTTGATCCCCGAGCAGGTACAGGAGGTGGAGGACCTGATCCCCGATGAACATGGCATAGACCTCGCCAACGTCGACTTCAAAAAGGCCGTGGCCGATGGCCTGCTCAAGGGTGTCGACCTGGAAGCCATGTACGTGGACCATGTGGAGAAGAGCTTCGACCTGGAAGCCATCCGCAAGAGCGGCCTGAAGCTCGGCTACGACGCCATGTACGGCTCCGGCCAGAACGTGATCCCACGCATCCTGCCGGAAACAACCTTACTGCACTGCGACTACAACCCCTCTTTCATGGGGCAGGCGCCGGAGCCGATCCACAAGAACCTCATCCCGTTCTCCGAGCTGATCGAGAAGGACAAGTTGGACTGCGGCTTAGCCACCGACGGTGACGCGGACCGCATCGGCCTCTACAACGCCAAGGGTGAGTTCGTGGATTCGCACCACATCATCCTGCTGCTGATCCACTACCTGGTGAAGTACAAGAAAATGACCGGCAAAGTGGTGGTGGCCACCAGCACCACACCGAAAGTGGAGCGGCTCTGCGCACACTACGGATTGGAGTATCAGGTGACCAAGATCGGCTTCAAGTGGATCTGCGGCATCATGATCACCGACGACGTGCTGGTGGGCGGCGAAGAGAGCGGCGGCATCGCCATCAAGGGCCACATCCCTGAGCGCGACGGCATCTGGATGGGCCTCACCATCTGGGAATTCATGGCCAAGAGCGGCAAGAGCCTCGACGACCTCGTGCAAGAGGTTTACGCCATCACAGGACCTTTCGCCTATGAGCGCAACGACCTGCACATCACCGAGGCCATCAAGCAGAAAGTGCTGAAGGACTGCGATGCCGATGCCTACAAGAGCTTCGGGGCGTACACGCCCCTCAAGCGCGACACGCTGGACGGCTACAAGTACTTCTTCGAGAACGAGGAATGGCTGATGATCCGCGCCAGTGGAACGGAACCGGTACTGCGCCTCTATGCAGGTGGTGCCACCATGGACGACGCCCGGAAGATCCTCGCTGCCTGCCGCAAAACGATCGGCGCATAGCTGGCGCGGGCGCGAACGCACAAGCGCCATGGAAAGTGAAGGCCGGGTCGCAGCGAGCAAGTCCAACAAGGTCGGGCCATCAAGCATATTGCGTCGCGGTCAAGGCATTATCCGTGGCCATTCATCGGCGGCGCCTTCAGGCGCATCTGCGGAACATCGCGGCAAAGTCATTCATCTGGGTCATCTGCGTCATCTGCGGATAAAAGCATTGGCATTCGTCTTTCTTAGCGGAACGATCCTGCCTGCAACGGCGCAGGTCCCTGCGGAAACCGACAGCATCAACCCCCGACGCGCATGGCTTGTGGCCGGCGGCACTGCGGCCTTCGCCACAGGCTCCCTCATCGCCCTCAACGAAGCGTGGTACAAAGGCCACGACCGCACCACTTTCCACGGCTTCGACGACGGCGACGAATGGTACCAAGTGGACAAGCTGGGCCATGCACACAGTTCCTACCAGTTGGGCCGCGCAGGCCATGCCGCCTTCCGTTGGGCAGGGCTGAATGAAAAAGTGTCCACATGGGTCGGTGGCTCCGTGGGCCTGCTTTACCTCACCGGCATCGAATACCTTGATGGCCACTCTTCCGCATACGGCTTCAGCGGTTGGGACATGGCGGCGAACGGTGCCGGTGCCGCGCTCTTCATCGGGCAGCAGTTGGGTTGGCACGAGCAGCGCATCCTGTTGAAATGGTCCGCGCATCCCACCGACTTCGCGGCGCAGCGGCCGGACGTGCTGGGCTCCACTTTATCGGAACAGTTGCTCAAGGACTACAACGGCACCACCGTCTGGCTCAGCGCCAACCCGCATGCATTCGGCTGGAAGGCCATGCCCATCTGGCTGAATTTCTCGGCGGGCATGGGTGCGGAGGGCATGCTCAACGCACGGAGCAACCCCGGCTCCTACCGGCAGTACTACCTCGCGCCGGACATCGCCTTCTCCCGCATCCCGACGCGGAGCAAGGCCGTGCGCACCCTGTTCTTCATGCTGGATGCATTGAAGATGCCCACGCCCGCAATAGAGTTCCGCAGCAACGGCGACGTGCGAGGGCACTGGCTCTACTTCTGAAGTTTTCCCTCCAGCAGCATCAGCTGCACCTTCAGCACCGCGGCCACGGTCAGGCTGTCCCGCACCTCGCCGCGTTGCACCATTTCGTAAAGCTCGGAGAACGGCAGTTTGCGCTGCTTCAGCTCCTCGTCGTGGTCCGGCTGCGGGGCATGGAAGGTGAGACCCTGTGCCACGAAAATGATGGCCTGCTCATCGCTGGCGCTGTTGCTCAGGTCCATCTGCAGGATCTCCGTAAATCGTTCCGCCTCGAGGCCCACTTCCTCGCGCAACTCACGCTTGGCGCTTTCCACGGCGGGGATGTTCCGGTCGCCGCCCCCTTCGGGCATCTCCCAGCTGTAGGCCTCCATCGGGTAGCGGTACTGCCCCACGATCCACGTGTTCATCTCGTCGTCCAAGGGGATCACGCCCACCGCGAGGTTCTTGAAATGGATCACCCCGTACACGCCCTGCTTGCCACCGGGGTCGATCACCTCATGGTGTGCCACCGAGATCCACGGCGTCTCGTAGGCGGGAGTTTCGCTCAAGGTCGTCCAAGGGCCACGCTTCTTCATGCGGCAAAGATCGCAAAGGAGTATCGGGTGGAATGCGAACCGCAGATGGCGCAGATCTACGCAGATGAAATGCAGTGGATCTTCAGTGTATACCTGTCGGTGGCAGGCATTCGGCCGCTAGGCCGCATCTGCGATTCTCCCTTGTCGGCGAACGGAATTATCCGTGTCGATCCGTGTTCATCCGTGGTTCCCTTCCCGGCGGACGGCATTATCTGCGCGCATCTGCGCCATCTGCGGTTTTCCCTTTCTCGGCGGAAAGCGATCCTCTGGAGATCACCGCAGCGAAGGATTCAACCGGAAGAGAATATCCAATTTCATCACGCTTCGTACCCGTTCGCTATTCTTGATCGCCGGGCTCCAGCAGATCGTCCGCGCCAAGCGCATCGCCTCATCATCGCAGCCGCCGCCGAGGAAATTCAACGTGCGCAGATTGCTGATGCTGCCGCTGGTCTCCACCACGAACTCGATGGTCACCTTGCCCTGGATGTCCAAGCGGAAAGCCTCCGGCGGATACTTCAGGTTGTCCGCTAGGAATTGGGGCAAAGCGCGCAGGCCGCCCGTGATCCGCGGCATGGCCAAGGTGTCCACGGCGCGGTCTTCGTAGAGGGTGTCGCTCTTGTCCGAAGGCAGCGTGGATGAAAGAGGTGGGCACGGCTCCTTCTTCCCGTGCAGTTTCCCGTAGCGCTTCGCATTGAACGGGACCGCGATGGAATGGTCAGTGTCCATCGGTGTTCCGCTCACTGACGCCGACCTCCAGCGGATCAGCTTCACCAAGCGCAGGGCCTCGGTATCGCAGGCGGGCTCCAGCGGGATCTGCACGCGCAGGCTGCGGATGCTGCCGTCCCCGAGCACCTTGAAGGCCACCACCACATCCCCTTTCAGGCCCGCGGCCAGCGCTTCCGCCGGAAAATGCTGCTCCTGCTCCAGCATCCAGGCCACCGCCTGTTTGCCGCCGTAGGGTTCCGGAGCGGCGAAGGCCTGTGCACTGGCGCAAGCTGTTCCGAGGAAATAAGCGAGAAGTAAAAGTGAAAGGCGTCCCATGGTCCCGTAAATTTGCGACATGTCCGCTCAACAAAAACCGGTCCCGGGTGACGAGGTCTCTTTTCTCAACGATGTGGGAGGGGGGCTTGTATTGGAACTTCTTGGGCGCGACCAGGCGAAAGTGCGCACGAACGACGGTTTCGAACTGGTCTATCCGATCAAGGAACTGGTGCTGAACGCGCGGGACCTGAACCACACCGTGAGCGATCACCAAGCGCAGTTGCGTGCTTCGGACGACCGTATGGCCGAGCGCATCGAGCGCGACAAGGGCCGTGGCGCCACGGTGCAGAACGGAGGCAGAGCGCCCAAGCCGGTGGAAGACCCCGGCGTAATGGAAGTGGACCTGCACCTGCACAAATTGGTGGAGGACGAAGCCTCATTGAGCGACGGGGAGAAGCTCCGCTTCCAGCTGGAATTCTTCGAGCGCCGCCTGAACACGGCCATCCGCGAGCGCAAAAAGCGCGTCATCGTCATCCACGGCGTGGGTGAGGGCATCTTGCGGGAAGAAGTTCGCAAAGCCCTGCAGTTCTACGAAGGTGTGCGTTTCGACGATGCCGACCCACGTAAATACGGCTACGGTGCAACGGCCATCGAGATCCTGCACCATTGAGACCAAGCATGAATTAAACCAGCGGACCAGAGAAACGTCAGATGCCCCATCTGTGTCTATCCGTGTTCATCCGTGGTTAAAAACACATGGATCTGTGGTGAACCAGATCCAGTAACGTTCATTGACATCCCGCGCATCGCTCCGCCGTTCTTTCCGCCGCAAGGCGGGGAGGGAGGAAAGTCCGGGCAGCATAGGGCACCGTGCTTCCTAACGGGAAGGGGTACCACTGGTGACGGTGGTGCCATGGAAAGTGCCACAGAAAGGGAAACCGCCGACCCGTCGCAAGACGGAGGTAAGGATGAAAAGGTGGGGTAAGAGCCCACCAGTGCCTCGTGTGAGCGGGGCAGCTTGGTAAACCCCACGGGCTGAAAGACCAAATAAGCCGGGGCTCCCGTCCTCGGACGGGATAAGGGCGGCCCGCTTGATCCCGGCGGGTAGGTCGATAGAGGTCCCGCGTGAGCGGGATCCCAGATAGATGGCGGAGCCTTCACTGCCGCAAGGCAGCGGAGGACAGGATCCGGCTTACAGGTGCGCGGGTATTTTTTGAAAGGCCCCGGCGGGATGCTGGGGCCTTTCGTGTTTCATCACGGATGCCTGAGTTGGGAATAAGTGAACTAGTGCTGAGGAGTATGGGCACGAGCGTGGACGCACGCGCCAGTGCAGGCGCCTCCGTCATCCCGGGCCCCGACCCGGGTCGCACTAGAACGCGATCCGCGATTACTCCGGACGCCAGTGATCAAGAACTAGTAGGACATCCCCCGCTGCCGCTTTTCTTCACTCAGGTTCCTGCACAAGTACTTCTCGTGCGGGGCCAAGATGCCCGGGATATCAGCGGTGGTGCCTATGCTGGTTTTGATCATGGGGGTGGGCATTGGCTTGATAGGGTAGCACGAGCGTGGACGCACGCGCCAGAGTGGGGGTGGACGCTCGCACTATTTCGGGACGCCGCCGAGCAACAGATAAGTTCTACCTCCCGCAGGGTCTCTCGCAGAGGACCCTGCGGTTGAGTGGTTGTAACGCAGGTACTGTGTTAACATGCAAGTGTCCTGTCGATTTATTTTCAACTATCTTTAAACCTCCAAAGGAAGTTGCTGCAAAGCACTATCCTGTGTAGCCTGGGCATTGTTCCGGGCTACCTTTTTT
>Ga0209170_1000356_pt1 | contig 21038 bp, 20 predicted proteins | sample KloWWTKNB14_bulk_FD_187178 | JGI IMG/M metagenome (GOLD analysis project Ga0209170, IMG submission 187178) | Active sludge microbial communities from Klosterneuburg, Austria, studying microevolution and ecology of nitrifiers - Klosterneuburg... | ecosystem: Engineered > WWTP > Aerobic digester >...
GGGCCGGCGGGGGGGGGGGGGGGCGCCCGAGCGGCCCCAGGGCCTTACCGCATTGGCAGCTCGACCCCGGCGAAGAAGCGCGCGACTTCCCCCGGCGTCGGCAGTTCCCGCGCGCGGTCCACGCTCCGGCGGTCGAGGTGGCTGCCGAGCGCCTGCAGGAACTCGTACATGTACTTGCGCAACAGCGTGCCGCGCCGGAATCCCACCCAGGTGGTGTGGACAGGGAAAATGTGCGATGCGTCGAGCGCCACGAGGTCACGGTCCGCGTCCGGCTCGATCGCGACGGTCGCGACGATGCCGACACCCATGCCGAGCCGCACATAAGTCTTGATGACGTCGGCGTCCCGTGCCGTGAGCGCGACGTTTGGCTCGAGGCCGGCCGCGGCGAAGATCTGGCTGAGCGAGGAGGGACCGGTGAAGCTGAACGAATAGGTGATGATCGGGTGGCGCGCCAGCGCCTTCAGCGTCAACTTCTTCTCGCGCGTGAGCGGATGCCCCTGTGGCACCGCGACCGTGCGGTGCCAGCGATAGAGCGGCAGCAGCGTCGTGTCGGGAAACAGCTCGTGCGAACCGGTGGCGATCGCGAAGTCGATCTGGTCGCGCTCCATCAAGGTCGCGATCTGCTCGGAAGTGCCCTGGTGCAGATGCAATTGCACGCCGGGATAGCGTTCCCGGAAGCTGCGAATCACCTCGGGAAGCACATAGCGGGCCTGCGTGTGGGTCGTGCCGATCGACAACGTGCCGCCCGCCTCATTGCGCAGATCCTCGGACAGCCGCTTGATCGACTTGATCTCGCCGAGGATGCGCTGCGCGTGCGCGACGACCTGCTCGCCGATGGGCGTGAGGCGGGTGAGCGAGCGGCCCTCGCGCATGAAGAGATGGAAGCCGAGCTCGTCCTCGAGCAGCTTCAGCTGCTTGCTGACACCGGGTTGTGAAGTGTGCAGGCGCTGCGCCGCCGCGGTGATGTTGAGGCCGTTCTCGACGACGGCCAGCAGGTAGCGGAACTGATGCAGCTTCATGGCGCAAGTTTAAGGGATGCGCGCGCGACCCAAGAAAAAGGCCCGCGACTCCCGTCGCGGGCCTTTTTCTTCGGCGCGATCTTGACGACGCGCTCGACCCCCCGTGCGGACGCTCTCGCTGCAGAGCTCCCGAGGTGAACGCAGCAATGCCTGTGCCACACGTGATAAGCCTCTGAAAATACTATATCTTTGATACTACTTGCCGGTGCCGCCACCAGAAACTGTAAACCCTGCCGACAGTGCCGATGACCCAGCAGTGTGCCCAGACGGTGTTCCTCGTGCGTCCCGCCGCCTTCGGCTTCAACGCCGAAACGGCCGCGAGCAATCGCTTGCAGCGTCGCGATGCGCTGTCACCGGCGCAAGCCCGCAAGCACGCGCTCGAGGAGTTCGACGCCATGGTGGCTGCGCTGCGCAGCGAGGGCGTCAACACTTGCGTAGTCGATGACACGCCCGAGCCGGTGAAGCCCGACGCGGTTTTCCCGAACAACTGGGTGAGCTGGCACGCGGACGGCACCGTTGTACTGTATCCGATGCAGGCTGCGAACCGCCGGCCGGAGCGGCGCCGCGAAATCCTCGACCAGGTTGCCGCGGCCTCCGGCTATCGCATCGTGCGCACCCTCGATCTGACCGCACACGAGCGCGAGGGCCGGTATCTCGAGGGAACCGGCAGCCTCGTGCTCGATCACGTCGGGCGCATCGCGTACGCCTGCCGCTCGCCGCGCACGGACGAGCGGGTGCTCGCGCAGTGGTGTGAAGCAATGGGCTATGCCGCGGAGATCTTCGATGCGTGCGACCGTGAAGGCGTGCCGTTCTATCACACGAATGTCGTGATGGGCATCGGGCGCGCTTTCGCTGCAATCGGCGCGGATTGCGTGGCGGCGCGCGATCGCGAGCGGGTGCTCGCGCGGCTCGCGGCGAGTGGCCGCGAGCTCGTCGGGCTCACGCAGGAGGAGATCGGGGCGTTCGCCGGCAACCTGCTCGAACTTTCGACCTGGGACGAGGCGCTGGGTGATTCCACCGTGCTCGTGCTCTCGGCGACGGCGCGCGCACAGCTTGCGCCCGAAAGTTACGCGCGTCTCGCCGCATGCACGGACAGCGTGCTCCCGGTGCCGGTACCGACGATCGAGCGACTGGGTGGCGGCAGCGTGCGCTGCATGCTCGGCGAGGTGTTCCGGTGAGCGTGTCCGCCCTGGGCGCCGCGGTTGCCGTGCTCGCGGCCTACTTGCTGGGTTCGGTGAGCGGCGCGCTGCTGGTCGGACGGCTGCGCGGCGGCATCGATATCCGCACGCTCGGCAGCGGCAACGCGGGCGGCACCAATGCGCTGCGCACGCAGGGGCCGTGGTTCGCACTGGGCGTGATCGCCATCGACCTCGGCAAGGGGTGGCTGGCGGCCGCTTCCCTGCCGGCCCTCGCGCTGCGCTTCGGGGTGTCGCAGGAATGGCTGCCCGCGGCCTGCGCGTTTGCCGCCATGGCGGGACACGTGTGGCCCGTGTGGCACGGCTTTCGGGGCGGCAAGGGTGCGGCGACGCTCGTCGGCGCGCTGCTCGCGCTCGCTCCTGCCGCGCTTGCAGTCGTGCTCGTCGCGTGGCTGCTCACGGCGATCACCAGCGGATTCGTGGGTCTCGCCTCGATGGTGGCAGCGATCGTGCTGCCGCTTTACGTCTGGCTTGCGCGCGTCGCGCCGTTCGCGCCGATGTGTGCGTTCGGCATCGCAGCGGCGCTGCTCGTGATCCACACGCATCGTGCCAACATCGCCCGCATGCGCGCCGGCACGGAGCCACGCGCGCGCCGCCTGTGGTTGTTCAGATGACGCTTGCAGAGCAGATCTTTCGTCGTTTGGGCGACGGGCGCCTCGCGTCGGGGCAGGCACTTGCCGCTGAACTTGGTGTGACTCCCAGCGCCCTCCTGCAGGCCGTACAGGCACTCGAAGAGGCGGGCGCGCGCATCGAAACCGTGTCGAATCGGGGCTATCGCCTGTGCGGCGGCATCGTCGCGCTCGATGCGGCGCGCATACTGGCGATGTTGCCAGCGGGCGCGCAGGCGCGTGTCGCGCGTTGTGAAGTCGCTTGGACACTACCCTCGACCAATGCCGCACTGCTCGCGGCCGCGGAGCCCCCGTGCGGACAGGCCGCCGTGATGCTGGCCGAGCATCAGACAGCGGGACGTGGACGACGGGGCCGCCAGTGGGTCGCACCGCTGGGTGGTGCCCTGTGCCTGTCGATCGCCTGGAGTTTCGCGGGACTGCCGAGGGACCTCGCGGCGCTGTCGCTCGTCGCCGGCGTGTGCGCCTTGCGCGCCTTCGCCGCGGGAGACGTGCGAGGGCTCGCGCTCAAATGGCCCAATGATCTGCTGGCAGGGGGTCGCAAGCTGGGCGGCATCCTCATCGAGATGCGCGCGGAGTCTTCGGGGCCGTCGCTCGTCGTGATCGGGATCGGCGTGAATGTGGCGCTCGGCGCGGATGCGAGAGCGCGGGTGGCCGCCACCGGCAACGAGGTGGCCGACTTCGTTGAGCTCGGTGGCGACCCCGACCGCAACGTCCTCGTCGCGCGCCTCATCGGCGAAATTGTCACGGCATTGCCGAAGTTCGCGGTGGAGGGGTTTGCCCCGTTTGCGGCCGAATGGCGCCAGGCGGACGTGCTGCGCGGGCGCGCGGTCTCGGTACTATTGGGCGCGGATACGCAGGTCGGCATCGCCCGCGGTGTCGACGCGGGGGGCGCGCTGCTGGTGGAGACGCCGACCGGACTGAAGCACTTCGTTGCCGGTGAAGTGAGCGTGCGGGTGCAGGCATGAGAGCGGGGCGCGCGCGGCAGAGCCTGCTGCTCGATGTCGGCAACAGCCGCCTCAAGTGGGCCATGGCAAGAGGCGCTCGCATCGGGCGCCAGCGGGCTCTGCCTGTCGGCAGCCGTGGGGCCTTGCCCGCAGCCGCGCTGCTCGCCACGCTACCGAAGCGCCTCGACGCGATCCGCATGGTGTCGGTGGCGCGCCCCGCGCGCACGCGTGCGCTCGTGCGTGCCTTGCGACAGGCAACAGGTGCCGAGGTGCTGGAGCTTCGCACGACGATGCGGGCCGGTGGCGTGCGTTGCGGCTATTTCGAGCCCTGGCGCCTCGGGGCCGATCGGTGGGCCGCGGTCATTGGAGCGCACCATCTGTTTGCACCGCCGCAGGCGCTGTGCGTCGTTGACATCGGCACGGCGATGACCATCGATTTTGTATCGCGGAGTGGACAGCACGGCGGTGGCGTCATCGTGCCCGCCCCGGCGCTCATGGTGGACGTGTTGCTGCGCGATACGCAGGGCATCCGGCGCCGCGCCGCGCCGGGCAGCGCCAGGCGTCGTACGCTGTTTGCGCGCAGCACGCAGGAGGCGATCGTGCAGGGTTCATGCCATGCCGCAGCGGCACTCATCGAGCGGGCCTGCCGCGCGGCACGCGCGCGCTACGCTGTGCAGCCCCGACTCGTGATGACAGGCGGTGGTGCGGCGGCAGTCCTGCCCCTGCTCACCCTGCCATACGCGCATGTGCCGGATCTTGTGCTGCGCGGCCTCGCCGCGCTCGATTAAACTCGCCGCCGTGCGCACGCTGTTCTTCGCCCTGCTCGCCGCCAACCTCGGCCTCTTTGGCTGGGCCATGCTCACGCCGGTTGCGCCACCGATGGCAAGTTCGCCGCCTCCTGAAGTGCCGCGACTCAGGCTCGCCAGAGAAGCCGCGCCTGCATCCGCCATAACGGGTGGCACGTCAGGCGCGCCAGCCACGACTGCGGCTTCCGGGCCTGCGTGCCGATCGATTGGTCCGTTTGCCACCGGGGAGGAATCCTCCCGGGCTGCCGGTGCCTTCAAGGAGGGCGGCTACGACGCTCGCCAGCGTACCGAGGAGTCGCGGATCACGGAAGGTTTCTGGGTGTCGCTGCCGGCGCAGCGCAATGCCGCGGCGGAAACGCGCGTGCTCTCGCGCCTCTCGCGCGCCGGCATCACCGACGCCAGCGTCATGGCGGACACCGCGGCGCGCCGCATCTCGGTCGGCCTCTTCTCCGAGCGCGAACGAGCCGACCGACGCGCCGCGGAGTTGCGCCGGCTTGGGCTTGTGCCCGACATCACGGAGCGTCTTCGCATTGGAACGAGCTGGTGGATCGACCTGCAGCTGCGCACGCCGCAGGAGCTTGCCGAAGCCGAAGCCTTCAATCGCGACGGGGCGGGCCAGCTCGAGCTGAAACCCTGCCCTGCGCCGCAGAGCGCAGTTTCACCCGCCCCGGGCGCGGGGCCGGGCAGTGCCGGGGTAGAATCGTCCTGACGGCGCCGGCTTAGCTCAGTTGGTAGAGCACCTGATTTGTAATCAGGGGGTCGCGGGTTCGATCCCTGCAGCCGGCACCAACCTTCTGGGCAAGGCTACAGCCGCAGCAGCTCGCAAAGTTTCACGAACGGCAGTATTCGCGCCTTTGCCTCCAGCCATTCCGTATCGTCACCTTTCGGGTCGAGATGCACCTGATAGAAGCAGGGGATCGGGCTGCGCTGCGCAAAGTAACTGATGTTCCTGCTCAAAGTGCGCCCGCCGCTCTTGCATTCCACGGCAAATTCGGGCTGGCCGTTCTTCAGCACCACGAAGTCGATTTCCCGCCCGCTGGAATCCCGCAAGAAGCGCAAGGACATATCGTCCCCTTCGGTGTCTTCCTGGAAGTGGCAGTACTTCAGCAGATGAGAGGCCACCAGGTTCTCGAAGCGGGCAGCTTCGTCCTCGCAAGCAGACCAGTCCCAGAGATAGAGCTTCCGCTCTTTCTTGACCGCCCGCAGATGCGGCAGTCCATACGGCATGATCCTGAAACAGTAGTAGAGATTTTCAAATATTCCCACCCATTTGTCGGCCGTCTCGAATGCCACCGAGAGATCCTGTCGCAGGTTGGCGATCGAGAGGATGGACCCCACGCGCGCTGGCAGCAGCTGTGCGAGCAGCTGCAGCTGCGAGACCTCTCTCACATGCTCGAGGCTGATCAGATCCTCCTGAATCACGCGGCTTTGTCGCTCTCGCTGCCAACGCCTCCAGTGGCGCGTATCCTGCTTCAGGAATGGCTCCGGGAAGCCTCCATATTTCAGCAGCGTTTCCAGATCTGATGGCCGGGGCTTCCTGTTCAGCTCGTGAAGGGACAGGGGATGGAGGCGGTAGTAGTGATATCGGCCTTGCAGTGAGTCTCCACCGCGGCGATAGTGATCCAGCCGCGCCGAACCGGTGACGAGAAACTCCTTGCGCGATTTGTAACGATCATAGAATCCCTTCACCAGGTTCCGCCACCGCCGGTATTTGTGAATCTCGTCCAGAATGATCAGTGGCTGATCTGCCGGCAGGCCTCCACTCAGCAGTAGCCTCTGACTCGGAGGCGAGTCCCAGCTGAGATAGGCAGGATGCGATTCATCCGCACCCGGGATGAGACTCAATGAGAGCGTGGTCTTTCCCACCTGCCGCGGCCCGCCGAGAAACACCATCTTTTCCCGCAGATCGGCGCGAACAGATTCCGTGAGATAGCGCTTCATGGCCTTCCCGCCTCGTGCATAAATTAGAGCATAGTCTATTTTATGCATGACTAGACCAGAGTCTGGCCGGGATTCTGCACGTCACCCGGCATGGCAGCCGGGTTGTCACGCCCGCGTCGGGTCGAAGTGCTTCCTGAGCCCCTGCCAGCACTCGAAGTAATTGCTCTGCAATAGCGGCGATTCAAGCGCGTAACGCGTCGGCCGCAGGACGCAACGGGTCTCGAACATGAAGGCCATCGTGTCGATGATGTGCTCGGGCTGGGCCGTATCGGCGCGCGAGGCCTTCTCGAAGGTCGCCGCGTCGGGTCCATGCGCCGACATGCAGTTGTGCAGCGACGCACCGCCCGGCAGGAAGCCCTCTGCCTTCGCGTCGTAGGCGCCGTGAATCAGGCCCATGAATTCGCTCGCGATGTTGCGATGGAACCAGGGGGGCCGGAACGTGTGTTCCATGGCGAGCCAGCGCGGTGGAAAGATCACGAAGTCGATGTCATCGACTCCCGGCGTATCGGAGACCGCCTGCAATACGAGGAAGATGGACGGGTCGGGATGGTCGTAGCTGATCGATCCGAGGGTGTTGAAGCGGCGCAGGTCATATTTGTACGGGGCAAGGTTGCCGCGCCACGCGACCACATCGAAGGGCGAGTGGTCCATTGCCGCCGACCATAACTGTCCCATGAACTTCGCGACGAGCTCGCAAGGTTCTTCGCGATCCTCGAACCACGCAACGGGCGTGAGGAAGTCGCGCTCGCAGGCGAGCCCGTTCGAACCGATCGGCCCGAGATCCGGCAGGCGAAATGCGGCGCCGTAGTTCTCGCAGACATACCCTCGCGCCGCTCCGTCCGGCAGTTCCACACGGAAGCGCACGCCACGCGGAATGACCGCGATCTCCTGCGGCTCGACGACCAGGCGGCCAAGCTCGGTGACGAGCAACAGTTTGCCGGACTGGGGCACGATCAGCAGTTCACCGTCCGCATCGTAAAAAGCGCGCTGGGTCATCGAGCGGGTCGCTGCGTACAGGTGAATGCCGCAGCCTCGCTGGGCATGCGGATCGCCATTGCCCGCGAAGGTCACGAGCCCGTCGAGAAAATCGACGGCGCCAGCGGGGATCGGCAGCGGATTCCAGCGCAGCGGGTTCGGTGGCGTCGCGACTTCCGCGAAGTCGCTCCGGATTCGGTCGCTCGCGATCTTGCGGAAGGGTCGATGCATTGCCGCCGGCCGAATCCGGTAGAGCCAGGAGCGACGGTTGCTCGCGCGCGGCGCCGTGAAGGCGGTACCTGACAACTGCTCGGCATAGAGGCCATGGGGACAGCGCTGCGGCGAATTCTGCGCAGGCAGTGCGCCGGGCAGTGCCTCACTCGAGAAATGGTTGGCGAAGCCGGACTGATAGTGAAGCGCATCCGCGGCGGGTGGATTGCCTTGCATCGTGGGGGCTCTCCCTGGGTGCTGCGCGAGCACCGCGGTTGCAGGCCAGCGTAGGGAGTTTCAAATGAGGCTGTCAAGTTTCACGGCCTCCTCGCGCAGTGTGCGGGCGCAGTCTGCTAACTTCGGTGGCGGTGTTCCGGAGAGGATCGAGGGGAGAGGTCGCATGAAGGTCGTCGGCAACCCGATCTGGTTGCTCACTCTGGTGGTTGCCTCGTGCGCGACGGGCGTACACGCGGCCGGGAGTGAGTTCTACGGGCCCCTGCGCATGCGCGATCTCACCCCGTTCGGTTTCCTGCGCCTTGATATGCGACCGGCTCACGCCGTCGCGATGGAGCCTCGAACCTGGGCGTTTGAAGCGGAACTTGGTTACCAGAACACCTGGGCCATGAGCCCCGAAGTGGAGCAATACCTGAACGCGCTCGCGCCGCAGGGGCGCAGGCCACTGGGTCCCGCGGAACTGCAGGCGATCCGCAACCTGCCCGGCGAGAACTATCTCGTGGACATGGAATCGGCGCTCCTCGACCTGAATCTCCATTACAAGTTCTCGAAACGCTTGTCCGGCTTTTTCATCGCGAGCGTCGTGTCCTATCGCGGCGGGTTTCTCGATGGCGGGATCGAGGTCTTTCACGAGGCCTTCGGCTTCAGCAACTTCGGGCGCCCCGCGGTACGCCGCAACGACGTGAACATCCTCTACGACCTGAAGTCGGTGCAGTACGCGAGCTTCGGCGCTCCGATCGACGGCGGCCTCATGGACCCGACCCTGGGTCTGCGCTACGCGGGCTTCACATTGCCCGGCGAGTGGTCTCTCGTCGTGGAGGGCGCGATCCAGATTCCCGTCGCGGGGCGTCGTGAACTGCTGTCGACCGGGCGCGCCAATTACGGTGTGCAGCTGTCGCTGCAGCGGCGCAGGCGGCACCACGCGTGGTATCTGGATCTGGCCGGCGTCTATTACGCGGGCGCAGATTCTCCCGTACCGGAGGGTTCACGGGTGATTCCGACGCTGATCCTCGGGTATGAGCGCCGGCTCGGCGCACGCACGAACCTCAACCTGCAGGGCTATGTCAGCCAGAGCGTGTACTCGCACCGGCAGACGGATCTCGATGAGCTGCGCGGCGGGAAATACCAGCTCAGCGCCGGCGTCCGGCACCGCACCGGAAACCTGCTGCTCAGTTTCGGTGTGACCGAGAACCTGCAGAATTTCAACAACACGCCGGATGTCGGCTTTCAGCTCGGATTGGCCTATGTCCCGGCGCGGATCAGGCCCGCGGGCATCACATTGGCGTTGAGATGAAAGAGATTCGCCGGATCATACTGCGCTTTCACCTTTTCGAGCCGCGCGAGATTGCCGCCATAGTTGCTGTCGACCTGGGCCTGGGTCCGCTCGGCGAGGTTCGCGTCATTGACATAGAAGCCCTTTGCGTAGGGTTCGGCAATGTCGTAGGCGCGACGCCCGGCCGCGATGCCGGCTTCGCTGTCGGCAGGGTTGTCCCACACCGCCGAGCACACGAGGTTCCATCGCGCTCCCCGGTTCCAGAAGGCGGTGGCGGTCGGCGCCACTCGGCTGATCGCGCCACCCGCGTCCGCGAAGTTGACCGTGACGCCGGGTGGCAGGCCCGCGAATCCCTCGACCAGGCTGTCGCTCAATGCGGTGTTGATCTCGCGCAGGAAACTCCCCTTGACGTAGTAGCGCCGACCCCGCGCCAGAACCTGGTCGGCGGTTTGCTGCAGCTTGACGTATGGGGTCGGCGCGATCGCGTCCACGATCGGTGTGCCGAACTTGCGGATCGGGGCGAAGGCTTGCTCGCCGGCGTCGATCGCGCCTGCATAGCAGGTGTCGATGACGAGCACGCGATTGCCGTCCGGCAAGGTGGTGAGCGCCGCATCGGCATAGATGTCGTCAGGGGCATCGCCGGCGAAGTCTGCATAGGCGCGGAGCGCGCTGCGCGCCTGCGCGAGCGGGAAAATCACCGGTCCGCCGAGCAGGATCGGTGGCGAGGGATGGAGCCGGAACTCGAACGAAGTGACGACCCCGAAATTGCCGCCGCCACCCCGCAGTGCCCAAAAGAGTTCGGGATTTTCGGTGACGCTCGCGTGCACGAGGCGTCCGTCGGCGGCGACCAGGTCGGCGGACTGCAGGTTGTCGCAGGCGAGGCCGTACTTGCGGGCCAGGCGCCCGAAGCCGCCGCCGAGCGTGAGGCCTGCGACACCCGTGTGCGAAACGGTGCCCGCCGGCGTGACGAGGCCGAAGGCCTGCGCCTCGCGGTCGAAATCCCCAAGCAGGACGCCCGGCTCGACCCGTGCAATGCGCGCTTGCGGGTCGATGCGGATGCCGCGCATCCCCTCGAGGCTCACCATCAGGCCGCCTTCGCAGACCGATTGTCCGGAGATGCTGTGTCCGCCGCCGCGCACCGCAACGAGGAGGTCGTGGGCGCGCGCGAACTCGACGGTGCGCATCACGTCGGCCGCGCCCGCACAATGCGCGATCAGTGCCGGCTTGCGGTCGAATGCGCCGTTCCAGATGCGACGCGCCGTGTCGTAGCCGACATCGCCTGCGGACAACAGCATGCCGCGCAGTCGCGCGCGCAGGTCGGCGATATCGGATGCCGGGAGGGTGATCGCCTTGCCCGTCCGCGACACCGCTGGCAGGTCCTGCGCGGCGTACAGGCGGCGTGGCGACAGCGCGGCGAGCGAAAGGGTGGCGATGCCGCTACCGAGGAAAGTCCTTCTTCGCATGGCAGTCCTCCTCAGGACGCACTACTCCTGGCGGGTGCGCCATGCTACGCCTGCCAGGCGATGAGGAGAACCAGGAGGCCAAACACGATGCGATACCAGGCGAACGCGGCAAAGCTGTGGGTGCTGATGAAGCGGATGAAGCCGCGCACCGCGACGAGCGCCGTGATGAAGGCGACGACCGCGCCAATCGCAAAGGGCGCGGCATCGGCCGCGACGAACAGATGACGCTCCTCGTACAGTTTGTAGAGCGTCGCGCCGATCAGGGTCGGGATCGCGAGGAAGAACGAGTATTCGGTCGCGAGGCGGCGCGACATGCCGAGAGCAACCCCGCCGATGATCGTGGCGCCCGAGCGTGACGTGCCCGGAATCAGCGCGAGCGCTTGCCACAGTCCGAGCAGGAGGGCAGAGCGCACCGGGACGGCGGCGACGGCATCGAGCGTTGCGCGCGAGGCGCGCCGGTCGACAATCAGGATCGCGATGCCGCCGATCACAAGCGCGATTGCGACCGGCACGGGGTGGAAGAGCTTTGCCTCGATCGTCTCCTGGAAGGCGAGTCCGAGCAGGGCGAGTGGCAGGAAACCGAGCAATACGTTCAGCGCGAAGCGCCGCGAATCGGGATCCGTTGCGAGGGAGGCCGTCGTATGCCAGAGGAGCCGGCGGTACTCCCAGCAAACCGCGAGGATCGCGGCGCCCTGGATGATGATCTCGAACGCGAGCACCTTGGGTCCCGTGAGACCGAGCGCGCTCGAGGCGAGGATCAGGTGGCCGGTGCTCGAGACGGGCAGGAACTCGGTCAAGCCCTCGACGATGCCGAGCACGAGCGCGGCCAGTGCGCTGATATCCATCCTGGTGGCGGTTCGTTCGCGCTCAGCGAGCGGCGAAGGCGTCCATCATGAGGCCGGTGCCGCCGCGCGATACGTGCGCCACGGTCGCGGTCCGTCGATGGAGCTTCGTGATGGGGCCCAGGTTGATCGCGAACGCGAGTTGAACCTGCTGTCCTTTCCGCAACCCGAGATTGGTCGTCTCGATGAATACGCCGGTCGCCGACAGGTTGATGGCTCTGCAAAGCCGCTTGCGGCCGCCCGGCACCGATATGTACACCGTGGTGCGTGCCCGGTGACGCGTATGCAGGCGGCGTTCCAACTCGATGCGCTCTTCTTCGCTGATGTTCTTCATGGCCCCTGCGCCGATTATGCCTTCCGCGTGAAGTTTGCCAAATCGAAGTGAACTTAATCGAGTCACTTTGCGGTAATCGCAGTCCGCAACCGCACTGATACCGGGCAGTGGTCGGAGAGCTTGCGGGCGACCGCATCCTTCGTCCGGTACACGACACGGTCGAAGGAGCCCGCTTCCAGGCCCGCCGCCAGCGAGCGGGACAGCACGATGTAGTCGATATAGCCCTGAAAGGCCTGCCGCATCGAGCAGTTGACGAAGCGCCCCCCTTCGGCCGTGTTCGTGAGGTCCGCCCCGGGCGGGTCGCCGTCGTCGATTTCCGGCCACAGCCGCAGCGGTGCACCGGAATCCGTGCGTGCGGGGCCCTTGTCGCGCCGCAGGTCGCGGTTGAAATCCCCGAGCACGGCGAACGGCCTGCCGGCCGCCGCCTCGCCGTCGATCCATTGCTCAAGGAGAGGCACTTGGCGGCCCACTGCCGCGCACTCCTTGCGGGAGTCGTTCAGCAGGCGATTGCCGCAGCCGGATTTCAAGTGCACCGAGAGCAGGCGAAACTCGCGTGATTCACCGGGATAGAGCACGAGCTCTGCGCCCCGGCGCACCGTATCGCCGAGCGAGAGGGATTTCAGATCCTTGCCGCAACGAAAGGGAATGCCGGGGCGGATCGCGAAACCGGTGTTCTGGACGTGGTGCCGTCCGGTGAAACAGAACCGATAGCCCGGGAACACGAGCTGCGCGGCGCTCGCGCCGTCGACTTCCTGCAGCGCGACGACATCCGCGTCGAGCAGGCGTGCGTAGCGCGCCAGCGCGTCGAAATCGGCGCGGCTGCGGTTCAATTTCGCGGCAACGTCACAGGGAATCGTGCGCGCGTGCGGAGGCGGACGTACGCCTTCGGGTGTGCAGTTCCCCCGCAGCGCCTGCATCGCTTCGGGCGCGATGAGCCACTCGAGGTTCCAGGTGGCGAGCTTCAGGTCACCCGCCGCGAGGGTCGCGGCGGGCAGCAGGAGTATCAGCAGGGCGAATCGCATTGCCCCATTCTAGCGTCCGGCCCGTAGCTCATGGCCCGTGACCCGTCGCCCGTTGCCCGCAGCGCGCTCCGCGCGCGCTGCCTCAACGCCAGCAGTAGTCCCGCCCGCCGGGTCCGGTTGCACCCCGTGCGCCGGCATCTGTCACGGAAAAGCCCGTGCAGCGCGTGTCGTCTGCCTGGCCCGCCCCGGCGACCGGCGATGCGTTGGCGGTATAGGACTGTGAACCGGCCCCGAGAACGACCGCGATATCGTAGAAGCCGCGCTCCGTCGTCGCCATGAGACCGAGGCCGGCGGGCGGCGCGGCGGCCACCTGATCCGTGTAGGCGTTGTTCTGCAGGTAGAACTTCTCCTGTGCCGCCTGCAGGTTGAGGAGCGCTGTGGTCGCCTCGGTGCGCTGCGCGCGAATGAGATAGTTGCGGTAGCTCGGCACCGCAATCGACGCCAGGATGCCGATCACGACGATCACCGTCAGCAGCTCGATCAGTGTCACGCCATTCTGGGTCGATCGCATGGTGCGGGTGCTCCCTTGATCAGTTCGAGTCGTCACGCTGCCAGAACGTGCGGATTGTACCGCCGGCGCTGACGCACTTCTTCAGCACTTCCACGCCCGCCACGCACACGGTGGGCGGGGAGCCCGGTGGCAGGGCCGGGTCCTGGTTCGCCTGCCGGATCAGCGCAACGGTGACTTCACCGACGATACCGTCCTGGTTGAGGTCATCGGACACGTCGTTGTTGTCGAGCACGCCATCATCGTTGAAATCGAGTGCCGGCTTGCCCGAGTCCGCGAACAGGGCGTACACGCGGTTGATGTTGGCCGGGTAGCACGGGTCGGCGCCCGATGAAGGCGACAACGGCTGGAAGGTCGTGAAGAGAAGCACGTTGTTCACGGTCGTCGCCTCCGCGAGCACTTTCTCGCCGTCATGGCCCGGCTGGTTCGGCAGGATGAATTTCCAGCCCGGGTGGATCGGCGCCACGGTCGAACCGGCGGGGTTGGCCGTGATGTCGATCAGGTCGCCGTCGAGAATCGGTGTGATTCCATTGTAGACCGCCTGCGAGAGGCGCGCATACGGCGCCTTGTCGCGAATCGTATAGAAACGATCCTGCGTGACCGTGTCGAGCGGGTGTCCACGGTAACCCGAGCCGATCGCGATATTGTAGTACGGGTCTTCCGCGCGCCGTTGCACCAGCGATACGTCGGGCGCGTTGTAGAAGCGTCGCGCGGCCGAGTTCGGCTGCGCGCCGTTGCTGCCCGCGCCGAGCTGGGCGATCACGCCACCGGCAACGAGGCTCGCCGGAGCCTGGCCGTTCGTGATGTCAAAGCGCCACACGCGTCCGCCCATGTCGGCCGCGTACATGCGGTCCGCGAACTTGTCGCCGTCGGTGTCGATCACGGTGATCTCGCCGGGAATCGCGTTGTTCATCTTCGGCCAGATCTCGTCCGGCGTGTCCGCGCCGAGCGCGCCGCCATACCACAGGCGGGTGCCCGTCACGGCATCGACGATGAAAATGCGGTTGCCGACGGAATCGATGCTGTAGGGCTGGTTCTCCTGCAGCAGGTCGTAGCCGCCGCCGAAGATCAGCACGAACTTCTCGGCGCTCGCATTGGCAGAGCCGCCCGAGCCATTGCCGACGTTCACCCGGGTGACCACCGGCGTCGACCAGGTGTAGCCGAGGCCCGGGTAGTCGACGTCGCTCTTGCTCCACAGCAGCTGCGGGTTGTCTTCATCGGTGACGTCGAGTCCGTAATAGTGCGTGCCACCGCCACGCATGCCGAAGAACAGGTAGACCTTGTCCTCGGTGGGATCGACGATGCCGTCCTGGTTCTTGTCGAACTTGAGCATCTGCACGTCGCCATCGAGCCCGTAGCTGCGTTGTGCGACGGCATTGTCGACGTACAGCGTGTGCAACCGCGGGAGCAGTTCCTCCGGGATGTAGGCCCACAGTTCCTGGCCGGATTTCGCGTCGATGGCGTGCAGCAGCCCGTCGTTCGACGGGAAATAGACGACCGTATCCTGCGCATCCGGCGCGCCGACACTGCCGCCGTAGGTGACGACCGCCGGCTTGCCGTGCAGCGGGTCTCCCATGAAACGGGACGTGGCTGTTTCCGTCGTATCGCCGTCGCCGTCCTTGTCATCCGCGTCGAAACCGCGCAGCCAGTTGATGGTGTTCTGGCACTCGGCGGAGCAGCCGCTGGTGGCCGCGCCGGCGCCGACGAGCGCATCGTTCATCGTGCTGTTTGCGGCGCTGACCGCGTTCGCGGCGTCGTTCAGATCGCCGCTGGTCGTCGTGAGCGACGTGTAGAGGTTGCGACTGGCGGGAGCGGGCAACTGGCTCACCGCGCCGCCGAGGGTGATGTCGTTGCCATCCGGCGCAGTCGACCAGAAGCTCGTGGTGCCGGGCGCGAAGAATCCTGAAGTGTCCACGGCCGGGAGGCCGCCCGCATCCTCGATTGTGGAGCCGTCGAGAGTGTATTTCTTGAGATTGCCCGGCCAGTGCTCGCCCTGCGAGACCCGGAACAGCGAGAAGTAGAGATCGGTGTTCGTCCGCGCGCGATTGAAGGTGTTGACCGAGATCGAAGGCGTGATGAAGGTCGCACTCGTGATCTGGATCTTGTTGAAGATCTTCTGGAGTGCTTCGGTCAGGGTCGGGACGTCGGTCGCCATGTAGGCCTTCTCGGTGCCGCCGGCCTTGGCGATCTCGTTGAGGTAACCCTGCGTATCGCCAGGCGTCTGGTTCAGGCTGTTACCGAAGCCGACCATGAAGGTCGACGCCGACTGCGTGCCGGCCAAGGAAGCCGAAAGGTCCGAGGTGTTGAGCCAAGCGGCCAGATCGTCCATGCACGTGCCGCTGCCGGTCACCCAGCCACCGTCGTGGTAAGGCTCGATCGGGTCGGGCTTGCAGGCCCCGCCGATCTTCGTGCCGATGTCCGCGATCGCGCCGTCATCCACAGTGGGTGCACCGTCGGTGAGGTAGACGATATAGCTCTTCTGGCACTGGTACTGCAGCGGCGACTGGTAGGTGCGGCTGCCCGGTGCAGTGCGTGCATTGTTGTCACTGACACCGGGCATGCCGCGATCGCCGTACACGACGCTGCCGCCGGTCAGGTACTGCGCCGCCTCGTAAAAGGTCTCAGAGAGCGGCGTGCCACCGGAGCCCGAGGTCGGCGTAAAGGCATTGAGCCGGCTAATTATGCTCGAGCGGTTCGCCGCGACGTTGATGTCCTGGATCGCGTTGAGCACATAGCCGCCCTCGGCGTCGGTGTTGTAGCGCATCAGGCCAAGATTGACGTTCTGCAGCGAGTTCGCGAGGTTGAGCGCCACGTCGCGCACGATCTGGAGACGCGTCATCGTCGTGCTGCCCGTGCCGCTCTTGAAGTTCAAATAATTGGCCGTATAGAAGCGGTAGCTGTTGCCGGTCGATGCCCAGTTGAGGGATGGGGTCGAGCCCCAACCGGGGCTGCTGTTCCGGATGTGCTTTCGCGTGCTCGCGGCAGTCTGGCCGTGTACGCCGGCATCCGGGGCGCAGTCAACGAACCCGGTATTGCCCGAACTGATGCCCCGCCACTTGGTGCCGCCGCTGCCGCTGCGATATTGCGCGGAGCGTTCACGCGGATTGCCGAGGGCCGGCCACATGCCCGCGCCGCCGGGCGCTAGCGAAGCTGTCGACGCGTCGCAGGTGTTCGACGCAGCGGGGAACCAGTCGCCGGATGAACAGCTGGGCAGCGCCGTGTCATCCGTGATGTAGTAGATGCGACTCGCGTCGCAGCTGCCCGAATAGGTGACGCTCGGATCGTACGGTGGCGCGGTCGTGATTACTGTGCCGTCCATGCTGCCCGAGGTGTCCATGATGAAGAGCACGTTGGGCCGTGCGCCCGCGGAGGCATTGCTCTTGTAGATCTCGGTGTCGTCCGCCAGGGCCGGCAGGCCGACGAAGACCGTGCACAGGGCGAAACCCAGCGTCTTCAGGAGCGAGTGGTGGAGAGGCGACATAAGCGATTCCTCAGTCATTCGATTCAGTTACGGCGTGGCCGACACTTCGAGTACGACGCCCGATTTCAGGTCGTAATTCACGGTCAGGATGCCCGCGGGATTCTTGAGAGCCGCGGCGCGCAGCTCGACGACCGTGGCGGGGTTGTCACCGACGGAGTACTTCGTTGCGGCGGTCGTCTGGAAGTCCTTCGGCGCACAGGTCGCGCAGGTGGGCATCGTGAGGCGCCCGCCGGCCGCGGTCGGCAGCACGACGGACCCGGCGGGGACCTCGGCCGCAATCGTGACTATCTGAATGCTGGGCGCCGCACTGCCGGTGGTCTGCGCGTGTCCCGCCGCTGCGGCGAGCAGGGCGAGTGCCGCGAGCGCGGACCGGAGGCTGAGTGTCGTGTTCATGCTGCGTTCCTCGAAACCGTCAGGGATTGATCGAACCAAAAGTGCCGCCGCCACCGGAGTTCTGGATCACGAAGGCGCCCTGCGCCTGCCGCGAATTCGCGTTGCGGGCCGACGTGCCGGTGCTCGTGATTTCATAGTGGAATCCGACGAACTTGCCGACACTGAAGCCGGGCAGGTTCAGGTCGTCACCGACATAGCGGCTCGAGGTCGTGAACTCATCGGACGCAGAGCCTGGCACGGCCTGGTTCGCCACCACGACCGGCGTGCCAGACTGCGGGACCGTCGGCAACACACTGAGCGCCCGCTCGATGCCGGTTGCCGACGCCTGAAAGGCGTTCTGCCGGAACTGCTCGTTGCCCGCCATCAGGAGCTCGGACGACGCGGTGTTCATGCCGGTCACGGCGAGCAATGTCAGCACCACGAGCAGCACGAGGCCGATGACGAGCGCGGCGCCCTGCTGCTTTCCGATGACCTTGTGTGTCGTGCGAATCATTTGTTGGGTGCCCGGGTCAGAGCTGGCGCGAATTGCGCAGCTGGATCGTGCGGGAGACGAGCATGCGGCGATTGCCGTCGTTCGGTGTCACACTCTTGCCCGCATAATCGTATTGCCGGCTGTCCTGAAAGCCCGCTTCGAACTGCGAGCTGCGCATCATCAGCCACACGCGCACCGCGACGACCTGGAAGCCGGCCGGCAGGGCGTCCGCGTCGACATAGCGCGTCGCGATGCCGCGCGGCGCGTCGGGAATGCCGTTGCCGTCGGTGTCGAGGCCCGCGTCAATGAGGCCGTCGTTGTTGTAGTCGCCCGTGTCGATGCCGAACTGCACCTGCAGGTCCTCGACGCCGGGCATGACCTGCGTGTCGTCAAAGGTGTTGCCCACGAGCTGCTTCACGCGCAGTGCGGGCAGGCCGACGCGCAGTGGCCCGGTCGAATTGCGCGAGATGTAGAAGCTGCGCACGATGAGGTCGCGCACCTGCACGGTGTCGGGTTCGAGTGCCGGGGAGGCGGGCAGATTGCCGTCCGCATACACGAACTGGTTTGTCGGCGACAGGCGGCTCACGAGCAGCTGCAGGCGGCCGGCCGTGGCAACTGCCTGCGGCGCGAGCGCCGCGCGGCGGACCGTCAGCGTATCGGTGTTGGGCCGGGCACCGCCGACTCCGGCCAACGGGGCGCAGGCGAGCGTGTACGCGTCATTGCTGCCCTCGACCGTCGCGACGAGGTCCACGGCAAAGTTGTTGCCGCAGGTCTGGTAGGAGGAAGGCAGCCCGACGACCGCCGGTCGCGAGGCCATCATGCGCGTCGCGCTCATGAAGGTCGACGTGGAGCCGCCCGTGATGAACTTGAAATCGTCCGGCGAGTTCGAGAACCCGTAGTAACCCGCCAGCTGCAATTCGGGCTCGATGACCGACATCGCATAGCGGGCGTCTTCCTGCAGGCGCGCCACCGTGTCGCTCACGCGATAGGTGCTGCGGCTCTGCGAGTAGACGTACACGGCGCCCACGATCAGCACCGAGCCGATCGCGAGTGCGACCAGCAGTTCGATCAGGCCAAGGCCTCTCTCGCGCTTCATGGCGTTGCTGCGATCACGAAGGTGCTCGCCCTGTAGTTGAAGTTTTCGCTGGCCTCCTGCCAGGTCAGCTGGATGTCGTACTGGTCGGGGAGGCCGGGCCCGCCGCGCGTCACGAGGACTTGCGCGACCGGGCCGGGCAGCGACGCGTTGACGTTGTCGAGCCAGTGCGAGAGGTCGTCTTCCGCGAGCTGGTCCGCCGAGCAATTCGATGCACTGACGCACCCGTGCGTCACAGGCGCCCCGCCATAGGTCGCAAGGTCGTAGGCGGCCGGTGCAGTGGTGTTGGCGCGGCTGTTGGCGCGTATCCGGTCGCCGAGGTCGCTGACGAGGCTGACGGCCTGCGTGCGGATGAGCGCCGTGCGCCCGGTCCGCAGGCTCGTCACGTAGAGGCTCGCGATGCCGAGGAGGCCGATCGAGAGCACGACCAGCGCGACGAGCGACTCCACCATGGAGAGACCGCGCTGCGCCTTTCGAATGCGGTGTGTCATGGGCCACCTCACGGGCAGTCCGTCCAGGGATTGGCGTTGATCTCGGCTTCCCGCGTGACGCGCGAGCGGCCGGTGAGCCCCACCTCGATGCCGCGCGCGGCCGACAGGTTCGTGCCTGCCTGATTCGCCTTGCCGCGGTCATCGCAGAAAAGAGTGTTGGTGGCCATTGGCCCGACGCCGATGACCTGGCTGAAACCCGTCGGCGCGAACGAGACACAGCTGCCGGTGGAAGCGGGGGTCAACGATGGGTCGATCGTGTCGCCAACCCTCAGGACGGGCTCGAGGGCAGGATTGCCGGCATCGCGATCACAGTTGTTGTCGGGATCGGCGAAGACGATCCAACCGGCGAACGCGCCGCCCGAACAAGTGGCGGCCGCATCACCAGGATTTGCCGATGCGCAGACCGCGACGGGCACCTGCCGCTTGATCGCCTCGCTGCGCGCAGTCTGCACCGCGCCGAGAAAATCATTGCCGACGCTCGTAAGCCGGTTGTTGCGCCGGAACTCGGTGAAGCTCGGCGCGCCGATCGAAAGGATGACCGCGGCGAGCGCCAGCGTGATCATCAGCTCCATCAGGGTAAAGCCCGACTCGCGCGTTTTCATGGGTCGGCAGTCTGGCGTGACTGCAAGTGGCCTGCAGGGCGGCCCGATCAAAGGCGCGGGATTCAGGACGAATGGCGCGCGGGCGTGAACTGCGTCACGCGTCTGCTCGACATAATCCGCCCGGCGGGCTCTCAGCTCGCGCGCAGGAAGTTGCCAATCGCTGCCGAGAAGCGCGGGATGTCGACGAGGAAGGCGTCGTGGCCTTCGATCGAGGGCATCGCGACGAGGTACGTCGAGGCACCCGCCGCCTGCAGCGTTGCGACAATCGCGCGCTGTCCCCCGATCGGAAAGAGGATGTCGGATTCGACGCCGATCACGAGCGCACGCTCGACGCAGCCCTGCGTGAGCGGGGCGAGATCGAACCGGTCCATTGCGCGCGACAGATACAGGTAGCAGTTGGCGTCGAAGCGCTCGACGAACTTCGCTGCCTGCGCTTCAAGATAGCTCTCGATCTCGAACTCCGGGGAGAAGCTGTTCGGCGGGCGCACGCCGGCAATCCGGTCCCGACCGAAACGCTGCGCCCATTCGTCCGCCGATCGATAGGTGATCGTGCCGAGCTTGCGTGCGAGACGCAGTCCCGTGCGGGGCGGCGCATCGGGTGTGTAGTTGCCGTCCTGCCAGGCCGGATCGCGCAGGATCGCGTCGCGCTGCAGGCTGCGCAGCGCGATCGCAAACGGTGTCGCGCCCGCGGTGCCGCTGATGCTCACGAGCCGTCGGGCGGCGCCCGGGTGCGCAGCGGCAAACGCGAGCACGACCATCCCGCCGAGCGAGGGGCCGAGGATCGTGTCCGCCCGCAGGATGCCAAGCGACCGGAGCACTTCGTAGCCGCTGCGCGCGATGTCTTCGATCGAGAGCTCGGGAAAGGTGAGGCGGTAGCGCTCACCGGTCGTGGGGTCGATCGACGCGGGTCCGGTGGACCCGAAGCAGCTGCCGAGCGAATTCACGACGATCACGAACCAGCAATCGGTGTCGATCGCAAGGCCGGGGCCGATCATCGCTTCCCACCAGCCGGGTGACGGGTCGGCGGGCGAACCCGCCGCGTGCGCCGGCGGCGAGAGCCCGGTGAAGATGAGGATCGCGTTGTCCTTCGCGGGCGCGAGCTCGCCCCAG
>Ga0209170_1000359_pt1 | contig 20908 bp, 23 predicted proteins | sample KloWWTKNB14_bulk_FD_187178 | JGI IMG/M metagenome (GOLD analysis project Ga0209170, IMG submission 187178) | Active sludge microbial communities from Klosterneuburg, Austria, studying microevolution and ecology of nitrifiers - Klosterneuburg... | ecosystem: Engineered > WWTP > Aerobic digester >...
TCACGGACATGCCGAATGTCGGATGTTCGCCCGGCGCGGTCAGAGGCCGTCAGCCACGTGTTCCGCTGGTCATCACCACACGGCGAGCCCACGGACATGCAATGGGTCCTCCCCGCGGGGTTGCTGAGCGTGAGCTGACCTGTCCGGGGCGACCTTTGCATGTCCGTGGGTCCGCCCGTCCGCAACTGCCGCAGCGAGGAAGAGCGGATGCGCGCCGCGCCGTGGGCAATAGCCTTCGAGAACCAAGGGAGGAGGCCACCGTGATCCCGACAATGATCCTCTTCGGCCTCCTGCTCGGGCGGTGGTGGAAGCTCGCGCTGATCGTCGGCACCTCAGGTTGGACGGTCCTGCTGTGGTCGCAGGGACTTCTCGCCACGCCGACGGAGACCGTCGGGGCGGCCCTACTGGCGTTGGCCAACAGCGCGGTCGGCGTTTTGGTCCACCAGGTCCTGCTGGCGTTCGTGCGTCGTGTTCGTGGTCATCCGCGGACCCAGGTCGAGGCCACACGCTGACGCAATCACATACCGCAAGCAGCACGCGTGTGGTCCCACGCTGAGACGATGGGAGCCCATGAACGATTGCTGGAGTCCTACGAGTATGCGCACTCTCCTGCTGTCAGTTGTTGTGGCCGGAGTGCTCCTTGGCGGCTGTGGGGCCTTGCCGGGCGGCACGGCTGACGCCTCGTGGACGCTCGCGCCGGGGCAAGAGGTCGGTCCCACCTCGGAACAGCTTCAGGTGCTCGTGACTCGAGTGGGGTGCAACAGCGGGGTTACCGGCAAGGTCGAAGAACCGGAGGTCGAGGTAAAGAGCGACCGCGTGATCGTCACTTTCGTTGTCTCCCCGGGAGAACCTGGATCTGCCGATTGCCAGGGCAACCCAGAGGTGCCGTTCCTGCTGACGCTTCCGGAACCGCTGGGGAACCGCGCGCTAGCCGACGGCCAATGCCTTGGCAATGACGAGGTGGCGGGCACCGCGTTCTGTGCGGACGGCGGCCTCCGGTACCAGCCCTAGCAACGCACGCACATGCCGCGGATAGTGCGGTCTCTCCTGCCGAATGTCGGACGTTTGTCGGCACACGTGGATCGTGACACACTGGTACAAGAACCCGTACCAGTAGGAGAGGCCATGGCTGTCACCGCAAGCGAGGCACGTAAGAACTTGTTTCCTCTGATCGAGCAGGTCAACGAGGACCGCACTCCGATCGAGATCACCTCCCGCCGCGGCGACGCGGTGCTGATGTCCCGCGCGGACTATGACGCGCTCGAGGAGACAGCCCACCTTTTGCGGGTCCCAGCCAATGCCCGACACCTGCTCGAGAGCTTGCAGCAGGCACAGTCCGGGCAGCGGGACGAGCACGACATGGTGCGATGAGGCTGGTCTTCACACCGAACGGGTGGGCGGACTACACATATTGGCTGGCCGCTGACCGGCAGATGCTCAAGCGGATCAACCGGCTCATCGATGATGCCCTGCGCGACCCGGTCGCCGGCATCGGCAAGCCCGAGCCGCTGCGACACATGCTGGCCGGGGCATGGTCACGTCGGATCACCGAGGAGCATCGGCTCGTCTACCTCGTCGACGGCGAGGATCTGGTCATCCTCCAAGCCCGCTTCCACTACGTCTGACCAGTCGGCCGCTCCTGCCGCGCGGAGGGCTGATCGGCGGACGCCTTGCGCGCTGTGTCGCTGATGGGTGGATCCGTGCGAGCATTCGCCATGGGCGAGCCTGATTGGGGAGTTGAAGAAGCGGCGCGGTCTTTCGGTCCGGCTGGTTGGTCGTGGGAACCGGTCTACTCGGATCGGCCCGAGGATGTGCCCGAGGTGATTGCCGCTCGCGAGGTGGGGTACTTCCCGGCGGATGAGGCGCCGTTGTGGTGCTTCATCCCAGCGATCTGGCCTGTCAGTGAGCGGGCCTGGGTGCGCGACTGCCGGGTACGGCACCTCAGCCGGTCGTACAGCGACGGCCGCCTCGAGCGGCTGCCCTGGACGGCTGCTGAGTATGCCGAGATCGAGGACGACACGAACCGCTCATTAGCGGACCTGGGCCTTCCGCCGCGCCCGGGAGGCCGGATCTGGCTGCTGCGTCCGCCGGCCCCATACCCAACGGCACAAGCGGTGCTGGACCACCTCTGGGACGGCTGGCGCGATGGGCCTGACACTGTGACACCCAAGTTCGTCGCCTACATCGAGAGCCGGCTGCGTAATCTCTTCTGAGTGGTCGTGGCACCAGGCTCGCGCAGCGGCCACCTGCGACCGGTGCCTCGCGGACGTCCGCTTGTGCCGCATGTGTGACGTCGACCCTGCGGTGCGGCCGGAGTGTGGCGTCCGGCTGCAAGACTGCACGCCGTGACTGGTAGCGACGGTGCAATGGACGACTTCAGCAAACGCCTCAGGGCGGCTGGTCTTGTTCGGTACGAGTCAGCGTTGAAGGCGTTGGCACGTCCCAGTGTCCGACTGGTCGCCGGGGGATCGCCCACGAAGGATCGGGGCTCTCGACTTGGTGGCCTACCGGACCTGCCGCCCTCTACTCCTTGGCCGCTCAACGACGACGAGCCCTTGAGCTTCATCGCGCAGGTCGACCTGGCGGACGTGACGGCACAAGACACCCAAGCACTGCTGCCGCCCGACGGACTCCTGTCGTTCTTCTACGCCGCGATCTCTCAAGAAGCGTGGGGTTTCGACCCAGCCGACAACGGCTCCGCCGTCGTCCTTTACACCCCTTCAGGGGTGGATACGGTGCCAGCCGATCCGCCGGTTGGTCTGGCCGGCGATGGTGTCTTCAAGCCGGTTGCCCTGCGTCCTGAAGCGGAGCTGACCGTCGCGCCGTGGGAGTCGTACGACGTGGAGCAGCTCGGAATGAGCCGCGACGAGGCATTCGCCTACTCAGAACTGTTCTGGGAGGGCGACGAGGTCATCCATCGACTGCTTGGTCATCCCGACCCAGTGCAGGGCGACATGCAACTCGAGTGCCAACTGGTGACCAACGGGCTCAATTGCGGCGACTCCACGGGCTACAACGACCCGCGTGCGCAAGCTCTTCAAGCGGGGGCCTCGCAGTGGCGGCTGCTGATGCAGGTCGACTCGCAAGAACAAGCAGGAATGATGTGGGGCGACGTCGGCCGTCTCTACTACTGGGTCAAGGATTCGGACCTGGCGGGGCGGGACTGGGACCAGAGCTGGCTCATCCTCCAGTGCGGATGACGCACTCATTTGCCGCGGATAGGTAGCCTCACCTCGTGAAGCGGATGGTGGTCGACGGTGAGCACTTCGATGTCATCGCGCGGGCCGGCGAGCCGGGCGTCTACGACTTTCGGTGGACTTCAGGTCCGAATGAGGGGTACGGCTTCGGGAGCGCCGGACACGGCAGTGACGGCATGACGGACGGTGAGCTGGAGGACGCTATCTGCAACTTCCTGAGCCAAGTCGATCTGAACACTGGCTACATCGAGTAGGCAACCGGATCTGCCGCATGTGGTGCGACTTCCTGACCATCGGTGATGTCGGACGGATGCTGCGGACGGCAACTCGCAACCTTGGGTTCGGAAGTCCACAGGCCCTCCGAACCCAAGTCCTGGCGCAGTTCAAGATGTGACTACGTCAGGCCGGGACGTACCGCTAGGAGCCCGAACCAGAGGACGGAGAACACGCTGCAGCCAACGAAGATGGGAAGCCAGGCGCGGCGGACCCACTCAACTGGGTGCCGCCGTAGACACCACGCGCCAGAGGCCGTGAATAGGCCATACCAAGCCCACGCAATCGAGATGAACGCCCACCCCAACCGACCAAAGCGTCCGGACGAGCTCGTCGCGGCCCACCACGTCGGGAGGCTCCAGACGCCGACCAGAGAGAGCAGCACCAAGCTGCTCGCCAACCCCACGAGGATCCACCGTCCCGAATTGGGGCTACCGACTGACTCGGGTCGCGGGAAGTGCGCAGCCAAGGTGAAGGTCTGTCGCCACCGCGCAAACAAGCTCTCGGGCCGCTGCTCGGCTGAAAGCAGAGGGGGAATGGGCGGCTCGGTCATGACGGTCATGGTGCCAGCCAGCGACTGCGGGCCGTGAGGCCACCAGGACGCGTCGCAAGATGATCAGACCGCATTTGAGGGGGTGCCGCCGTACGCGCTCATCCCACGAGTCAGCGTGAGTCGTTACCGGATCTGCCGCCGTGCGGGCGATTCCCTGACGGCGGCGTGATGCACATCGCAGATGGAGCGGTCATGGAGCGAGGTCAGCCGAACTGCGCCGTCCGGCGATCTCGCACAGGATCGCGAGGGCGGCTCGTGAGTCCGCACGGGCCTGACCGTCCACGGCGAGCCAGGCTGCGTTGTCGTCGTCGGCGAGCACCTTCTCGAGATGCCTGACCCGCCGTGCATCGCTCTGGAATGCGGGTCGTTCCTCGACGCTGAAGGGATCCTCCAGGCAGGCCAGCAGGATCACTGCGTCACGCAGATGACGCCCGGGATTCCGCTTGTCGACCATGTGTGCGGCTGCCTTGAGAATGAGGGCTCCGTAGGCATCGGGGATCGAAAGGATCGTTGGTGCGCTGGCACCGCGCAGTTGGAGGCTGGCATCGATGGTGCGGCGCAGGGCCTGTGTCGTTCCCTCGGCGGCCATCATGTCGTGTCCCGCGAGCCGCTCTACGACGGCTGGCGCTACATGGTCGGCTCGCATGACGTCAACGATGTCCTCAGAGCCAGGTACACCCCGCCGGTATCGGTGAGCCACGTCATCGCCGCTGAGGGTGCCGAGCTTCCCAGGGGCGGCGAGCACATAGCCGAGCCCGGTGAGTGACCGGTGCACGCGCGCAGCACGGCCACGTGCTGTCTCCAGATGGACGACCATGTCCACGTCGGTGGTCACCCTGGTTGTCGGGAGTCCCGCCAATGCGGCATGGGCTTTGACCATGAGGCCACCCACCAAGGTCCAGTCCTCGGCGGGCAGGACGTCTGCGATCTCCGCGACGCTGTTCCACAGCGGATCCCATCCGCCCTCAGGGGCCGGGATGTCCACTCGTTGGCGTGGGTCCCGCTGCCCTTCAGCTGGCATGTGCCAACCGGTCACCCAGTGCGGAACCGATGTAGTCCAACCCAGCCGAACGCTCCCGATCGTCGAGGGACTCAGCGAGGGAGAGCGCAGCCAGCAGGTCACCGGCAGTGTTGATCCGCTCGACGTCGGAGCGAGATACCTCTGAGACAGCCCGCAGGACCGCGGCGTCATCGCTTCCTGTTGCCTGACCGAGGTGATATCGCTCGAGGATGAGCTCGACCTCTGCGATCGTCGCGTACCCGTCGATCCGCACGGCTGCTGAGGTGAGCCCAAGTCGGGCCGCGGCTGTCCCTGTGTTGACCAGTTCAGCGGCGATCCGCTGGGCCGAGCGCCGGTGGCCGGTCACTCGGTGCACGCGGGCTCGGTCGCGGACCAGCGACACGAAGGTCTCGGCCTCCATGAGACGCAACGCTGCCTTCAAGCGGGACCTTTGGGTCTGTCCGATGAAGTGGGCCTCGACACCCGCGGTTATGGCAATGGCCTGCCAGGCGGTGCGTTCAGTCCAAGCGCGCTGTCTGTGGGCTGCGCGCGCGTTTCGCACCCGCAGCACAGAGGCCCGGTCGTACACACCGTCGGCGACCGCGACAACGTGGCCCTCTCGGCGCAGGTTGCTGACTTGGCGCAGGCTGACGCCGAGGAGCGTGGCCACCTCCTGCGACGTCAGAAACTCGAACATGACAAACAGGTTCCACTAATGGAAGTTATCTGTCAAGTCTCTCGACGCGCGCGAGCGACCCCCTGGGACGGTGACGGCACCGAACCGACTGCTCCGGCTCGCCCCGGACTGGCGCGGAAGCCCGTCATCACCACTGCTCGTGATGAGAGCACGAGCACAGGGATGAGGAACATGAAGAAGAAGTGGAGGAACAAGACGAGGAACGGGAGGAGGACGTCCAGGGCACTGAAGACGATGAGAACCAGCCGTCCAAGTCCTCGTGCAAGGGTCCGTTCCTCTTGGTCGTAAGGCGGCAGCAGGCAAGGACATGAGCATGTCCGAGGCCATCCGGGCTGCATGGCCCACTTCGCTGCGTGAGTGTCCACCCGAGCGCACCTTTGGCCTCGTCCGCCGCCGAGCGGGTCGTGCGATGGCAGGGAGACGATGCACCGAACAGCCACGATGTCGCTGCTACCCCCGCTGGGTCCGCGTCTGGGCGCGGGCCGCTGGGGGCAACCCAGCGCCGCGTCAATGCCGACGCGATGGAACCCACCGCTGTCGCCTGGATCGCACCCCCAGCAAATCCAACTTGAACTGAGCACGCCCGCTGCTGAGGCTTTCTCACCGGTTCGTCAGCGCCCGGACCGACCCGACCGCGCATCGCCGCTGTTCGCACCGGCCGATTCGTCCCCACCGACAAATCCGAGATCTCATGGCCCACACACCTCATGCACTCCAGGGTCGAGCTATATCGTTGTGACGAAGAGAACCGCTGGAGGGCGCTGGGAGGGACGTTGCGATGAACGCCGAGTCCGAGGAGCCGTTGCAGCCCTCCGGTGCCTCCTCGACAACCGGGGTGCGACCCGCGCCCAGGGCGCCGGGCCAGGTCGTCGTGTGCGGTTGGTGCAGCGCCGAGGTGACCGTTCCGACCCGAGGCCGCGTCCCCAAGTGGTGCTCGGGAACCTGCCGGCACCGGGCGTGGGAGCAGGCCCGGGCTGCGGCATCCGGACGTGCGGCCGTCACCGTGGTGGACCGCGTCGTGGAGACGGTACGCACCCAGACAGTGGTCCAGCACCATCGCACGACGGTGCCCGTCGCCGTCCACCCCGCGAGTGCGCACGAGTGGGCGCGGCTGCTTGAGGAGCTCGCCTCGAAGCTCGACTCGGGGCGGGTCTACGACCGCGACCTGCCGGTGCTGATCCCAGCGGCCAACGCGCTGATCGACGCCCTCCAGCGACGGATCCAACAGCGCTGACGAGCGCGCCAAGTGTCAGCCGGGCAGCTGATGGCCACCGCTCGGGTCCACAGTGGCGCCGCCCCACAGCGCCGCTCCCATGCGCCGGGCAGCCTCGTGGCGCAGCTCGTCGACGGCGTGCACGTAGCGCTGGGCGGTGGCCATCTCGGTCCAGCCCATGATCGCCATGACGGTGCGGATGTCGACCCCCTGGAGCAGCAGGAGCGTGGCCGCGGTGTGCCGGGCATCGTGCAGGCGCACCTCGCGCACGCCCGCGTCGCGCAGGACCTGCTTCCAGTCGCGGTAGTCGGCATGCGGGTCGATGAGAGCACCCCAGTCGGTGGAGAAGACGAGGTCGTGGGTGTGGTCCCAGACATTGGCCCGCTCGAGCTTGAGCCGCCGCTGGGCGGCCCGGTGGGCGCGCAGCTCGGCCACGAGCGGCGGCGGCAGAGCCACCGAGCGCCGTGACGAGCGGGTCTTAGGCTCGACCAGCACCAGTCCCCCGTCGCGTCGCTGCGGGCACTCCGCGCCGCGGATGTGTCCACACGCCGGCTCCGCCGCCCGCCTCGGGCTGCAGCCGTGGCTCCAGGTGCGCCGCTGCACGGCACGTCGCACGCGCAGGACGCCGGCGTCGAGGTCGACGTCCTCCCACATCAAGCCGAGCGCCTCCCCCTGGCGCAGCCCGAGGGACAGCGCGACCGACCAGCGTGCTCCATTCAGCCGTCCACGCGCGGCCTTCAGGATGGCCCGGCACTCGTCCGCGGTCAGCGGTTCGATCTCGGTGCGCTCCACCCGCGGCGGCCGGGCCAGGGCGGCGGGGTTGGTCACCAGGCGCTGGCGCCTCACGGCCTCGTTGAGGCTGGAGCGCAGGACGCGGTGCACGCCGTGCACGACATGGGTCGACCGGCCGTCGTCCATCAGCTGGCGGTAGAGCCGCTCGAGGGTCTCGGGGCGCAGCTCGGTCAGCCGCGCGGCTCCGAGGGTCGGGATGACGTGCACGCGCAGGTGGCTGGCGTACCCGGAGCGGGTCTTCCACCGCACCGAGAGCGGCAGTATCTCCTCGAGCCAGTGCTCGAGCCACTGCTCGAGCGTGATGGCGTCGAGCAGCCACGGCTGCTGCCCGCTGTCGCGGGCGTTCTCCAGCTCGCGCACGGCGGCGTCGAGCTCGCGCTTGGTCGCCCGGCTGAGGTGCCGGCGGTCGCGCTCCCCGTCCAGGCGGCGCCCGACGGTGACCCGGGCGTGCCACCGGCCGTCGGCGCCGCGATATCTCGTCGTGGCGCTGTCACCGTTCGCGGCGCGTGGCCTACCGCGCATCCGGCCTACCCCGCATCGGCGTCGCGCATCGACGCGACGAACCGGTCGAGCTCGGCCCGCTCGACCCGCACGGAGCGGCCGAGGTGAACCGTGCGCAGCCGGCGGTCGGAGATCTGGCGCTCGACGCTGCGGCGCGTCCAGCGCAGCTGGGTCGCGACCTCGTTGAGGTTGAGCAGGAGGGTGGGCTGTGGGTGCGGTGTGGTGTCCATGACCCCCAAAGGCCCCGAACGGGCGCCCCGTGGCCACATCCGACCCAAATCGTTGTCCTCACGACCCCAGTGTCACCCCAGGCGACCCGAGTCCCCCGGCGCGAATTTTGGGGCCCATTTGGGGCCCAGACCCCCATCACGCACTGTCCGGATGCCGGGCACGAGTAAGCCCCCGGCAGCGTCTCCGCTGGTCGGGGGCCCGTCGTCTGTCTCAACACAGAGCGCGCCCGAAGGGATTCGAACCCCTAACCTTCTGATCCGTAGTCAGATGCTCTATCCGTTGAGCTACGGGCGCAGCGTCACGTCGGAACGCAACGAGAGAGAACACTACCGGAGCGTCCCGCACACCGAGAAATTGAGGGCCAACGACCGCGTCGGACGGTTGGATGCCGCGCCACGGCATCCGCCATCGCATGGCACTCCCAGCACCCGAACCACCACGGTGACCTGCTCTTTCAGTGCCCTTGCAAGAGTTTTCAGTGGCCCCCATCGCTTGTGAGGAGCCTCATAAGGTGCAAGCGCTTCCACGGTGGTTACCTGCAAGTACCCCGGCCTACGGTGGGGGAACAGGCTCCCAGCGGCGGGCGCCGAGCCACCGCGTCAGGCGGGCTCGCGAGTTCGCGCAGCGGGGTGGCCACCAGTGAGCAGGACCGGCGGAAGGACCACCATGACCACGCAGGCAGAGCACACGACAGGGACCAGTCACGCAGGCCTCCAAGCCTGGGTCGACGAGGTCGCTGCGCTCACGACCCCGGACTCGATCCACTGGGTCGACGGTTCCGACGAGGAGTGGGACGCCCTGACCACGCTGCTCGTGGAGTCCGGCACCTTCACCCGACTGAATCCCGACAAGAAGCCCAACAGCTTCCACGCGGCATCCGACCCGTCCGACGTGGCGCGCGTCGAGGACCGCACCTTCATCTGCTCCGAGGACGAGCGCGACGCGGGCTTCACGAACAACTGGAAGTCCCCCGCCGACATGAAGGCGATCATGGGCGACCTCTACAAGGGGTGCATGACCGGTCGCACGATGTACGTCATCCCGTTCGTCATGGGTCACATCGAGGCCGACGTGCCGATGTTCGGTGTCGAGATCACCGACTCCGCCTACGTCGTCGTGTCGATGAAGATCATGGCCCGCATCGGCGCCAACGTGCTCGCCGCCATCGAGGCCAATCCGGACGCCTCCGTCGTCAAGGGCCTGCACTCGGTCGGCTTCCCGCTCACCGAGGGCGTCAGCGACGTCGCGTGGCCGTGCAGCGACACCAAGTACATCGCCCACTTCCCGGAGACCCGCGAGATCTGGTCCTACGGCTCGGGCTACGGCGGCAACGCCCTGCTCGGCAAGAAGTGCTACGCCCTGCGCATCGCCTCGGCCATGGCCCGTGACGACGGCTGGATGGCAGAGCACATGCTCATCCTCAAGCTCGTCTCCCCCACCGGCTCCAAGCACTACATCGCCGGTGCCTTCCCGAGCGCCTGCGGCAAGACCAACCTCGCGATGATCGACCCCACTCTCGAGGGCTGGACCGCCGAGATGGTCGGCGACGACATCGCCTGGATGCGCTTCGGCCCCGACGGCCGCCTCTACGCCGTCAACCCCGAGTTCGGCCTGTTCGGCGTCGCCCCCGGCACCGGTGAGCACACCAACCCCAACGCGATGCGAACCGTGGAGAAGGGCAACTCGATCTTCACCAACGTCGCCCTCACCGACGACGGCGACGTGTGGTGGGAGGACATGACCCCCGAGAAGCCGGCGCACCTCACCGACTGGAAGGGCAACGACTGGACCCCCGAGTCCGGAGTGCCCTCCAGCCACCCGAACAGCCGCTTCTGCACCCCCGCGAAGCAGTGCCCGATGATGGCCGACGAGTACGACGAGCCCAACGGTGTGCCGATCGACGCCATCCTGTTCGGTGGCCGTCGCAAGACCACCGTGCCGCTGGTCTACGAATCGCGTGACTGGGCCCACGGTGTGTTCATCGGCGCGACGCTGTCGTCCGAGACCACCGCCGCCGCGACCGGCGCCGTCGGTGTCGTGCGCCGCGACCCGATGGCCATGCTGCCCTTCATCGGCTACAACGCCGGCGACTACGTCAACCACTGGCTCGAGATCGGCAAGCAGGCCGATGAGTCGAAGCTGCCGAAGATCTACCAGGTCAACTGGTTCCGCCGCGACGACGAGGACGGCTCGTTCCTGTGGCCCGGCTTCGGCGACAACGCCCGCGTGCTGAAGTGGATCGTCGAGCGCCTCGACGGTTCCGCGGAGGCCGTCGAGACCCCGGTCGGCCTCGTGCCCACCCCCGGCTCGATCGACACCACGGGCCTGGACATGAGCGAGGAGCAGGTCGCCAAGGCCCTCGCCGTCAACGTCGAGGAGTGGCGCGACAAGGAGCTGCCGCTCATCGAGGAGTGGTTCGCCAAGTTCGGCGACACCCTCCCCACCCAGCTCGCTGACGAGCTGGCCACGCTCAAGGCGCGCCTCGAGAGCGCCTGACAGACGGTCCCCGCCGGACCAGAGGGCCCCGCCGACACTGTCGGTGGGGCCCTTGGTCGATCTCGGATGCCGTGCGGCCCTCGCTGAGCCCGGTCGAGAGTAGGCGAATCGCCGTGCAGAGATTTGCCCTCGCGGCGATTCGCCTACTCTCGACTGCCCAGTCAGGTGCTCGACGGTGCGGTGCTGCTCGACGGGGTTGGAGGAGTCGGGGCGGTCGGCGCCGTCCCGTTCGGCAACTGGCCGCCGTTCGGCAGCTGTCCCATGCCACCACCGGGGAACTGACCCCTGCCGCCGCCGGGCATCTCGCCCCGGCCACCACCGTGACGCCCACCCGAGCCGGGACCCTGGCCCTCGACACCGCCGCGACCCCAGTCGTCGCCGTCGCTCATGTGACCCACGCGGCCGCCGTCGCCGTCGCCGATCGCCGCAGTGGACGCCGCACCCACGGCCCCACCGAGCAGCAACCCTGCAGCCAGGGCCGCACCGGCAATGGCCAGCCGGCCCTTCCACCACGGCCCACCCGTCGCGGGGGCGGGCGCAGCCGGGGGCACCTGGGCAGGGGGGACCGGAGCACCCGCCGCCGGGGCGGGCGCCGCGTTCGCCGCAGCACTCGGCGCAGCGGCCGCCCCGTCGACGGCAGTCACCCACGGGGGCGCCTGTCCGGCGTCAGGTGCGGGGGGCACCTCGGCGACGGACGGCATCCGGACCGTGGCCTCGGGCTGCTGCGGGATGACCTCGGTCGCGTCGTTCTGCCCCGGCTGCACCTGCTGCTCGGGCTGCGACTGATCGTTCGGATTCTGCGGTTCGTTGGCCATGGAGGACCCTTTCGTGACGATGAGTGACTGCCTGCTCCAACCGTCGGCCCGCCACCTGTGGCCTACCTGTGCCGACCCCATCCGTGCGCTGGCAATCGCGAACGCACTCGCCCCGAACAACGACGCCCAGAGCGCGACACACAGGAATCGCACAGCAAACCCATGGGTCGACCCCAGCGCCCACCAGCAGACTGAAGCCATGACGACGACCCGCCCCGTGAGCGCCCCCGCCCTGACCCGACCCGACGGCTCCCCGGTGCGGGTGCTCGTGGTGGATGACGAGCCGAACCTCACCGAACTGCTGTCGATGGCCCTGCGCTACGAGGGTTGGGAGGTTCGCACCGCGGCCAGCGGCCTCGCGGCGGTGCGCGCTGCCAAGGAGTTCGGCCCCGACGCCGTCGTGCTCGACATGATGCTGCCCGACTTCGACGGGCTCGAGGTGTTGCGGCGCATGCGCGGGGACGACCCGAACGTGCCCGTGCTGTTCCTCACCGCGAAGGATGCCGTGGAGGACCGCGTCGCCGGCCTCACCGCCGGCGGCGACGACTACGTGACCAAGCCGTTCAGCCTCGAGGAGGTCGTCGCCCGGCTGCGAGCGCTCATGCGACGCACCACCGTCGCGACCGACGAGGGCAGCTCCCTCCTCGTCGTCGGCGACCTCACGATGGACGAGGACAGCCACGAGGTCACCCGCGCCGGCGAGCAGATCCACCTCACCGCAACCGAGTTCGAGCTGCTGCGCTACCTCATGCGCAACCCCAAGCGGGTGCTCTCCAAGGCGCAGATCCTCGACCGGGTCTGGAACTACGACTTCGGCGGCCAGGCCAACGTCGTCGAGCTCTACATCTCCTACCTGCGCAAGAAGATCGACGCCGGCCGCGACCCGATGATCCACACGATGCGCGGCGTGGGCTACGTGCTCAAGCCCACTGACTGATCGGGCAGGCTGACCGGATGCCGTCCCCTCCCTCCCGCTGGACGCTGCGGGCCAAGCTGCTCGCCTCGATGCTGGCGCTGTTCTCCGTCATCATGCTGGCGACCGGCGCGCTGACCCTGCTCGAGACCCAGCGCTACCTCGAGCGGGGCCTGGTCTCCGACCTGTCGACCGTCCTCTCTCGTGTCGACGTCGACCCCGACCGCGACGGCCGCACCCTCGGACCACGGGGCCGGGGCGATGGACCGGCGGGGGCACCCGGCGGTGGGGACGTGCTCGTGCTGGGACTGAACGCCGACGGCACCGTCGCGACGACGGCATCCGGGGTCGCCATCAACGCCGTGGTCAACGAGGACCGTCAGGACGACGTGCTCGACAGCAACCAGGTCCGCCGCATCGCGCAGGCTGACGTCGGCACGCAGCCGCGCCGGGTCCAGATCGGTGGGGACGTCGGCACGTACCTGTTGAAGGCCGACACGCTCCCCGGTGGGAGCCGCCTGATCGTCGGGGTGTCCACGCACCCGGTCGACGAGCTGCTGGCGAAGCTGCTCGCCCTCGTGGCGGGTGGCACCGTGCTCGGGCTCGTCGCGGTGGGCGTCGGCGGCACCGTGCTGATCCGGCGCAGCCTGGCCCCCCTCGACCGGGTTGCCGCCACCGCGCGACGCGTCTCGGCGCTCAAGCTCGACTCGGGTGACGTGGCGCTGGCCGAGCGCGTCCCCGCCGCGGATGCCGACCCGCGCACCGAGGTCGGGCAGGTCGGCCTCGCCCTGAACACCATGCTCGACAACGTCGAGTCGGCGCTGCACGCGCGGCAGGAGAGCGAGACGCAGGTTCGCCAGTTCGTCGCGGACGCCAGCCACGAGCTGCGCACCCCGCTGGCGTCCATCCGTGGGTACGCCGAGCTGACCCGTCGCGAGAGCGACCCGGTGCCGCCGACCGTCACCCACGCCATCGGGCGGGTGGAGTCGGAGGCCCTTCGGATGCAGGTGCTCGTCGAGGACCTGCTGCTCCTCGCCAGGCTGGATGCCGGGCGGCCCCTCGAGCGCGAACCCGTCGACCTGTCGCTGCTCGCCGTCAACGCGGTCAGTGACGCGCACGCGGCGTCCCCCGATCACGTCTGGGAGCTCGACCTGCCCGAGGAGCCGGTCGAGGTGCCCGGTGACCAGGCACGGCTGCACCAGATCCTCGCCAACCTGCTCGCCAACGCCCGCACCCACACCCCGGCGGGGACGCGCGTGGTCACGCGGGTGCGCCCCGAGGGTGAGCTCGTGCGGATCTCGGTGACCGACGACGGCCCCGGCGTGCCCGAGTCGGTGCAGGCCACCGTGTTCGAGCGCTTCACCCGCGGGGACGACGCCCGCACCCGGGGCGGCGGCTCGACCGGGCTGGGCCTCAGCATCGTCGCAGCGGTCGGCCAGGCCCACGGTGGACGCGTCGAGATGTCGAGCCGGCCGGGGGACACGACCTTCTCGGTGCTCCTCCCCGCCAGCTGAGCCCTTCGTCGGTCGTGAGTGCGGAAGTGGTTGCCCCAGCCGCCACTTCCGCACTCACGGCGTGATCAGGTGAGCGGCAGCTCGTAGGCGATGAGCTGGATGCCGCGGCCCGGGGTCCAGTCGCGCTCGGGAAGCCGCACGAACCCGAGCCGCTCGTAGAGCCGGTGCGCCGCCCGCATGGTCGTCGACGACGACAGCACCACCGACCCGAAGCCACCATCGCGGGCGAGGTCGATCATCGCCCGGGTCAGCGCCTCCCCGATGCCCTCACCGCTCGCGGCGGGGGCGACGGCCAGGGTGCGGATCTCGGCCTCACCCTGTCTGGCGACCTCGGCCAACGGTGACCCGGGCTCGACGTAGGTGACCGTGCCGACGATTCCCCGATCGTCCACGGCAACCCACACCTGGGCGTCCGAGGCCCGCGCACCGGCATCCGAGAGGAACGACAGGTACGGTGACCCGGACTCGATGACGCCACCCGAGACGTAGGCGTCGACGGTGAGTAGCCCCACGGCATCCAACTCGTCGGGGCGGGCGCGGCGGATCGTCAGGGGCACGGGGGACATCCTCGCAAACCGGACCCACGGGGCCGCGCTCAGAGCTCGAGGACGACGAAGCTGCCCTTGGCATCCTCGAAGAAGACGACACCGGTCCACGGGTAGGTGTCGACCTTGGCCGTGCAGACCACCGTCGTCGAGGGGCGCACAGATGCCGTGTCCGGGCAGGTGAGCCCGTCGACCTCGTCGTAGTAGTCGAGCAGGACGTTGCCCAGGGCTGCCTCGAGGCGATCGCCACTGAGGGCCGAGCCCTCGGGCAGCGCGACGACCTCGCCCCGGAGCGACTCGTAGAACCCGCTGTCGTCGAGGAACGGATCGGAGACGACGGCGCCGACGACCATGGCGACGACCGCGGTCAGCAGGGCCAGGCCTGCGGCGACTGCGGCGCCGATGGCCCAGCCGAGTGCGGTGCGGGCCTTGCGCAGGGCGACCTGTCCGTCCGGCTCGCCGCCGGGCTGCGGCTGCGCCCAGCCGCTGTACGCGGGAGGCGGCTGGTCCAAGGTCGACGCGCCGTACCGGTAGCCGCCGGGACCAGGAGGGGTGGCCGGAGTGGTCGGGCTGGAAGGAGTCGGTGGGACCAAGGGGGGTCCGTCGGGGCTGCTCACGGCATCATCATGTCTTCGCCCGGAACGACAACGGCCTCGAACTCGCCCGTCGCGTCGGTGAACCTCACGATGACCCAGCCCTCGCCGGCGCCGGCCCGGCACAGGACGCTCACGTCGGCGCTGACGGGGGGCGCAGGGTCACAGGTGATGTTCTCGATGGGCGGCAGGAACGGGTCGTCCGGCCCGATGAGATCACGCACCGCTCGGGTGAGGACGGGGCCGGTCACCGTGCGGTCGGCTGCCAGCTTGGCCTGGCCGTTGCCGATCGTGACCACCCCGGACGACCCGAACCCCTCGTCGAAGTCGTCGGTGAAGCCGAAGAGGCCGAAGAATCCGAAGAACAACATCGGCAGCACCATCGTGGCGAGTTGCCCGAGGATCGCAAGCCCTGCGACCACGAGCGCCACGATGGCGATGGTGCGCGTCGAGTCCTGCTTCGGGGCGGGTGGTGCCGCCTGCGGAGGGACAGGTGCCGCGGTCTGCTGATGGACAGGTGGCGATGTCGGTCCTGCTGGATCCCCCGTGTGGCTCATGGCTGGAGTCTGGCAGCAACCGTGGCTGACGGCAGGTCGAAAACGAGACCAGGACCGGGTCGCTTTGCCCGCCGGGTGCCCGGCCAGTTACCCTGTGCGACGTTGGAGGCGTCGCCTAGTCCGGTCTATGGCGCCGCACTGCTAATGCGGTTTGGGTCTCAAGCCCATCGAGGGTTCAAATCCCTCCGCCTCCGCCGACAGATGACCCCGGGAGCTTGCGACCGGGGTCTTTCTGTCTGCGGTGGCGGAGGGATGCCGGGAAGCGGTCGCAGGGAGCGACCAAGGAGCTCGCTCGACCGCTGGCTCCCTCCGCCTCCCTCGGCACTTCGCAGGACAAGCCCGAGGTTCACAAGGGAAGGCATCCCTTGCGAACCTCGGCCTTCCCTCATGGGGAGGAAAAGTCGGGCGGGGATGCGGCTGCGGGGGTGCCGGTCGGTGGGGCGTAGTTGACTGAGGGCATGAAGTCACGCATCGCCCTGCTCGTCGCCGCCCTCCTCGTGCTCGTCGCGGGGGCCGGCGGAGTGTGGTGGTGGCGCCAGCAGGGGGCCGAGCAGGATGCCGCGGCGAAGGCGGCGCTCTCGGCCTTCGCGGCCGCGTGGGTCGCCAAGGACGTCAGCACCGTCCCGTTCGCGGACACCGCGGTGCGCGACGCCTTCCCCGACGTGGTCAAGGACCTCGGCACGTCCCCTGTCGAGGTGACCGTGGGCGACAGCGCGCGTGACGGCGACACGGCATCCGCCGGTCTTGCGGTGCGGTGGACCCTTCCGGGAGGGGTGGCCTGGTCGTACGACGTGCCCACCACGGTGAGCCGCTCGGGTGACGCGTGGCAGGTGGCCACGCCGGGTGCCGGCACCCCGTGGCATCCCGACCTGCCGCCGGGCGAGACCTTCTCGATGGAGCGCACCACCGGGGAACGCGGCGACCTCGTCGACCGAGCCGGCGACCCACTCATGCCCCTCGGCACGGTGCACAACGTGGCGATCGACCCGGTGAACGCCACTCCCGAGGCGGTGGCCGCTCTCGAGCCGATCGTCGGCGCGGATGCCGGGTCGCTCACCGCCGCGCTGGCCAAGGCCACCGCCTCGGGCTCCAAGGCCCCGATCCCCGTCATCAGCTACCGCGACGCCGACTGGGAGCCGCGGGCGGCGAAGATCACGGCGCTGGCGCCGAGCGTCATCGCCCCGACGTCGCAGCAGCCGCTCGCCGTCACCCGAACCTTCGGCCAACCGCTGCTCGGCACCGTCGGCGAGGTCACGGCAGAGGTGGTCGACAAGAGCGCGGGCCGCTACGTCGCCGGTGATCGGGCCGGGCTGAGCGGCCTGCAGGCGCAGTACGACCAGCAACTGGCTGGCGACGTCGGCCTCAGGGTCGAGACCAGTGGTGGCGTCGTGCTCTTCGAGCAGGCCGCCACCGACGGCACCGACGTCGTCACGACCCTCGACCCCGGCATCCAGAGTGCCGCCGAGGAGTCGCTGGCCGCGGCCGAGCTGAAGGTCCCCGGGGCGATCGTCGCGGTGCACGTCCCGACCGGCGAGGTGCTCGCGGCGGCCAACAGCCCGAGCAACGGCTTCGACCGTGCGCTGACCGGTCGCTACCCGCCGGGCTCGACGTTCAAGGTGGCGACGACCTACGCGTACCTCACCAAGGGCATCACCACGCCCACCGCGCCGGTGCCCTGCCCCAAGACCATCACCGTCGACGGGCTGGAGTTCGGCAACTTCGGGGGCAGCTCTCTGCCCGGCAGTCCGCCGTTCTCCAAGAACTTCGCCGAATCGTGCAACACCGCCTTCGTGAGCCTCGCGGACTCGCTGCAGGCCGATGACCTCACCACCGCCGCGAAGACGCTGGGGATCGGGGCCGGGTGGGCCGACACCCTCGGCGTCGCCGGCGCCTTCGACGGCAGCGTGCCGGCGACCACCGGCGGCACCGACGCCGCGGCGGCATCCATCGGTCAGGGCAGGGTCGAGGTCTCGCCGCTGGCACTGGCCGTCATGTCCGGCAGCATCGGGCGCGGCACCTTCCTCGCCCCGGTCCTCGTGAAGGGCCCGGAGGCGACCTCGCCGCGACCGCGCCCCATCGACGGGAAGGCCGTCGCCGATCTGCGCGCGATGATGTTGGCGGTCGTCGCCGGCGGGTCGGGCTCGGAGGCCAGCGGCGCACCCGGGGGCCAGGTGCGGGGCAAGACCGGAACTGCCGAGTACGGCAGCGACCCGGACGCGCCACCACGGGTGTGGTTCACCGGCTACCAGGGGGACGTCGCCTTCGCCGTGCTGGTCGAGGAGGGCACGAGCGGGGGAACCGTGGCCGCCCCGATCGCCAAGGACTTCCTGACCCGCGTCGCAGCCCTGTAGGCCGACAGCGAAAGGCCCCGCCCGGATGCCGGGCGGGGCCTTTCGTGAAGACTCGGGGGTTTCCGGGTCAGATGGGGCGGACCTGGTCTGCCTGCGGACCCTTGGGGCCCTGCGTGACCTCGAACTCGACCCGCTGGGCCTCGTCGAGGCTGCGGTAACCCTGGGTGTCGATCGCGGAGTAGTGGACGAAGACGTCGGGGCCGCCACCGTCCTGGGCGATGAATCCAAAGCCCTTCTCAGCGTTGAACCACTTCACGGTGCCCTGTGCCATATCTGGGGTGACTCTTTCTGTGTGTAGCACTCGGTCGGCACACGTCGCACCGACCGCGGATGCGAACTCCAGTTCCCCTTGAGGCACGCGGTGAATCGACTGCCAGGAAGTGCTGTTGCTGCAACCGAGGCCGAAACTAGCACCAACTGTGGTTGCGCGCGCGTCTCGAAAACACCCGATCAGCCAGCGGACACACCGGGATTCGCACTGCCTGGGAGTTCGCGCTTCGGTTTCGCGACCCTGCCGTGCCGGGCACCATTCATCACGTCGGACAACACCCGTGGAGGGCATGGGATTCGTACGAGCGGAGGGCTGGTGTCTGGACGAGCGGAGGGCGTGGGAACCGTCAGGGCTCGTTCCTCGCCCTTCCTCCCGAATCCCGCGTGCTCAATGCACAGGAACCGGGCAGGCCTCGTTCCTCGGCCCGCCCGAACCCTGTGCGCGGAGGGCGTGGGATTCGAACCCACGATGACGTTGCCGCCATAGCGGTTTTCAAGACCGCCGCACTAGGCCACTATGCGAGCCCTCCAAGACTGCAGAGCCATTGTGCAGCACGACGGCGTGATGGGCGTCGGCGGCGCTCGACGGCATCCGGTCACCATCGGCAGGTAGGGTCTGAGGCCGACGAAAGGATCACCGATGGCGAAGCTCACCTTCATCGCGGGCCTGGCCGCCGGATACGTCCTCGGCACCCGCGCTGGTCGGCAGCGGTACGAGCAGATTGCCCGCACGTCCGGCAAGGTCTGGCACTCAAAGCCGGTCCAGAAGCAGGTGGCCAACGCCAAGGAGGCCGCGCGCACCAAGGCGGCCCCGGCGGTGGCCGACATCGTCGCGGATGCCGCCCGCGCCACCGGGCAGCGCCTGCGCGCCAGTCGCACCATCACGGCGGAGACGATCACGGCGACCCCCGAACCGCAACCGGGCCACACGGCATCCCCCACGACACCGACGGCTCAACAGAACCACTGGGCGGGCGCGACGCCGCGCCCCGACGACGCCGCCTGAGCCCCTCCACTCACGCGGGCCCGGCCGGAGCGCGACGCCCGACGTCGCCCTCCGGGATTCCCGTGCCGGCGTGGTCCGCCAGCGGAGGGGCGGTGTCGGCCCTCGCGGGACGGGCCCCGGAAGGGTCCGTCATGGTGGAGGAGCAGCGTCACCCCGCGGTGATACCTCGCGAGACGATGAATTTTCCCGACACCGGTGTATCAGCACCGGCCGTTCGGCCTCCTGTGCAGTGACGAGCACTCTCACTACGCTGGAACGAGCGCGTTCACGCCCCGGACCGGCCCCCTCAGGAGAACCGCATGAGCGAGACCACCCCTGACGACCCCGCTGGCCGAGGGGCTGGCGGCGCGGGCCACCCGACACCTGTCTTCGGTGTCCCCGCCTCGGCGTTTCGCCGGTTCCGGGCGACGGTGCTCTCCCCCGACGATGCCGTTCGGCGCGGCGCCGAGCCGCCCGTGCACCCCACGGCATACCGACCCGACCGGCTGATCCTTCCCGGCCTGCCCGGTGGCGACACCATCGCCGGGCCGCTCGCCGAGCTGAAGCGCCTCGGTGAGGACATGGGCTTCACCCCCGTCGTGCTCAACGACGCACCGGACGCCCGGGCCGCCGACGGCGCTGAGGTGGACGTGAAGCGGGTGCCGCGCCAGCCGTCGGTCGCCGAGCTGGCTCGCGCCCTGGACCTGGCCGGCGAGCTCGACGCGGTGGCCCGCACCATCGTGGAACTGCGCCCGGATGCCGGTCGGCTGGCAGCGCCGATCGACGCCTGGGACGTGCTCCAGCGCGCCCGTCAGGACACCGACGAGACGGCCTCGCAGGTGTCTCGGTGGAGCCTCAGCCACATCCTCATGAGCGCGGGGTACCACTCCGGCGTCGGCTACCACTCAGGGGTCGGCTACCACTCAGGGGTCGGCTACCACTCCGGGGTCGGCTACCACTCCGGGGTCGGCACCCCCGGAACGGCCGACGGGCGCACACCGGTGGCAGTGGCCAGTTCACCGGGAGAGCCCTCCGGGCGTCGCTCCCCCGTCGTGGCGATCCTGGACACCGGTCTGGGCGCCCACCCGTGGTTCCCGAAGGGGTCACCCCTGGTCGACCACGACCCGACGATCGAGGACCCGAAGACGGGCAGGCCCGTGCCGGTCGGCCTGCGCTTCCCGGCCGCCGCGGACCCCGAGCACCGTGGCGTGTCCGTCGACACCCTCAACGCAACCCTGGACGCCATGGCCGGCCACGGCACGTTCGTCGCCGGCGTCGTGCGCCAGCACAGCGCTGACGCGACCCTCGTCATCGTGCCCGTGATGTACGGCGACGGTGCAGCCGACGAGACCGACGTCATCGAGGCCCTCGAGAAGCTCTTCCTGTGGAACCGTCTGCGCCTGCAGGGCCGG
>Ga0209170_1000361_pt1 | contig 20853 bp, 19 predicted proteins | sample KloWWTKNB14_bulk_FD_187178 | JGI IMG/M metagenome (GOLD analysis project Ga0209170, IMG submission 187178) | Active sludge microbial communities from Klosterneuburg, Austria, studying microevolution and ecology of nitrifiers - Klosterneuburg... | ecosystem: Engineered > WWTP > Aerobic digester >...
CCGCGGGCGCGTGAATAGGAAAAGATCTCGGCCTTCAACTGGGCATCGGTGGAAGCCTGCGCGGTGCGGCCGACTGGACCGGCGGCAGCCGAGGCGTCGGCACCGATGGTGAACTTGCCGTGCACGATGGAATCGACGCCGCGTTCGGTGCGAAAGACCAGCACGACGTCGGTCGACGACACGCCGGCCTGGAAGCCGACGCTGCCGCCAGTCAGGTTGACGAAGGCTGGATTGGACCATGTGCCGTCGCGCGTCTTGACCGCGATCAGGCCCTCGCCACGGCGGCCGCCAATGACGAAGCCGGCCTTGAGCACGTCGGGAACGACGACGATGGCGTGCGCGCTTTGCAGCAGTTCACGGGGAATGGCCTTGTCCGGAGCCTGCATGATTTCGTTGAGCACCCGGACCGCGTTTTCGGCGCGCTTGAGTTCGGGATCGGCGGCATGGGCAGTGATCGCGGCGACGGCAAGCAATCCGGTCAGCAGACGCAACAAGGCAGGCATGGTTGACTCCGAAAGAGATAACCGCAGCAAGTTAGCAGTTCAAGCTGAGTCTGCGATGAAGCGCACATCGATGCGGATGGAACCCGCAGCATTCCGCTGCGAGGTGCGGCAGAGGGTGGGATCGGAAGCGGCTGGCTACTGTATGCAGGAACCGGGCAAACGACCATTCCTGTCGTCGACCGCGACGGTTCGCCGAGGGGATTCAGGCTCGATTGCCGCCTGATCGCTGCACAGCGCTGCGGCGCCGGGAAATGCGTGATGCAGACGCGGCAAACAGCAGCAGACCGAGAATCGCCAGACTCCACGTCGAACTGGAAGGCAAGGTCGCCGGTGGCGGTGTGCTGCCATCAGGTGGCGGCAAAGCGCAGGGGGTCTGCCCCACGGTGAATCCGGTGATGCCGATGCCGAGCAGGCTTTCCGGACCGGTAATCGGACCCAACACGGTGGCGAGTCCGGTGGCGGGGTCGATCCGGGCCAGATCGCTCCAGTCGACAAGGGTGCTGCCGCCTGGCGCGGGAGGCAGGTAGTTGAGCACCGACCAGAGTGTGCCGTTGGCGTCGAAACTCAGCGAAATCGTGCTGATCCAGCCGCTGCTGGCGGCGCCGAATCCGCCGATCAGCGTGGCCGTGCCGGTCTGCGTGTTGACCTTGTACAGACTGTTGTTGCCGCGTCCGCCAGCGGCAAACAGCTCGTTGCCGCGGGCAGCAAGGCCGGTGAGGGTCTCGGCGAGCGTGGCCACCAGGGTTGATTGACCGGTGGCCGGATTGACCCGCCAAAGCTTTCGGGTGGTGGCCGAGGTCAGCCACATTTGTCCGTCACAGGTGAAGGCCGAGGCAAAGTCCAGCGAATTGAACTGTCCGGTGCCACCGCTGAGGTTCAGGGACGACAGATAGGTCGCGCGTCCGTTGGCCGTATTCAGGGTGACAATCGGCTTTTGCGTCAGGCTGTCGGAAATCGCATAAAGGGTATTGCCCGGGCCGAACGTGAGTCCCTTCAGCAAACCATACGGCTGTCCGCCGAAATTGCCGGCTTCACCAATGTAGGTGGCTCCCGGCGGCGAAGTTTCGATGCGATAAAGCTGGTCAAAAGCCACGCCATAGCCAACCGGATTCGCCATTGCCGGCGAAATCGGAGCACTCGAAAGCACAGCTGCGATGAGGCAGGCACGCAAGCGCATGGTGGCGTTCTTTTGTTATGTTATTGGTAATCGTCCGCCTCGACGTTACCGTGAGGCGGCCTTGAGTCTAGCAGTTTTCTCCATGCCGACAAGGCCTTGGAGCAGCTTCTGCGATTCCGATCTTGTACCCGGGCTGAGCCATCGCATGTCGCGTTTTCTCTCGTTTTCGGACCCGGAACAGCCGCGGCGGCTGGCCATCCTGCTGGTCAACCTGGGCACGCCGGATGCTCCCGACAGCGCATCGGTCAGGCGCTACCTGGCTGAATTCCTTGCAGATCCGCGCATCGTCGAACAACCACGCTGGCTCTGGTGGCTGATCCTGCATGGCATCATCCTGCGCATCCGCCCGGCGCGTTCGGCCCGCGCCTATGCCAAGGTCTGGACCAGCGCCGGTTCGCCCCTGCAGGCCGGCACCCAGGAACTGGCTGATCGGCTGCAGGATGCCTTGCAGGCGGACTTCGGCAATGCCGTGATCGTTCGTCATGCGATGCGCTACGGCGCACCGGATCTGGGTGAAACCCTGGCCGGGCTGGCGCGATCGGGGATGCGGCGCCTGCTTGTGGTGCCTCTGTTTCCGCAATTCTCGGCGACTACCACAGCTTCGGTCTTCGACGCGGTTACTGCGCAGTTTCGTCGCTGGCGCTGTCCACCCGAGCTGCGCCTGGTCAGCGACTATTGCCAGGAGCCGGCGCATGTCGAGGCGCTGGCCCGCAGTGTCGAGCGGCATTGGCAGGCAAACGGGCGCAGCGAGCGCCTGCTGCTTTCGTTCCACGGGATTCCGCAGCGCTATGTGCGCAATGGCGATCCATATCGCCAGCAATGCGAAGCGACGGCGGCAGGGCTTCGCGCACGCTTGCGCATGGGCGCGGATGAGCTGTTGGTGAGCTTCCAGTCGCGCGTGGGTCGGGAGCCCTGGCTGCAGCCCTACACCGACCACACCCTGGCCGAATTGCCGGTGCAGGGCGTGCGCAGTGTCGATGTGATGTGTCCCGGCTTTGCCGTGGACTGCCTGGAAACCCTCGAGGAAATGGATATGGCCGGGCGCGAGATCTTCCTCCACGCCGGCGGCGAGCGCTTCAACTACATTGCCTGCCTCAACGCCGGCGATGACCAGGTCGCGGCCATGCGCGAGCTGGTGCTGCGCCATTGCCGGGGTTGGCCGGAATCCGACGATGCCGCGCACGTTCGCCCGTGAGTGAACCGATGGCCGTCGAGTTGCGTATACCGCTGCGCAACCTGACCCTGGCGGCGAAGGCCTGGGGCGATCCATCCGCTCCACCAATGCTGGCCGTGCATGGCTGGCTCGACAATGCCGGCACATTCGATCGCCTGGCCCCCTTGCTGCGCGGGCATTACCTGGTCGCGCTCGATCTGGCCGGTCATGGCCGTTCCGGGCATCGGCCCGCGGCGAACTGGTATGCGATTGCCGATTACCTCGACGAGATCGGCCAGGTCATCGACTGGTTTGCCTGGCCATCGCTCGACCTGCTCGGTCATTCGCTGGGTGCGGCCCTTGCCAGCATGTATGCCGCTATCTGCCCGCAGCGGATTCGCCGCTTGTTGCTGGTCGAAGGCCTCGGGCCACTGACCCTGGACACGCACAAGACCCTCGAGCAATTGCGTAGGGCGCACACGGCGCGGGCGGCGTTCAAGGGCGGCGGCTTGCGCGTGTTTGCGGATCTGCAAGAAGCCATCGATGCCCGTTGCCGCTCGGGGCATCTGTCGCCGCAAGCGGCGCGTTGCATCGTCGAGCGCGGGTTGCAGTGTGCGGGAACAACCTGCCTGCCGCCCGTGCATGCCATGCAGCCAGCGCCCGGCATTGATGCAGGGCATTGCCGCGATGAACGCGCAAGCAAGGGCGACGATACCCATTGCCGCCTCGAACAAGTGCCGGGGTTGACTGGCCTCAGTTGGTCGAGTGATCCGCGACTGACCCTGCCGAGCGCGACGCGGCTGAGCGAAGAGCAGCTCGCCGACATCCTGCCGGCCATTGCTGCACCGACCTTGCTCGTGCTGGCCGAACCGCACGCGCCTTACCTGCAGCCGGAGATGGTCGCGGCGCGAATTTCCTTGCTGAGGGATATCGAAGTCGTGCGCATGGCGGGCACGCATCACCTGCATCTGGAAAATCCGCATGCGGTGGTGGGCGCGATGCAGGATTTTCTCGCCCGTCATCCTCTGCGCGACACCTGAGCGGCGCCTCCATCAGGGTGCCTCCACGAGCCGGTGCAGTTCGGCCTTGAGAGCCTGGCCGTTGACGCGCAGCCAGTCGCGCTGCTCCTGCCAGTTCGGCAGGATGGATGCGACCAGCGTCCAGAACCGTGGCGAATGGCTGCGGATGCGCAGGTGGCAGAGCTCATGCACCAGCACGTACTTGAGCGCTGCCGGAGGCGCAAGCGCAAGGGCCAGGTCCAGGGTTACCCGATCGCGGGTATCGAGGCTGCCCCAGAGGCTCTTCAACGGGCGCACGCGGATCACGGTCGGTGCATATCCCAGGCGCGGGCAATAGCGTGCCAGCCAGCGCGACACATCCTTGCGCAATTGCGCATCGAGATAGGATTGCAGCAAGCCGCGGGCGGTTTCCAGCGAGCGCCGGTTGGCCTGCGGCAAGGTCAACAGCAAGGTGTCGGCGAGCAGTTCGATCCGCGGATAAGGACCTGCGCGCCAGATCAGCCGGGTGGTTTCGCCACGCAATGGAATGACCGTGGTTGCCCCGGGTTCGAGCGCGGGCGGCTGCGCGCCGAGATGAAGCTCGTCGAGCTTGCGCTCCAGCCATTCGCCGTGCTTCCGCAGGAAGGCGAATACCTGGGCCGGGTGCGTGCCTTTCGGACATGTCACCCTGGCTCCGCCCGAAGTCACGGTCAGGCGCAGGCGTCGCGCCTGCGGGTGACTGCGGCGCAGGACCCGAATCACCTCGCCGGTTGGTGTCGGCAATTCAAGATACTGATCTTCGGATTCCGGGCTCATTGTTTACGCCATCCGCTTTCATCGTTCCTGTTCGCGCTCGTTCGGGCGCGGCAGACCGAACCATTCATCGAGTTTTTCCAGCAAGCGCCGGGTTTCAAGCGTCATCAAGGCAAAGCGTGCATCGAGTTCGGCACGGGCTGATTCCGCAGCATCCTCGCCGATCTCGTCAAGGACGATATCGAGAAAACGGAACTTGCGGATGGTCAGATCCTCACCGAGCACGAAGGCCATGCGCCCATCGAGTTCGAGGCCAAGCTGGAAGACCTGCTTGCCGGATTTCAGATGCTCGCGCACCTCGTCCGATTCAAGATCCTGGCGACGACAACGAACCACCGCGCCCGCTTCGGCCGGATCGCGCAATTCGCACTCGTCACCCCAACTCAGTCCTTGCGGGAGCTTGCCACCAACCAACCAATCCGTCATCAGGGTCCGCGGCGAGTCGGCAGGGGCCATTGGCGTGGCCGGGAAACGACCGAGCGCCTCGCGCAACTGGGTCACCGCCTCCTCGGCCAGCTTGCGGCTGGCCGTGTCGATCACCATCCAGCCCTGCGCCTCATCCAGGTAGGCGAAGACGCGGGACGGGCGCACGAAGGCACGCGGCAGCAGGTCGGTCATGACCTCCTCCTTCAGGCGCTTGCGCTCGCGCGCGCCAATGCGGCGTGCTTCCTTTTCGGTGATTTCGGCAATCTTCACCGCCAGCGCCTCGCCGATCACCGAGGAGGGCAGCAGCTTGTCCTCGCTGCCGATTGCCAGCAGGGTGAACTTGCCGGCGCGATGAGTCAGCTCATCGGAATCACGCCCGTACGGCGAAACGAAGCCGCGCGTGGCCAGTTCGATCGGGCCGCAGGGGCGCAGCCGGTGATCGTCGAGCAGGCCATCGAGTTCAGCCAGGCTTTTTGACGTGCTTTTCGGGAAACGGAACAGGGTCAGGTTGCGGAAAAACATGGGTGTGTCTGGATTCCTTGGGGAGAACGAATTGGCGATCCTTGCGCAATGCAGGATCAGATGGTGAGAAAGCCGCTGGGTGGTTTCGTCATTCGTCGAGGGCAGGCCGCGGTGGCGCAGGATACCGCTCGTGCGTGCCCAAGCCGAGCACGCTGAAATCAAACAGGGCGGGATCCGCAAGTTGCGAGGGTTCAACCCGGGTCAGGGCGCGAAAGATGTTTTCGATGCGTCCCGGGGTCTCGATTTCCCAGGCCTGCAGCATGCGCTTGATCGCCTTGCGCTGCAGGCTTTCCTGCGAGCCGCAGAGGTCGCACGGAATGATCGGGTAGGCGCGCTCCCGGGCCAGCTCGGCAAGGTCGCTCTCCGCGCAATAGGCCAGCGGTCGGATCACGATGTTGCGCCCATCATCGGCCTGCAGCTTTGGCGGCATGGCCTTGAGCCGGGCCTGGTGGAACAGGTTGAGGAACAGGGTTTCGACTATGTCGTCGCGGTGGTGGCCAAGCGCAATGCGGTTGTAGCCGTTCTTCGCCGCAAAATCGTAGAGCGCGCCGCGGCGCAGGCGCGAGCACAGGCTGCACATCGTGCGACCGGCCGGGATGACGCGCTCGACCACGCTGTAGGTATCCTGTTCGATGATCCGGAACGGAATGTCGCGCTGTCGCAGGGCCGTGGGCAGGATCGATGCGTCATAGCCCGGCTGCTTCTGGTCGAGGTGCACGGCAAGCAGGTCGAAGCGGACCGGCGCTCGCGCCTGCAATTCGAGCAGCATGTCGAGCATGACCCAGGAATCCTTGCCGCCCGACAGGCAGACCATGATGCGATCGCCGGCGTCGATCATGCGGTAATCGGCAATGGCCTGGCCAACCTGTCGACGCAGACGGCGGGCCAGCTTGTCGGCACGGGATTCGGGCAATTCCGTCATGGTCTCCTTCATCGAACAACCGCTGTCGTGAGCACTGCGGAAACGGGCCTGGAATGCATCTCCTGCGGCCTTGGCTTAGACTTCGCCAAAGCCAAGGGATGCTCATGAACCCCGAAGATCCGGCCAATACGGTGCGTCAACTGACCTTGCTCAGGACCGAGCATCGCGACCTCGATGCGATGATTGCACGGCTGGCGATCGACCCCGGCAATGACGAGCTTGAAATCAAGCGCCTGAAGCGGCGCAAGTTGTATCTCAAGGACGCCATCGCCTTGCTCGAAAGTCGCCTGATTCCGGATCTCGACGCCTGACTGCACGGACTTGCCGGATTGCGCAGGCAAGCCCGGTTCGCCAACGTTGCTCACGCTGCCTGGTTGGTCTTGCCGGCATGTTCCGGATTGCCCGCTTCCGCTTTTCCGGCGGTCAGCTTGAGGATGCCGTGGCGGATATCGCGGCTCAAGATGACCTTGGCTTCGGTGACCAGTTCCTCGAGGCCGGGATCGAAATCGAGCTTGTTGTCGGCGTCGGCCCAGATCACGCGGCGTTCGCGCAGTTTCTGGATGAAGCCACGGAACAGCGACTTGTCGAAGAACTCCGGCGCATTCAGTTCGTGCAGCAGTGACAGGCGCTGTGCGGTCAGCGTGCAGAGATTTTCCAGCTCGGCGGCACTCAGCGTGTTGCGCCCGTTGCTGACCAGCAGGGCGATCGTGATGTAATAGCGCTCGACCGCCTGCAACAAACTGTGCGACATCGCACGCAAGCGGAATGCGCTGTCGCTCTGGCCCGGCGCGCGTTCGAGCACGCGGCCATCGGCGTCCCTTTCGAGCAGACCGCGGTCGACCAGGAAATCCAGTGATACACGCAGGCGTTCGCTGAACTCGTCCTCGTTCCAGGGCAGGAACCACTCGGCCTGGATGAACGGATAGATCAGGCGACCAAGACGCAGCACGCCGGAACGGCTCATGCGCCGGTTGTTGAGGAAGCAGCAGGCAATCCATGCGCTGGAAACAAGCACGTGTTGCACATTGTTGCGGAAATAAGAAAGCAACACCGCGTTGTCGCCCTCGGCAACGAGGACATCGCCAAGTGGATGGTTGACCCGGCGAATCCATTGCATCGATTCGCCATAGGCGATGATCTCGGCCGCCGACTTCCCGGTGATGGTGACGCGATCACCGAATGGCAGCGCGGTGAGGAGATCCTTGTAAAGCTCGATCTGGGCGAGCAGGTCGGCCTCGGTCATCGCGTGCTTGGGCATCGCCAGCAAGCAGAGCGCGAGCAGGTTGATCGGATTGACGTCGACGGCGCGGTTGATGTTCGACTGGATGCGGTTGGCCAGGATATCGACCGCCGCCGGCAGCCAGTCCGGCTTTGCCTCCGGCACTGCCGTGGATGCACGCCAGGCCGGTGCGACCTCGTCGAGCAACGTGCCGAGATCGATCGGCTCGCCGAAATTGATCGCCACCTTGCCGTAGCGCTGGCGCAGCACGCCGAAGGCGCGGAACAGGCCGAGCAGGGACTCCTTTTCCTTCGGCTTGCCGGAGAGTTCGCCAATGTAGGACTTGCCCTCCATGAGCTTCTCGTAGCCGAAATAAACCGGCTGGAACATCACCGGCCGGCGCGATTCGCGCAGGAAGCTGCGCAGGGTCATGGCGAGCATGCCGCTGCGCGGGCTGAGCAGGCGGCCGGTACGCGAACGTCCGCCCTCGATGAAATATTCCAGGGCCACGCCGCGCGCGAACAACTGGCTCACGTACTCTGTGAACACCGCCGAATACAAGGCATTCGACTTGAAGCTGCGACGCAGGAAGAAGGCGCCGCCGCGACGCAGGATCGCACCCAGTCCGGGCAGGTTGAGATTGACGCCGGCGGCGATGTGTGGGGGGACCAGGCCATTCTGGTACAGCGTGTAGCTCAGCAGCAGGTAGTCGACGTGGCTGCGGTGGCAGGGCACATAGATCACTTCGTGCCCCGGCGCCACTGCGCGCAGCTTGTCGAAGTGGTGCATGACGACGCCGTCATACAGTTTGTTCCACAGCGCAATAAGCATGAAGGAAAGCGAGCGCACCACGGTGTGCGAGTAGTCCGCGGCGATTTCCAGGGCATAGCCGCGGGCGCGTCTGCGTACCTGTTCGATCTTGGCGTTTTCCTTTGCGCTCACCGCGTCGATGGTCTGCCGCACCGAATCGGCATTGACCACCGAATCGACAACGGTGCGCTTGTGCGACAGGTCGGCACCGATGATCGTGGTGCGGGTCAGCCGGAAATGCACCCTGAGCACACGCGAGAGTTTGCGCACGATGCGTTCGAGGGCGAGGCCTTCCTGTTCGGCGACGATCTGCTTGAGTGACACCGGCGCGGAGAACTGCACGATCGTGTCGCGGCCGTTGAGCAGGATCGCCAACAGGCGCCGGAAGCGTCCAACGACGACCCAGTTTTCCGCGAACAGGACGCGGAACCAGCCGGATTGCCTGTCCGGAGCTCGGCCGACGAAGATCGACACCGGCACCAGGCGGATGTCGTCCTCGTGCCCGGCGCGGATCAGTTCGACCAGCTTGCTCAGGGTTTCCGAGCGCGAGGCATGCGTGCGATCTCGAAACAGGCTGGGCCGCGGCGTCAGGGCGATGATGGCGCGCTTGCGCTTGATCGGCAGGCGCGTGGCCGCTTCGTAGGGCGAGGGCATGCCGGCTTCCAGGCATGCCTGTTCGAGGATCAGGGTGTCGGAAAGTCCGTAGCGTTCGACCACGTAGACCGCGGGAATGTCGTCGTCGGGCAACAGCTCGCGCGGTTCGCGCGGTTCGCGCCGGAGGCGAATCCACGGACGCAGCAAGGCGCTGAACAGCTTGAGCCAGAATGGCGCGCGGGCGGCCGGATCCGGCGTCCGGTGAAGTGGAAGGTCCTGCTGCATTTCATTCATGCCCTGCCGTCAATCAAGACAGCATGCGCATCAGCCATTGGCCGCCGCGGGAGTTGCGGTTGCCATCGCCTTCTCGGCATTGCGTGCCTTGAGCTTTTCGATCGTGTCCTTGCTGTACCAGCGCTCGCCCACGCGAACCATGTCGACGTTGGCCTGGAATGGCGTATCGAGGAGCTTGTAGCTGACCTTGACGACTGCTTCGTCCGCGGTGCTCGAGACCAGCTCGGTGGTTGCCGAATCGAGTGTCTGGTCGATCGAGAAACCGTACAGCGCCAGTACCTTCTTGAGGCTGTTGAAGGCAATCTTCAGTTTCGGTGCCGATTGCTCGAAATTCAGGCCGCGCGCCTCATCGAGGGACTTCAGATCCAGCTGCCGCGCGGCGTCGGTGACAACGGCCAGGGTCTGCTTGACCAGCTCGGGATCGGTGAATCGGGTCTTTTCGACCCAGGTGGCCAGGGCTTCGATGATCTGGGTGGCCTGCTCCTTTTCGCCGACCGAAAGCTCCTGATTCTGCTGCACGACCCCCTTCAGGTAGCTGCGCCCCATCGCCACCATGGTCGGCATCTGTTGCTGGTATTGCGTGTCGAACTGGCGGATATCGGGCTCGAATTCCTTGAACAGGACCTCGGCGGCATCCGGCGCGGTCAACTTGGACATGGTTTCGGCAAACCGCGCACGCGCCGCGTCGTCGATGGGCGGCTGATCCTTCTCGCTGGTCCAATCGGCCTTGATCCGGGTGAACTCCTCGGGCGGCAGCATGTGTTCGATCAAGCCGCCAATGTCCCCTTCGCGGGTCAGCGCAATCGATTTCTGCAACGCTTGCTGGGGGCCATCTGCGGCCGCGCCCGAGGTCGCGGACTCGCGGTTGCAGGCCGTGATCGACAGGGCGAGGGTGGCCAGCAGGGCAGTTCGGACAAACATCGTCGACATGGGCAATCCGGAATCGGGAAAGGTACGCACTTTATCAGTCCGGGCTGCATCGGTCAGCCGCATCCCGGTGGCACCGGGCGGTAAAAGAAAACCCGGGCAGCGGTGCTGTCCGGGTTGAATCCGGCAAGGCCGGAGGGGGAACTGATGCGTCGTTCTATGCGGTGTGGAGCGTTGATACGGTCGCTGCAACGAGCAGCACGCGGACGCATCTTAATGAGATCCCAAAGCTAATGCAATACTTTAAGTTACTAAACATAAGATGTTGATTTACAAGCGATAGATAAGTCAATTGGTGCGCAAGGCCGCTGCTTTTGCGCGGCGTCGGTCGGCAGGCGACTGCGTCCAGTCGTTGTTGAACAAGGCCGGCTCCCAACTGCCGTAGGTCGGATTGGGCAGCACGAACCAGCGCTGGCCGATCCAGTCCAGGTAAGGCGCAACCGCTTGTTCACGTCCTTGCCGCGTATTGGCGAGGACGTCGACAAAGTCGCCAAGCTGATCGCCAATTTGCATCAAAACGCGGTACTTGCGCGAAATGAGCTCGCGCCGGCAGCCTTTTTCGCTGCCGTTCTGCTCGCATCCCGGGACGATCGTGCCGAGGCCGAGAAAGACCTGCTCGTCGGCAGCGATCGGAAAATCGAGCTTGCGCAGGTTTTCCAGGGTGGCCGTACCGAGGTCGCTGGCGCGGTTGGACAGGTAGAAAACAGTGACGCCCTTGCTGGCGGCAAGGCGGGTGAAGGCGAGTGCGCCGGGGATCGCACTGGCTTTCTCCTCGTGGCACCAGGCAGCCCAGGTGACCTCGTTGAATCGCTCGCCATTGATCACCAGTCGCGCCTGGTACGGCGAGTTGTCGAGGACGGTTTCATCGATGTCGAGAATCACCGCGGTCCTGCCCGGGTCGGTCACCGGCACCTTGCGCTCGCCCTGCGGCAGGGCTTCCCAGGTGGAATCCGCCAGGGCCTGTGCCAGCTCTTGGCCGGCACTGCGATAGGCCTGGCGATAGATCAGGTCGCGTTCGACGGCAGTCTGGGTCCAGGCCACGGCATTCAGGTTGTCGTCCGGCAAAGGCAGGGCGCTGGCGTCCGCTGAAACCGGCTGGCTCGACGGCGTGACGACGGTGGCCGGTCGGTCGGCCCGCCGCAGCGTGGGCTGGCAGGCGCTGGTCATCAGCATCGCGACAACGATGCAGGCTGCAAGTCTGGACATGCTGGAACTCCGCGGGTTGCAAATGGGTAATGGCGATGCAGTATTGCTGAAGTCTACTGCACCGATATGACCGCCCGGACTGGCATTGCGCCACGGCGACTGACAGACTGCGCGACGCTCAGGAATCCACCCGTCCGATGCCGCTTTCCGCACGATTCAATCCCGCACGACTCAGCCAGGTCAGCCAGGTGCTCGCCGCACTCGCCCTGCTGGCCATTCTGCACCTGCATCTCCTGCCGGTTCTGCTGGCCGGATTGCTTGTGTTTGCCGTGGTCAATGCCCTGGCGCCCTCCCTGCAACGGCACTTGCCCGGGGCCAAGGCCCATTGGCTGCTGGTTGCCCTGCTGGCGGCGATCGTGGTCGGCATGCTCAGCTTTGCAATTGTCGGCGGTGTCGCTTACCTCGGCTCGGAGCATGGCAATCCGTCGCTGCTATTCGAACGCATGGCGCCGCTGATCGAGCGTGCGCGCGCGCAGTTGCCGGCAATCGTGGTCGATCATCTGCCGGACAATTCCGAGCAGATCCGTGCGGCGGTCATGGAGTGGCTGCGCGAACACGCCGCGCAGCTCCAGTTGGCCGGTGCCAATGCGGCGCGGGTCATCGTGCACCTGCTGATCGGCATGGTCCTCGGCGCCATGCTCGCTTTGCAAAGTGCGCTGGATCGCCCGCTGGAAGGCCCTCTGACGCAGCAGCTGCGCATCCGCAGCATCACCTTGGCCACGGCTTTCCACGACATCGTCTTCGCCCAGGTCAAGATTTCGGCCTTGAACACGCTGTTCACGGGGGTTTTCCTGCTGATTGTGCTGCCGGTTTTCGGCGTGAACCTGCCGCTGGCAAAGACCCTGGTTCTGGCAACTTTCGTGTGCGGTTTGCTGCCGGTCGTCGGCAACCTGATTTCCAACACGCTGATCTTTGTCATCGGCCTGTCGGTATCGCTGTGGGTTGCGGTTGCCGCGCTGACCTTTCTCGTCCTCATCCACAAGCTTGAGTACTTCCTCAACGCGCGCATCATCGGCGGCCAGATCCGCGCGCGCGCCTGGCAACTGCTGATCGCCATGCTGGTCATGGAAGCCGCCTTCGGCCTCGCCGGCGTCATTGCGGCGCCGATCTATTTCGCCTACCTCAAGCGCGAACTGGAGGGTGCGGGACTGGTTTGAGACGGCCGCGTTTCAGTCGTCGAACAGGGCGGCGAGTTTGGCGATGCTGGAACTGGCGACTTCCTTGCGTTGGGCCTCGTCCTGCTCGACATCGCGGCCGGACCAGTGCAAGTCCGATGCCGGCATTTCGGCGAGGAATCGGCTCGGATCGTTGGCAAGGATTTCGCCGAAGCGACGCTTGCGTCTGGTGAAGCTCAGGGCCAGTTGTTCCTTGGCACGGGTGATGCCGACGTACATCAGGCGGCGCTCCTCATCGAGTCGGCCTTCGTCGATGCTCGATTCGTGCGGGAACGAGCCCTCCTCGACGCCGACGATGAAGACAAAGCGGAATTCCAGCCCCTTGGCCGAATGCAGGGTCATCAGGCGCACCGCATTGCCCGGATCATCGCGATCGCCATGCGTGAGCAGGGCAAGCTGGGCAGCCAGGTCACCCGCCGCACCTTCCTTTTGCATGGCACGGAACCATTCGGTGAGTTCCTTGAGGTTTTCCAGCCGGCGCGCGCGCAGGGCGGGTTCCTTGACCTGCGATCCGATGTGCTCGGCATAACCGATGCGTTCGATCAGTTGATCGACCAGATCGGCTGCCGCGCAGCGTTCCGCTGTCCGCGCCAGTTCGCGCATCAGGTTCACGAAACCGACCAGGGCCGAGGCCGGTCGTGCGGTGAGTCCGGCCAGCACGGTGTCGTTTTGCGCCGCGCGCAGCATGGAGATGTGCCGCGCACCAGCCGCCTGACCGAGTTTTTCCAGCGAGGTTGCGCCAATGTCGCGACGCGGGATATTGACGATGCGCAGGAATGCCGCATCGTCATCCGGGTTGTTGATCAGGCGCAGATAGGCGAGCAGGTCCTTGACCTCGGCGCGTTCGAGAAACGCCGTGCCGCCACTCAGGTGATAGGGCACGCGGGCGATGCGCAGGGCTTTTTCGAGTGCGCGCGATTGGTGATTGCCGCGGTAGAGGATGGCGAACTCGTTCCAGCGCGATTTGTGTTTTTCGGCGAGATGGGCGATCTCGGCGGCAACACGCTCGGCCTCGTGCTCGTCATCGCGACATTCCAGCACGCGGATCGGCGGCCCTTCGGCCGCTTCGCTCCAGAGCTTCTTCTCGAAAAGATGCTCGTTGTTGGCAATCAGCGCATTGGCGACACGCAGGATGCGCCGTCCGCAGCGGTAATTCTGTTCGAGCTTGATGACCTTGAGCTTTGCATAATCGCGGGAAAGCTCGCCGAGATTCTCGGGATTGGCGCCGCGCCAGGCGTAGATGCTCTGGTCATCGTCACCGACCGCGGTGAACATGCCGCGCTCGCCTGCCAGCGCCTTGACCAGCCGGTACTGCGCCGCGTTCGTATCCTGGTATTCATCGAGGAGCAGGTAGCGGATACGCTCCTGCCACGCCGCGCGCGCCTCGTCGTCGGATTCAAGGATCTGCAGGGGCAGGCGGATCAAGTCGTCGAAATCGACCGCGTTGAAGGCGGCCAGGCGCTTCTGGTAGGCCGCATAGATTGCCGCCGCCTCGCGCTCGCGCACGCCGCCTGCCTGCGCCTCGGCCTGCGCCGGAGACAGACCCGCGTTCTTCGCCCGCGACACCAGCGACTGCAGTGCCCACAACGCATCGTTCTTGATCCCGCTTGGCGCCAGATCCTTGATCAAGCCCTGGCTATCGTCGGCATCCAGCACCGAGAACCCGCGACGCAGATTGGCCCGCGCATGTTCGATCTGCAGGAACTTCAGCCCAAGCGCATGAAACGTGCACACGGTCAGGCCTTCGGCGGTCGGCCCCTGAATCAGCTTGCCGACGCGCTCGCGCATTTCGCGCGCGGCCTTGTTGGTGAAAGTGATCGCGGCGATCTTCGAGGCCGACAGGTGCTTGCACTTGACCAGGTGCGCAATCTTCTCGGTGATCACCCGCGTCTTGCCGGAACCCGCGCCGGCAAGCACGAGCAGCGGGCCATCGCAGTATTCGATGGCGGCACGTTGTTGGGGGTTGAGCATGATGGAGCCGGGAATCGAGAATCGGGAATGGGGAATCGGTCAAGCAGATCCCCGCAATTGTGCCCGGGTCACGCCTGCACGTCATGCATCGGGTCGTCAGCTGCCCGCGCTGTGCAAGAATCCGCATTCGGCTTTTACCGATTCCCCATTCCCCATTCCCGATTCCCGTTTCCCGGCCTATCGATGTCCAAACTCTATTTCTATTACTCGGCGATGAATGCCGGCAAGACGACGACGCTGCTGCAGAGCGCGTACAACTACCATGAGCGCGGCATGCGCACGCGCATCCTCACACCGAAACTCGACAACCGTGCGGGCGAGGGAGTCGTCGCCTCGCGAATTGGCCTCAGGGCCGAAGGACTGCGCTTTGATCGCGATGACGATTTGCTGGCGCTCGTCGATGCCGATATCGCCGCACACGGAACGCTTGATTGTGTGCTGGTCGACGAGGCGCAGTTCCTCAGCAAGGCCCAGGTCTGGCAGCTGACCGACGTGGTTGACCGACGTGACATTCCGGTGCTGGCCTATGGCTTGCGTACGGATTTTCGCGGCGAACTCTTCGAAGGCAGCCAGTATCTGCTGGCCTGGGCCGACAATATCGACGAAATCAAGACCATCTGCCACAGCGGCAGCAAGGCAACGATGGTCGTTCGTGTCGATGAACATGGCCGCGCAGTGACCGACGGCCCGCAGGTCGAAATCGGCGGCAACGAACGCTACGTTTCCGTCAGCCGCGCCGAGTTCAAGAAGATCGTCGCCGGTGAAGGTCGCATCGAATTGCAGCAATCGGTGTTGCCCATTTGACGGGAATGGGGAATGGGGAATGGGGAATGGGGAATGGGGAATGGGGAATGGGATTGAAGCAGTTCCAGGAATACTGATGGTTCATGGCGAAGATCATCGGGGGCAGGCTTTAGCCTATTCCCCATTCTCCATTCCCCTCTCCCGCTCAACGCTGGCACCGTGCACAAAAGAACGTCGAGCGTTGGCCGAGGGTGATCGAGCGGATTGGCGAGCCGCAGTTGCGGCAGGGCTGACCGGCGCGTCCGTAGACGTACAACTCCTGCTCGAAATAGCCCGGCACTCCATCGGGGGAAATGAAGTCGCGCAGGGTGGTGCCGCCGCGCTGGATGGCGTGCGCCAGAATCCGTCGGATCGCTTCGGCGAGCCGATGGTAGCGATCGCGCGAGACGGTTCCGGCCTTGCGTCGGGGATGGATGCCCGCGGCGAACAGCGCTTCGGCGGCATAGATGTTGCCGACGCCGACCACGATGGCCTGATCCATGATGAAGGTCTTGATCGGTGCCGACCTTCCGCGCGATAGCCGCCACAGATGGTCGCCATCAAAAGCATCAGCGAGCGGTTCAGGGCCGAGACGTGCGAGCAGTTCGTGGGTGATTCCCGGTGCTTGCCAGAGCAGGCTGCCGAAGCGGCGCGGATCGGTGAAACGCAGTAGTCGTCCCGAATCGAGCAGCCAGTCGTAATGATCGTGCTTGGCCACGGCGGTCCCGGCATCGAGCACGCGCAAGCTGCCGGACATGCCGAGATGGAGCAGGGCGCTGCCGGCAACGGTATGCACGAGCAGGTACTTCGCCCGACGTTCGATGGATTCGATGCGCTGGCCGGGCAGGCTGGCAATCAGGGGTTGCGGGATCGGCCAGCGCAGTTTCGGCTGGCGGATGACGAGTTTGGCGATGCGCCGACCCAACAGGTGCGGCGCAATGCCGAGACGCGTGGTTTCAACTTCGGGAAGTTCGGGCACGGCGCGATCGACTCACTGGGCGCTGGCGGCGGTGTTGCCGAGCAAGACGGTTGCCTGTTCGGGTGACAACAGGTAGTCCAGGGCAGGCTCGTTGCGCCGGGCGACGATGCCATCGGCATTGCGGGCGAATTGAAAAACGATGTGCGCCCCATCAGCGAGCTGCAGCTCGACGAGGTGATTTCCATCACGGGGCGATGTGTCGCCACGGACGCTGATCCGATCGGCCACTGCCCGATTCCAGGTTTCCATCAGTGGCAGCTGCTCGATGCCATCGATCTTGAGCTGAGTCAGCACCGAGCCACGGGGGACGAGGTGACGATCGAGTTCGCTTGTCGGTGCGGCAACAAGGAACGGACTGAAGCGATCCGGCACCATGGCAATCGTGTCTCCAACGCGCACGTAACGGTCGCCGTTGAACGCATCGGTGGTGCCGATATCGAAACGCGCCTGGTCCAAATCGAGGCTGATCAATGCCGGATCGAGGCCGACTTTCTGCGCGTCCAGGCTGCCGAACGCGCGCCGGCTGCGCACAGGCGAAGCGGCGATCGACAGCAATCGAGCGATCTGTGCATCGTCGGCCGGCAGGTCGTAGGGTTCGCGCATCTGCCAATGCTCGCCAAGGCGCTCGAAGCGTCGCGCCACGCATTGCAGGCAAGCGACACGTACGTGTTGAATGTCCGCCGGATCCAGCGCGCTCAGCGGCGGCTCGAATCGGGCGACCTCGCGATTGACCTGCCACCAGGTCGCGATAGCGAGCACGCCGACGACGCCGATCAGGGTCAAATTGATGCTCGTCGCCCGTTTCATCAGCGCCGCCGGCGTCGCCGCCAGATCCACAAGCCACTGCCGGCAAGCAGGAAGGGCAGACCGAGCAGGAATCCAAAGCTGATCGCGGCCAGCGCAGGGTCGGACAAGGTGATCGCACGATCTTGCGCAGCCGGTTCGGTCACCTCGATCAATGCGTCATCGGCCAGCAGCCAGTCGAAGACGCGTGTTCCAAAATCCTTGTTGCCACCATTGCCGATATAGCTGTTGGAAATGAAGTCCCCGTCGCCAATGACGACGACACGTTGTTCGTGCGTACCCGGGCGTGGCGACAGGCGGGTCATCGCGAAACCGAAATCCAGTGGTCCCGATATCTCGCCGTTGGTGCCGTCGTAGCGGACGTCACCGGCGGCTTCCCCGGCTTTGGGGATATGCCCGGTTTCGTTCCAGGATTGCGCTGAACTTTGCAGGATCGAATTGAAATCCCAACGAGGTGGCGCGAGCTGGGCCAATGCAACGGGCTGCGGAAACAGCGTGCCGAGGTCGAAATCCTTGTCGATGGCATGGGCCGGGTAGCGGTTGACCGCGACAAAGCTCGGATCCTGGATGCCGTAGGCCATGCCGGCCCCATCGACGATCACGCCGGGCAGCACGCGAATGGACAGGGCTTCGGCCAGCGCATCAAGGCCATTGTCCTCATCGGCTTCAAGCAGCCAGAGCAGATTTCCGCCGCGTTCCAGATAGTCGACAATGGCCATCGCTGCCGCCCCGGAAAATGCGACACGTGGATTGGCGATGACCAGCAGATCGACATTGTCGGGAACCCTGACAGTCGTGGCCAGGGCGAGATTGACGCTGTGGATGCCGCGTTGCTTGAGCGTTGCGCCGAACTGGCCAAGGTCGGCGTTCGCCACGCCATCCGGTTTGCGTTCGCCTTCGCCTTCGAGAAACGCAACCAGACGTTCGTGGTTGCGCGACAGACGCAGCAGGGCACTGCTGATCTCCGCCTCACTCAAGGTCCTCAGACGCTCGCTGCGGCCGTTGTATTTCAGTTCCAGTTCGCCATCGATCTGCACGCCGGCAGCGCGCATCGCGTCGGGATCGGCATCCGGGTCGATGAAGGTCAGCGTCAGATCGGATTTGGTGCGTTCGTAGCGAGCTATGAAATCGCCGATGGTCTTGCGCAAATTGCCTTGCGGGCGTGCATAGGAAACGATTTCAATCGGGCCCGGCATTGCAGCGAGCAGTTTCGTCGACGGTTCGCTCAGGCTTGCGCGCTGGCTGCGGCTGATGTCATGGACGAAGCCGTAGCGTGTACTCAGAAAGCCGATCAGCAGCGCTGAGACGATCAGCAATACGACATGGACGATGTTGTTCAGTCGTTCGTTCATCGCTCAGCCTCGCGTCCGCAGGCTGTCGAGACGCCGCGCGGCGAGCAGCAGCGCGAGCAGCGTGACCAGCAGGAAATAGACGATGTCGACGCTGGCAATCAGACCGGAGTAGAACGGCTCCAGGTGCGTCGACAAGGAAAGCCAGTTGATCAGCGCATTGTCGACGCCCTGGAAGCGCGCACCCATGTCGATCATCGCCAGCAGGCTGCCAATGACCAGTGCCGCCGCCGCCGCCAGCGCGGGATGGGTCGTCCATGCCGAACAGGCGATGCCGATGGCAGTCAGGCTGGCGCCAAACAGCAGCACGCCGAGGCTTGCTGCGGCGAGACGGCCAAGATCCAGCGCGGTGCCAAACTCCAGCATCAACGGCATGCTCACGGTGATCAGCACGATCAAGGCAACGGTCACGAAGGCGCCGAGAAACTTGCCAAGCACGATTGCCAGGTTGCCGGTGCCGGCCGCGAGCAGCAGCGGCAGGGTATGCGCGCGGCGCTCGCCCGCAAGACTCTGCATCGTGGCCAGAGGGGCGATCAGCAACAGCAGGCCCGAAAGGCTGCGCAGCAGCGGGATTGCAATCAGGTCCGTCGCGCCTTGCGAGTTCGGCAAGGCATCAAGTTTTTCTGCAATGCGCAGGTAGGCATCCAGTGCAATGAGGAACTGCCAGGCAAGCAGGGCGCAGGTCAAGGCCAGCAGGATCCATGCAAACGGCTGCACAAACTGACGCTTGATGTCGTTGCCGGCAATCAGGGGAAGCGTGCTCACGCCGCCGCCTCTGGCGTGTCTGGCTGAGTTGCGATGCGCACAAAAATATCCTCAAGCGCGTTGCCGTCGGCACGCAATTCAAGCAAACCAAAGCTGCAGTCGTTGATGGCTTTGGCGAGCTCGCTGACGCTGACGCCGTCACGAAGTCTTATGCGCCAACGCCGTGTGTCGATAATTTGCGCACTGGCAACCATTGGCATCCGCATCCATGCATCGTTGTCGACATCGCGTTCGATATGCACACGCAAAGCACTGTCGGCATCAATCTCGGATAACACCGCCGAATGACGCAAGCGACCTTGATGCAGGATGGCGACGCGATCGCAACAGGCGAGCACATCGGAAAGCACGTGTGTTGAAAGCACCACGGCATGATCTTTGGCCAGCGTGCGGATCAACTCGCGCAGGCGCAAGGCCTGGATCGGATCAAGACCGGAGGCCGGTTCGTCGAGCACGATCAGGGCCGGCTCGTGGACGATGGCCTGGGCCAGGCCGACGCGCTGGCGAAATCCCTTCGACAGCAAGCTGGTCAGGCGCTGGCGCATCTCGCCGAGTTCGCAGCGCTCGATGGCTTTCTCCACCGCAGGCTTGACCGCATGGCGGTCGATTCCATGCAGGCGCGCGCAGAAGCGCAGGTATTCCTCGACATTGAGTTCACCGTAGAGCGGCGGCTCCTCGGGCAGATAACCGATGTCGCGACGTGCGCGTTGCGGGTTCTCGTACAGGTCATCCCCGCCCAGAAGCACGGCACCGGAGCTCGGCGCGAGCATGCCCGACATCATGCGCAAGGTCGTCGATTTGCCGGCGCCGTTGACCCCAAGCAAGCCGAGTACCTCGCCACGCGCGAGGGTCAGATCAAGCTCGTCGACGATCACGCGCCCGGACAATTGCCGGGAAACGCGGGCGAGGGAAAGCACCGGGGAGGATTCATTCATGCGGCGGGGATTGTTCCGGCTAAGGCCGGCAAGGGCAAGAGCCGGGTCGACAGTGGCTTCTTCGTGCATGGCGCGGCGTGGCGCTTGCGAACTTGCCGGCTTGCCAAAGAAAAACCCGCCGAAGGGCGGGCTTTTGCTATACAAATTGAACAGAAGCAGAGTCACTGGATCCCGATTTTCATCGGGATGAAGCATCGGCAAAGCCACGCGCGGAGCGCGTGGGCCAATGATTCACTTGATCTTGGCTTCCTTGTACGCCACGTGCTTGCGCACGACGGGATCGTATTTCCGGATCTCCATCTTCTCGGGCGTGTTTTTCTTGTTCTTGTCGGTGGTGTAGAAATGGCCGGTGCCGGCGGAGGACACGAGGCGGATCTTGTCGCGTTTGGATGCCATGATTGAATACTCCTCAGATCTTCTCGCCGCGCGCACGCAGCTCGGCAATGACTGTTTCGATACCCTTCTTGTCGATCGTGCGCAGACCGTGGCTCGATACCTTGAGCTTGATCCAGCGATTCTCGCCGGCGA
>Ga0209170_1000368_pt1 | contig 20635 bp, 29 predicted proteins | sample KloWWTKNB14_bulk_FD_187178 | JGI IMG/M metagenome (GOLD analysis project Ga0209170, IMG submission 187178) | Active sludge microbial communities from Klosterneuburg, Austria, studying microevolution and ecology of nitrifiers - Klosterneuburg... | ecosystem: Engineered > WWTP > Aerobic digester >...
CTTCGGATGCGTCTGTCGACGTATCACCTGCGTTCTCCTGTGCATCAGCGTTTAGGTTCTTTAAATTTTTGTTTTCAAACATTTTTAAAAATCCCGAAGGGTTTTATTTTCGGGGCAGCAAAGATATAGAAATAGCCCGGCTTTTTGGGCTTTGAACTTAAGGGAATTTTGAATTTGATTCCCATCTGTAAAGCCTTGATTTAGCATCCGTTGCGTCCGCCAATTGGCGGATCGGGGTCCAATTTGGCTTATACAACTGCCAGTTCTTCTTATATTCACAAAAACGAACTTTTTGCTTTATTCTATACTTAAAAGAATTGCCCGGTCGGCCCTACCCATTTTCTGCCGGAAAATCATAATCAATAAGCCGGAAATATTAAAAATTAAAGGTCCTGTGTTGCTGGCTTGCAATCATCCCAACTCATTTCTTGACTCAATTATTATAGACACTCTTTTCAAGGAAGACGTTTGGTCATTAGCAAGAGGCGATGCTTTTAAAAAACCATTCTTAAAAATTCTTGCGGCTTTAAAAATATTACCAGTGTACCGGCCAAGTGAAGGTGTTGAAAATTTATCTGAAAATTATAAAACATTTGATGCTTGTATTGAGATTTTAAGACGTAACGGCGTTATTACAATATTCAGCGAAGGAAAATGTATTAATGAATGGCATTTACGTCCCTTAAAAAAAGGTACAGCAAGATTAGCCATCAAAGCATGGGAAGAAGGTATACCGCTAACTGTAATTCCTGTTGGATTGAATTACAGTTCATTTACAAGATTTGGGAAAAATGTGTTTATCAATTTCGGAAAGCCAATTGAAAAAAGACATTTAAATTTTAATGCAGCTGACGGATTAAGGCATCAAGAATTTAATAATTTATTGCAGAAAGCATTAGAACAGTCGGTTTTTGAAATACCAAAGAAGGATAAACAAAAACAAAAAGAGCAGTTAGAAATTAAACCTTCATTACTAAAAAAAATACTTCTTATAATTCCTGCAATCATTGGCTATCTGATCCATTTGCCACTTTATCTTCCTATAAAAAAATATATCTGGAAAAGAACTTCAAACAACGATCATTATGATTCCATAATGGCTGGCATAATTATGCTCTCCTACCCTTTTTATCTTATCCTGTTAATTACAATAGTTTGGAATGTTACAGCTTGCTGGTGGGCAGTTGGATTATTGATTATACTTCCATTTACAGCATGGTCTTACATTCAATTGAAACCTCAGTTGGATAAATAAAACTTCTGATAATCTTCTATTGTGTCAATATCAGAAAGTTCAGTTAAAAACGAATATTGCTTTTGCAACTTCACAGTATCTTTAATTGTATCTGCAAGCACAGAGTCTGAGCTCCATTTTTTATGCTGAAATAATTCTGGAATCAGTTTTGACATCCCTAATAAATAATACCCTCCATCGCTTGACGGGCCAATTACAATATCATCATTCTCCAATCGTTCAAAGGCTTCATTAATTATTATAGGTGATAATGACGGGCAATCACTTCCAATAATAACTACATTTTTATAATTTAATTGTAACAGTTTATGAAATGCCAGCATCATTCTATCGCCAAGTGAGTCTCCTTCCTGTTGATATTTACTAAATAAGTCATTTTCCCATATATCGTCATTCTCAATCCTATCAGTGTAGAAAACAAATTTATCACATTCTAAATCAACAGAAATGTCATGAGTATGCTGAAGTAGTTCTTTATAAACTTCTAAAGCCTTCTCTTCGCCAAGATCTTTTGCCAAACGAGTTTTAACTTTACCTAGTTCAGGTATACGAACAAATATAATAAGTGCATTTTTCATAATCAACAGCATCCTCCTCCATCATAAAACCAAGTAGAATCAGAAATAAAAATATCCTCCCTATTTAATTTTGCTAAAGCTCCTCCAGTTTTATCGCAAACGGCCAATGGTTGATTGGGCAACAATACATGGCCTTTGTTATCATCAAAGCTATCCTCTCCGCCAAAGTAAATAGCCGTTTTTCCTGTGAAAACACATGGTCCATCTACCGGCATCGGGTCTTTAATTGCACACACTTCCACACTTTCAATATAAATCAGTTTATCAGTAGCATAATTTTTGGGATCAAGAATTCTATAAGGACGTTTAGCCCTTATTTCTACAGTACCAAAACCAACATCGGTTATCATTTTTATGTAATCCCATAACGGCAATGAGCCGCTCAGGCACAAAGCTCTTAATCGTTCATCTTCTTGTAATGCCTTTGGCATATGAGCATCACAGATTGGGTCACTCATTACCAATCTGCCCCTTGGTTTTAACACTCTATACATTTCTTGCAATGCCTGTTTTAATTCTTCCTGCTTAAAAATATTAAACAAACAATTTTGCGCAGCTACATCAATACTATTATCCTCCACCGGAAGACTTAATGCATCACCTTTCCTCAAATCAACAAAATTGCTTCTGAACCATGGATTTAATTTTTCTCCTTCCACAAAATTCTGTTTGCTCGCAGTAAGCATTTCATCTACCACATCTATTCCAATTACACCGTTTGCTTGTCTGCTGAAATAAGCAAACTGCAACAACTCCATTCCTCCACCAACACCTACGTATAAAATTTTTGGATTGTTGACTAAGTCTCTTGGATGCACAGTACTTCCACAACCATAATTCATTTGTTGCATTCTTACCGGAATATCCAAACCGGGCAACTGCCAAATTGGAGTGGTAGTACAGCATAATCCTATATTAGGATTTTCTGCCGCATCTTTATATACATTTTTTGTTGTTTCTAAATACGACATAGTTAAATATTGAAAAATGATAAAAGGAAATAAAATAATGCACTAAAAATAATGGCTACTGGCAAAGTAAGCAACCATGATAATAATATTTGTGAAATAACTTTATTATTTGTTTTCCCGGTTTTCAAACCGATTCCAAAAATTGAACCTACACTTACATGTGTAGTGGAAACAGGCAATCCAAAAAAACTGGCCGCAACTACCATTCCTCCTGTAATAAAATTTGCACTGAATGCCTGCCCTTCGTTTAGCGGTGTTATCTTTTTACTCATTGTTTCCGCTATCTTTTTAGAATGTAATAATCCACCTACTACCATGGCAATAGCAATTGCTAACAATGCAAGTCTCATATCACCAAGGTGAAGTAATAATAGTAACCCAGCAATTTTTGGAGCATCGTTCAAGCCTCTTGCAAAACAAACAGTAGCTGCACTGAAAAAATGTGCATTTCTTACAAAGGATTGCAAAGGAATTCCAATCAATTTACCGCTGTATTTCTCTTTGCACATTTCTCCATCAGCCATTACAACCGGTGCCGCCGCAAGTAACTGCATTTGTGGATTAAGTGTTTGAACAACGGTTACAGGCTTGCAAAAACATATTTCTTTTTCAATGCCGGTTTGTAATCGTATGCGATGTAAAAAAGAATAAAATAGAAAACTAAATAATGCTGCGATAAGTGGTGATAAAAGCAATGGCAATAAAAACGATTTTCCTAATTGCTGAAAATGCAATTGCATACCCACAGCTATTAAACCAGCACCTACTAAGGAACCTATTAATGCATGAGTAGTGGAAACAGGCATGCCAATTCTGGAGGCCAACAATACAGTGGCAGCAGCAGCCAATGCCACTGCAATAACAAACCGATGAGTATTTATTATATCTTCTGCAATTAATCCTTTACCAGAAAATTTCTTAATCAAAGTGGTTGCTAATATTACTGATAATGCTGCACCCAAAAATGTAAAGACAGATGTCCATTGTAATGAAAATCTGTAAGTAGCAGTATTGCTTCCATACAAAGTTGCTACCCCTTTAAAATTATCATTTGCCCCATTTGAATAGGACAAAAAAAGTACAACCGTAAAAATAATAACAGCAATCATTGTTTGAATTTATGTTACTGCTCCTCCGCAACTGCTGCCAGCACCAGCAGTACACCCAAAACAATGTTGATTGATAACGATGCTGCGATTTCGTAATTCATTCGAATCGAAATTTAAAATATGCTTATTGCTGCAATCAACTTTCAACTCAAGCATTTGGTTAAAATCACAATCATAAATATATCCATCCCATCCTACGGAAATAGTATTGCGGCACATTACATTGGCTGCTGCTACAGGATTATAGGCTGCTAATAACTTCTCCATATATTTTTCATAGTTATTGCTTTGTAACAAGTAATCTAAAAAACGGCTTACAGGTAGATTCGTTATTGCGAATAAGGAATGAAAAGAAATATTGAAATCTTTTTTCAACGCTGTTTTAAATTCTTTTTCCAATGATTCCTGAGAGGGAGGCAAGAAAGCACCTGCTGGATTATAAACAAGATTTAATTTCAATTCACTTCCCTCCAAGCCGTAACCCACTGCATTCAGCATTTGTAATGCTTTAATGGAATCTTCAAATACACCATCACCCCGTTGACGATCTGTTCTGTCTTTTGAATAAAAAGGAAGCGAAGACACAACTTCAATATTATGCTTTTTAAAAAAATCAGGTAGATCATGAAATTTTTTATTGGCAAGAATGATTGTAAGATTGCAACGAACAATAATATGCTTATTCAGTTTTTTTATTTCCTCAACAAACCAGCGGAAATCAGGATTTAGCTCTGGCGCACCACCGGTTAAGTCAACCGTAGTAAAAGAAGAATTTGCTGCAAGAACATCCAGGCACTGCTGCATGGTTTCTCTGGTCATAATTTCTTTTCGGTCTGGACCTGCATCCACATGGCAATGTTTGCAAACCTGGTTACACATTTTTCCAACATTAATCTGGAAAACTTCCATCTGGGTTGGCTGCAATGGAAACAGATTACTTTCTTCCAGTTTTTGTTGAAATGGAACTAATTTATATGCATCAGCATGATTTGCTCCATGCTCCAGTATTTCTATCTGCTCATGGGTGTCGGATAATTTATGATGTTGTGCTTTTAATGACTTCATATTATAACCCCAATCCGCCAATTGGCGAAGCTTTTTAGTCCGATAATATAACTAACCCTTAAAAGGCTTGATCTCTTGGTAACGTAAATCTTTCATCTCTTATCGGAAAATTGTTATTAAAATTCATATTACTTTTTATCGTCTAATTAGCAGTGAAAATCCAAACCTAAGTTCCCATTTAGAGCCTGTCCCGATTTTTTCGGGAGGACAGGGATTTACATTGCTATTTCTTTTACCTTATTCATCATCTGTACACCATGTACCAAAGCCGCACCACCTTTTATAGCTGATGCAACATGTACTGCTTCCATGATCTGTGCTTCACTCCAGCCTTTTTCAAAAGCATCACTACTATATGCATCAATACAATATGGGCATTGTACTGCATGAGCAACTGCCAATGCTATCAACGATTTTTCCCTTGCTGAAAGATTCCCTTCTGCAAACACTTCTCCATACCAGGCAAAGAATTTATCAGCCATTGGCTTTTGAAACTCTCCTACATTTCCAAATTTTCCGAGATCTTCTGCGTTGTAATAATGATTTGCCATAGATTATAATTTATAGTTTTCGAGATAAAGTGTCCAATCGTAGCTCTTGAATTTTACTTTAGGATTTTTATCAACAGGAATAATTGATAATTGTTTAAGCAATTCAATCATTTTCTTTTTTCCGCCAAAATCTCTCCTGAACCAACTCATTAATGTCGGTAACTTTACAATGTTTGTTGCAGCATCATATTCAGCCTCTCCTGTTAAATAAGCTTTTGTAGCCAGATCAAGTTGTTGATCAATCGTTTCAGATTTATAAAATGCAATCGGCGGGCAGCTTTTGGCCCCACAGTTCAACGCAAAATGAAGACGGTAATCCAATTTATCAACCCGCAATCTTTTCTCTATTTTATTCGGAAACAGTTTATTGAAATAGCCTAGGCTCCATTTTATTTTTGAACGACGGAGAATTCCATGTTCTATTCCATCCAGGCTAAATTTTTTTCCTGCAATTTCTATGAACTCATTTCCAAAGAATTTCCCTCTGTTACTATACTGGTCTGGATTATTTTTTAATGCTGTATTTGTATAAGCATTATAAAGATTAATCCAAAAAGCTTTTTTTTCATTATCATTAGTAATAGTAGCAGTTAATTCATCCATCGATAAATCCTTCAGGCTGGTGATAAAAGAAGTCGTCTGCTCACCGGTTTTGGCTGCATACATAAAGTCCTGCGATAATTGCACTAACTTATTTTGTGATTTTTCCACTATATTTTTTTCTATATTAATGGAGGAAGTTACAGCAGAATCGGTGTCTGGTTTTGTCATTCCCATTACATTATTACTTTCCTGTTCTTTCAGCCATTTATCAATACTTATTTCATTCATTTCCTCCTGTGCAGAAATAGCAAGTACCTTACCATTTTTTCCAACAATAGCTGTGTATGGATAAGCTGGCGGCTGAAATAATTTAGTAAACATTGCCTGCTCATCTACAATTACAGGAAGTGCAAAACCTTTTTGCTTGCCGATAAATGCTATCAATTTTTCTTCCGGCTCATCTGATACTAAAACAATATTTATCTGCCCTTTATATTTTTCCTGTAATGCAGATAATTTTGGTAGAGCTCTTATACAGGGAATACACCATGTACCAAAAAAATCGACCACCAGTAATTTATCATTCAATTGTTGAAAAGTAGATGACGATGCAGAGTAATTAAGAATTTTATTAACCTGAAAATTTTTTGTCACATCGTTAACCTTATAACCTGACTGTGACATTGCAAGTGAAGAAAATAACAGAGATATGGCTATAGCAAATACTTTCATGAAATATAAAAAATGTAGCTGGTTAATCTATTCAACTAGTATAAACGTAAATTTACCGGCTTGAGATTGGATTATCTAAACTTGTTTATATGTCTATTACCCCAGAATTAGTTACTGAAACTAGTAGATTTCTTAAAAAAGAAGGCTTTAATAACCCTGTTGCTGGGATTATTATGGGAACAGGCTTAGGAGCAATGGCTGATAAAATTGAGAACCCAATAATCATTCCCTACTCAACAATACCCAACTTTCCGGAAGCAACTGTTGAATTTCATAAGGGAAATCTCATTTTTGGTGCAATAGGGAATACAAAAGTAATGGCTATGCAAGGCCGCTTTCATTATTATGAAGGTTATAGTATGCAACAAATTACTTTCCCTGTAAGAGTTATGAAAGAACTGGGTGTTCAAGTTCTTTTTTTAAGTAATGCAGCAGGCGGAATGAACACTGACTATAAAAAAGGTGATCTGGTTATGATAGAAGATCATATCAATTTACTTCCTGATAATCCGCTGCGTGGATTGAGTGATCCGGCGTTTGGCCAGCGATTTGTAGATATGAGCCAGCCCTATGATATTGGATTGATGGAGTTAATCAGCCAACATGCAAATCAAAAAAATATTACGATAAAAAAAGGAACTTATGTTTCCGTTATGGGACCTAATCTTGAAACCAGAGCTGAATACCGATGGCTTCGTTCAATGGGAGCAGATATGGTAGGAATGAGTACTGTACCAGAAGTAATCGTTGCAAATCAGATTGGAATTAAATGCGCCGCAGTCAGTGTGATTACTGATGAATGTGATCCTAATAACTTGAAGCCAATAAATATTCCTGAAATAATAGAAATAGCTGGAAAGGCCGATCAATTACTTAGCAGTATACTGGTAGATTGTATTAAAAATTAGAACAGGTTAACCCTTTGAATAATATTTTCTTATCACCATCCGCATTTCCTCTTCTCTCATAAAACCTTCATGCCGGAAAACTATTTTTGTTCCGTGCATAACAAAAATATATGGCAATGCTTTTAATCCATAATCTTTCATCAGTTGCAGATTTTCATCTGCATTAATTTTCAAAACCTGCACAGTGTCCTGCATATCCTTTTCAATTCTATCCAAAGCAGGTACCATTATTTTACAGGGTCCGCACCAGGGAGCATAAAAATCAACAAATGTTAATGAGTTATTCAAAACAATATTCTCAAACTCTCCTTTACCCATTCCTTGCCGGGCAGAATCATTTTTCAATTTTACAAAAGAATAATTTTTTATTTTCCATACAATTATTCCGCCTTTCAGATCATAAACATTTTTAAAACCCATCTCATGCATAATCTTTGCAGCATCCCAACTTCTTCCACCAATTGCGCAGTAAACAAAAACCGGTCTATCTCTATCAATTGTTCCAACTTGATCTTTAAATGTCGAATCATAAAAATCAATGAATACAGCACCGTTCAAATAGCCTTTTCCAATTTCTTCAGGTGTACGAACATCAATTAATAATGCATTTCCTGAATTTACCAATTTTTTACGAAATTCCTTTGATGAAAGTCTTTCCTGACTTTGTACTATATGTCCAATAAATAATATAGATATTGTAATTAAAAAACGAAACATAGTGTTGAAGTTACAATAATAGCAGGGATTCATTTTCTAAATCGATTAAAAGAGACGCAGAGAAACATGCGATCGGACAATAGTTTTCCAGGTTTTATTATGACACATGAATTTACGAACAAAGAAGCCACTAGGATTTTACCGGTAATCAAGCATTTTTTTATAGGCAATCATCATTTCATACTGAGTAGCACCTCTCTTGTACATATTTACAATCTTCTTATTTGCCATTTGAACCTTCCACCAACTGTTAGTATCATACTTGCGGGCTGAGATCAATGCAGTTTGTTTGAATATTTTATATCGCACATTTTCTCTTGCCCTTTTAGCAAATTCATATTCTTCCATTATCATCATTTCTGTATTGAATCCGCCAGTGCTTTGATATAATTCTTTAGTTATAAAAAGTGTCTGATCGCCACCCATGCACATAAACCAGTCAAAACGGGTAAACCATGCATTTATTTTTAAATACCATTTAGAAGAATCAAACTTTGTGCGATAGCGCCCAATAAAAAACCCGTCATTAATTGCAGCAACAATATCGTTAGCAAATGAAGCTGGCGGATAAGTGTCAGCATGTACAAAATATAAAACACATCCCTTGGCGATGGATGCACCATAATGCATTTGTGCTGATCTTCCTTTCTGAGGAGATTTAATTACCGCGGCTCCGGCATTTTTGGCAATCTCAATTGTATTGTCGCTACTACCACCATCTACAACAATTATTTCAGTCACCGATTGTGCACTATACTTAATAAGATAAGTTATAAGCCGTTCAATATTCAATGCTTCGTTATAAGCAGGAATGATAATACTTAGTTGCATAGTTGATTTATATACGAAATGGATTATCAGGAAGTTTGAGCTATAGCCTTTGCAGCAACAAAGCCACTCGTCCATGCATGTTGAAAATTAAATCCGCCAGTTACACCGTCTACATCTAGTATTTCACCAGCAAAGAAAATGTTAGGGACTACTTTACTCATCATTGTATTATGATCAATCTCATTGAGTTTAATTCCTCCGGCAGTCACAAACTCTTCTTTAAATGTAGTTTTTCCTTTCACATTAAACTCTGCTGCACATAAGTTTTTTATTAGTTTGTTTTGTTCTTTTGCAGGAAGATCGGCCCATCTAATATCAGTTTTTACACTTGAAGATTCCAAAATAAACTCCCACAATCTTTGTGGCAAGTAAAACGGATTTTTATTTGAAATTTTTTGTGCTGCAATTTCAAAACGAATTTTTTGAAAATGTTCTGACAATTGTTGTTCATTAAATTCAGGCAACCAATTAATCAAAATTGTAAAATCATAATTCTTATCTGCCAGTTCTCTTGCTCCCCAGGCACTTAATTTTAGAATAGCCGGACCACTTAGTCCCCAATGTGTAATTAATAATGGACCCAATTGAATAAGTTTTGCCCCGATAACTCTCACTGTAGCATTCGGCACACTTACACCCATCAGTTTTGTAATAGGGTGCTGAGGCATGTTGAATGTAAATAAAGAAGGAACCGGCTCTTCAACAGAATGGCCCAACTTTGTCAGCCATTCAAACATTGATGCTTTTGGAAAGCCACCACTTGCAATACAAACATAATCGGCAGTAAGTGATTCGTCATTTGATATTTCCAATTTAAAAGAATGCTCTTCTTTTACAATAGTTTTCACTTCCGTTTTCATTAAAATCTTCACACCATATTGCTGTGCTTCATTCAGCAAACAATTAATAATTGTTTGTGATGAATCTGTAACCGGAAACATCCTTCCATCTTTCTCAGTTTTCAACTTCACTCCTCTTTCTTCAAACCAACTTATTGTATCTGTTGTAAAAAACTGGTGAAATGTTTTCTTTACAAAATTGCCACCTCTCGGATACTTTTTACTCATTTCCAAAATATCAAAACAGGCATGAGTAACATTGCATCTTCCACCACCGCTTACACTAACTTTTGAAAGCAGCTTATTGCTTTTTTCAAAGATAAGTACCTCTAATTCAGAATTCATTCTAGCCGCATTAACAGCACAGAAAAAACCTGCTGCTCCTCCACCTATTACAATTAATTTTTTCTTTCCCATTTGCTAAAAACAAACCCCTCAGTTGAGGGGCTGCAATATTTGTTGAGTAAATAAATTCGGGTTAGCTTTTTCTGCTTTCTCTATTATACTGTAGTCTGATAAAATATCAGCTTTGCCTTTTCTTACACAAATATCATGTTCGAAATGAACGGAAGGTTTTCCGTCATTTGTTCTTACAGTCCATCCATCATCTTCTGTATACACATCTCTTGTACCCATATTGATCATCGGCTCTATAGCTAATACTAATCCTTCTTTTAATTTAGGTCCGCTTCCTCTTTTTCCATAATTAGGTACTTGCGGGTCTTCATGCAAATTCTTACCTAATCCATGCCCTACCAGTTCTCTTACCACACCATATCCATTTTTACGTTCCGTATGTTCTTGTATAGCAAAGGCAATATCACCTATTCTATTTCCAGCAACAGCTTTTTCAATTCCCTTATACAATGATTCTTTTGTTACCTGTATGAGTTTCATTACATCCTCACCAGGATCACCAATGGCAAATGTATAAGCATGATCTCCATGCCAACCATTTAATATAACGCCTATATCTATAGTTATAATATCGCCTTCAACCAACTCTTTTGGTCCTGGAAAACCATGTACCACTACATCGTTAACAGAAATACATGAATTAAATGGATAACCATTATAGTTAAGAAATGAAGGAATTGCCTGATGATCTTTGATAAATTCTCCAACTTTTCTATCAATAGACAAAGTTGTAATTCCTGGCTTAAGTGTTCCTGCGATTTCAGTCAATGTTTTACTAACCAACAAAGCACTCTGCCTCATTAATTCAACTTGATCGTTTGTCTTATAAATCATCATAGACTGCAAATATCCTTAAAAAAATAAACCCGGCAAGTTTGAACTTACCGGGCCATATATCTTTATTAGTTAATTAAATCTGAACCGGAGATGCTGATTGTCTTCCTTGCAATCTTCCACTTTTCATTAATCCATCATATTGACGCATCAACAACTGAGTTTCTATTTGCTGTAATGTATCCAACACAACACCTACCATAATCAACAGCGAAGTTCCGCCGAAGAAAGTAGAGAATTGCTGCGTTACTCCAAAACGAGCAACAATACCTGGAAGAATACCTACGAATGCCAATAAAAAGGCCCCAGGTAGTGTAATTCTATCCATGATAGTTCCAATATAATCAGCAGTAGGCTGACCTGGCTTTACACCTGGAATAAATCCATTGTTCTGCTTCAGGTTATCCGAAATCTGTTTAGGATTAAATATCAAAGCCGTGTACAAGAACGTAAATCCAATAACAACTACAGAATAAATAAGCATGTACCAAATATTGGTATGATCATTCATCGCTTTAAGAAATCCACCTCCATCGGTGCTAAAATTTGCAAAAATTGTCGGTATAAAAATTATCGCTTGTGCAAAGATGATTGGCATTACACCAGCAGCGTTTACTTTCAACGGTAAAAATTGTCTTGCACCACCAAACTGACGATTGCCAACAATTTGCTTTGCATAGTTAACAGGTACTTTTCTTACACCTTGAATTAACAATACACAACCCATAATAATTGCAATTAAAACTGCTATCTCGATTATGAATATTAATATCTGCCCATTTCTAACTGACTTAGCACTCAATTCTTGAAGGAATGATTGAGGTAAACGGGCAATGATACCAATCATGATAATCAGTGATGTTCCGTTTCCTAAACCTCTGTCTGTAATCTTTTCGCCAATCCACATTACAAACATGGTGCCAGCTGATAAAACTACCAGACAAGATAACCAGAAGTAACCAGAGAATGCCGGCATGATAGCTCCTGACTGAGCAAACATTCCATTTAAGTAAGATACATATGCAGAAGCCTGAAGCAAGGTAACTACTACTGTAAGATAACGAGTATACTGATTAATTTTCTTACGGCCACTCTCCCCTTCTTTCTGCATTTTTTGAAAACTTGGCACTAATACAGTCATCAACTGCATAAAGATAGATGCAGAGATATAAGGCATAATACCCAATGCAAAAATGGATGCATTATTAAATGCACCGCCAGAGAAAGCATCTATCAAACCAAGTATACCAGTACTGTTTTGACTACCAGCATCAATTTTGGTTGGATCTATACCTGGCAATACGATATGTGAGCCTAGACGATAGATAGCTATCATCATAATGGTAAACAAAATTTTACCTCTCAAATCCTCGATGCTCCAGATATTCTTAAGTGTTTGTATTAATTTCTTCACGGGAATTAAAAAAATTTAAAAAGCCTGTAAAATACTACTCCGGAATTCCATTGCAGTAAAAATAAAAGACGCATTATCAATGCGTCGTTGCAATTTAGCTAATTTACTTTACAATTTCTACCGTTCCACCAGCTGCTTCTATTGCGGCCTTTGCTTTTTCACTTGCTGCATTCACTTTGAAAGTAAACTTTCCTTTTAGTTCTCCATTACCTAATACTTTTATTCTGTCCGTTTGTCCAATCAATCCATTGATGTAAAGATTTTCCAAACTAAACTCAGTAATGCTATATTTTTCTGCCAGTTGCTCTACCTGACCAAGGTTGATCACTTTATACTCAATACGATTTGGATTTTTGAATCCACGTTTTGGCACACGACGCTGAATTGGCATCTGACCACCCTCATGAGCTCTTTTATTTTTAAATCCGGTACGGCTTTGTGCACCTTTTGTACCTTTTGTAGCGGTTCCACCATGTCCTGAACCATCACCACGACCAATACGTTTTACTTTGTGCGTAGCACCTTTTGCAGGTTTTAATTCGTGTAATTTCATTTTGTTGCTTTTATTTTTTACTCAACGCCCCGAAAGCATTCGGGGCTCGCTGTTTTTATAAAGAATAAAATGCGAATAAATTCGCATTCAATTTTATTAACTTAATTCTTCTACTTTCAGAAGATGACCCACTTTTGTGATCATACCTAAAATCTGAGGAGTAGCTTCTACTTCTTTAGAAGAATTCATCTTTCCTAATCCTAAAGCCTGCACTGTCAATTTTTGACGCTCAGATCTGTCGATAGGACTTTTTACCAATGTTATCTTTACCTTTTTCATAATAATTCAATTCGATTGTAATCGGATTAACCGTTAAATACTTTCTTTAAACCCATTGTACGGGTTTTTGCAACTGCAATTGGTTCACGAAGCAAAGCCAATGCTTTGAAAGTTGCTTTTACCACATTATGTGGGTTTGCAGAACCAAGAGATTTAGCTAATACGTCGGTGATACCAGCACTTTCCAATACGGCACGCATAGAACCTCCGGCGATTACACCAGTACCATGAGCAGCTGGTTTAATCAATACTTTAGCAGCACCTTCTTTAGCCCACTGATCATGAGGGATAGTACCTTTCATAACCGGAACTTTAATCAGATTCTTCTTTGCATCATCAATTCCTTTGGCAATTGCTTCTTGTACTTCTTTGGCTTTACCAAGACCATGACCAACAATACCATTTTCGTTTCCTACAACAACCAGTGCTGAGAAACTAAATGCACGGCCACCCTTTGTTGTTTTTACAACACGGTTGATGGCAACTACTTTATCTTTCAGTTCCAGGTCTCCGGCTTTCACCTTGTTTACGTTAAACTTTGACATTTATTCTTGTAATTAAAAGTTTGAAAGTTGTTTGCTTAAAATTTAAGTCCACCTTCTCTTGCTCCATCAGCTACAGACTTAACACGACCATGGTAGAGATAACCACCACGATCAAATGTTACATCATTGATTCCTAACTCAACTGCTTTTTTTGCAATTGACTCACCAACCATTTTGCTCTTATCCACTTTGTTAGCTTTCTGAGCTTTGATTGCTTTATCCTTTGAAGAAGCCGATGCTAATGTTACTCCACTTGCATCATCGATCAATTGCACATAAATATCTGTATTACTTCTAAAAACAGATAGTCTTGGCTTTTGAGCCGTTCCTTCACCAATCTTCCTGCGAATACGATAACGGATATTTGTTCTTCTCTGTGACTTAATTTTTGGATTCATCTTATTTAATTTTCAACCCTGATGCTGCCAGGATTTAATTTTTACTTAATTATTTACCAGCCGCTTTACCAGCTTTCTTACGAACAACTTCACCCATGTAACGAACACCTTTTCCTTTGTATGGCTCAGGCTTACGAAGACCACGGATCTTTGCAGCTACCTGACCAATCAATTGCTTATCAATTCCTTCAAGAGAAATTGTTGGATTTTGACCTTTTTCCTGTGCAGTTGCAAGTTTTAATTCTTTCGGTATTTCAAATATGATATTATGAGAATAACCTAAAGCAAGATCTAAAACATTTCCTTGACTTGCAGCTTTAAAACCAACACCAATCAATTCCAGTTTTCTTTCAAATCCATCTGTTACACCTTTTACCATGTTGGCAATAAGTGATCTGTATAAACCATGCATTGCACGGTGACGAATCTGGTCTGTAGGACGGGCAAATGTTATTGTACCATCTTTCACTTCAACAGTGATGTCACGGTCAATTTCTTGTTTCAATTCACCTTTTGGTCCTTTTACTGTAACCACATTATCTTTTCCTACTGTAATTGTTACACCTGCAGGAGCAATAACCGGTTGTTTACCTATACGAGACATAATTTCTAATTTTTATTTTGTGTTTTACTGACCGGTCAGCTTAGTATAGTTTCGGCTTAATGTATCAGTAAATGTTTTTTATTAATAAATATAACAAAGCACTTCGCCACCTACGTTCTGCACTTTAGCTTCCTTATCAGTCATTACTCCTTTAGAAGTTGACAGAATTGCAACGCCCAAGCCGTTCTTCACTCTGCGAAATTCTGCAGGAGAAGCATACTGACGTAAACCCGGACGACTTACTCTTTCCATACTTTGTATAGCAGGAATTTTTGAAGTCGGATCATACTTCAGGGCAATTTTAATAACGCCTTGTTTGTTATCATCCTCAAACTTATACTTCAGGATATAACCCTGAGCATATAAGATTTCAGTCATTCGCTTCTTCAAGTTAGAAGCAGGAATATCCACTACACGATGGCCTGCCATCTGTGCATTACGTATTCTTGTAAGGAAATCTGCTATAGGATCTGTTACCATTTTATTTCAATTATTCAGTTCAAAATTTTGTTTGCTATTCTGATTGCCGGAGCAACCGAGTTATAGTATTTTTTACCAGCTTGCTTTTTTAACTCCTGGAATTTTTCCGTTCAATGCCATGTCTCTCAACATGATTCTGGAAATTCCAAAATATCTAACATATCCTCTTGGACGACCAGTAATCTGACAGCGATTTTTCAATCTTACTTTAGATGAGTTCTTTGGCATTTCATCCAAAGCTTTCCAATCGCCGGCTTTTTTTAATTCAGCTCTTTTTTCTGCATGTTGGGCTACCAACTTCTCTCTCTTCCGCTGTCTGGCTGTTATCGATTTTTTTGCCATGTTTATATATTTCTTTTAGTTAGAATTTGTTTTTGCAGCATTCTTAAAAGGCATTCCCAATTCTTTCAATAACTCATACGCTTCTTCGTCGTTATTTGCTGTTGTAACGAAAGTGATATCAAGGCCAGTAATCTTATTTACTTTATCAATATCAATCTCAGGGAAAATAATTTGTTCCGTAACACCCATTGTGTAATTGCCACGGCCATCAAATGATTTCTCACTAATTCCTTTAAAGTCACGAACCCTTGGTAAGGCTACAGAAATCAAACGATCTAAGAATTCAAACATCTTTACTCCACGAAGTGTAACTCTTGCACCAATCGGCATATCCTTACGCAACTTAAAGTTTGAGATGTCTTTTTTAGACATTGTTGCTACAGCTTTTTGACCAGAGATTGTTGTCAACTCATCAATTGCTATATCAATCAATTTCTTATCTGTTACTGCACCGTTAACACCACGGTTCAAACAAATTTTCTCCAATTTTGGTGCCTGCATTACAGTATCATAACTGAATTTTTTCACCAAGGCAGGTACTACTTCTTTAGTGTACTTATCTGCCAGTCTTGGGCTATAACTTTTTGTACTCATTATTTTTTACCTCCCTGTTCTTTTTTTGTTTTGAAAACTCTTTCTGTTTTCCCTTCTTTTCTTACTCTTGTCACTCTTGCACCAGCTTTTTGAGCCGGATCCCAAAGCATAACATTGCTGATATGAATTGGAGCTTCTACTTTAAGAATACCACCTTTGGTATTTTGTGCTGAAGGTTTAGTATGCTTGGTTTTGATATTCACACCTTCTACTAATACTTTCGCCTCATCTACCAATACTTCTTTCACAACACGGGGTTTTGATAAATCTTTATCATTCCCTGTAATAACCACTACATTGTCTCCTTTGCGGATGTTGTACTTTGGTTTAAATCTTGCTTTCATGTTATCTATCATTAATGGGTTATCCCCTTTGAATCAATTATAATACTTCCGGAGCTAGTGAAACAATTTTCATGTATCCTTTGTCACGAAGCTCTCTAGCAACTGGCCCAAAAATACGAGTACCTCTTGGTTCATCAGATTGGTTTAAAATCACAACCGCATTGTCATCAAAACGGATATAAGAACCATCTTTACGACGCAGTTTGTTAGTTGTGCGAACGATAACAGCTTTTGCAACTGTACCTTTCTTAATACCACCTGCAGGCATTGCATCTTTTACAGTAACTACAATCTTATCGCCTATTCTTGCATAACGCTGACCGCTATTGCCAAGTACACGGATACAAAGCACCTCTTTGGCACCACTGTTGTCCGCAACTTTTAACCGGCTTTCTTGCTGAATCATTTTATTATTATTTTGAATTTTGAATTTTGAATTTTGAATTTTTCTGCGTTCAATTTAGAAAGCATTCATAATTCATCATTCAGCATTTAACATTGTTATTTAACCTTTTCAACCACTTCTACCAATCTCCAACGCTTTGTTTTACTAAGCGGACGGGTTTCCATGATCTTTACCACATCACCAATGCTACACTCATCCTTATCATCATGAGCATGGAATCTTGTGGATTTTTTCACGAACTTACCATAGATAGGATGCTTTACTTTTCTCTCCACCTCAACGGTGATAGTTTTAGTCATTTTGTTGCTGGTTACAACGCCTATCCTAGTCTTTCTTAAATTTCTTTCTTCCATTTTACTAGCTTTATTATGCTTGTGTTTGCTTTAACTTCAATTCTGTTTTCAGCCGTGCAATATCTCTGCGAACATCGCGGATTACCATTGGATTCTCCAGTGGAGAAATTGCCTGAGCAAATTCCAGTTTTTTCAACCGTAATTTATCTTCTTCAATCCTGGCTTTGAGATCCTGCTCATTCATCCCATGGATGCTTTTTACAAAATCAGCTTTTTTTGACATTGTTATTCGATTTATTAATTATTACGCTGTTACTAAATCACGGCGTATCATAAATTTTGTTTTGATAGGCAACTTACCAGCAGCTAATGATAAAGATGCACGGGCCACTTTTTCATCAACACCATCTATTTCAAAAATGATACGTCCTGGCTTTACTACAGCAGCCCAATACTCCAAGCTACCTTTACCTTTACCCATTCTCACCTCTGCAGGTTTCTTTGTGATTGGCTTATCAGGGAATATGCGTATCCACACATTACCTTCTCTTTTCATTTCACGGGTTAATGCCTGACGGGCAGCTTCAATTTGACGATCAGTAATCCAATGCTGGTCTAAAGCTTTTAAAGCAAAAGTTCCAAAAGCAATCGTAGTACCTCTCTTAGCATCGCCTTTCATGCGACCTTTCTGCATCTTCCTGTGTTTAGCTCTTTTCGGTTGTAACATTGTATATAATTTCTAGTTACTAATTCTTGTTTTTATTTCAATTAATTTCTTCTTCCACCGCCTCCGCCGCCTCTTCTATCCCCACCACCGCCACGTCTATCATCTCTTCTATCCCCACCGCCACGTCTATCATCTCTTCTCTCTCCTCCACCAGGGCCATCATTCTTACCACCTGCAATGATATTCGGGTTCAAATCTCTCTTTGCTAAAACTTCTCCTTTACAAATCCAAACTTTGATACCAATTTTACCATATACTGTTTGTGCAAACACATTAGCATAATCGATATCCATACGGAAAGTATGCAATGGTGTACGGCCTTGTTTAAATTCTTCGCTACGGGCAATCTCAGATCCACCTAAACGTCCGCTCAACTTTACTTTTATACCTTCTGCGCCCATACGAAGTGAAGAAGCGATAGCCATTTTAGTAGCTCTTTTGAAGTTGATACGATTTTCGATCTGACGGGCAATAGTATCACCAACAATCATCGCATCTAACTCAGGTCTGCGGATTTCCAGAATGTTAATCTGTACATCTTCTTTACCAGTTAACTTCTTCAACTCTTCTTTGATACGATCTACTTCTCCGCCACCTTTACCAATGATGATACCAGGCTTAGATGTATGAATCGTTACAATCAGTTTACCCAATGTTCTCTCAATAACTATTTTTGAGATACCACCCTTGTTGATACGGGCATTTAGGTAAGTTCTGATCTTATGATCTTCGATCAGTCTTGTAGCATAGTTCTTTTTGTCTGCGTACCAGTTAGATTCCCATCCACGGATGATGCCTAGTCTGTTACCAATCGGATTTGCTTTTTGACCCATGTTATTGGTTTATTAATTCGTTTAGTTTTTATTTTCTTCTTTAGTATCCACTATCACTGTTACATGGTTGCTGCGTTTGCGAACTCTGTAACCACGGCCTTGCGGAGCAGGACGCATACGTTTCAATGTTCTGCCACCATCAACCATTATTGTCTTTACTACCAATTGACTTTCATCGCCACCTTCATTCTTCTGCTTCCAGTTGTCGATAGCACTAAGTACTAACTTACGTAAAGGAACTGCAGAGTCTTTTGGGTTATGCTCCAATTCTGCCAATGCTTTATCCACTTTCATACCACGAATAAGGTCAACTAGTAACCGCATTTTACGGGGTGATGTCGGATGATTTCTCAGTTTAGCTACTGCTTCCATTGTTATTAATTTCTTTATTAACCTTCTTTTTTAGAGTGTCCTTTGAAATGACGGGTTGGTGCGAATTCACCTAACTTATGACCTACCATAAATTCAGTTACATACACCGGGATAAACTTGTTACCATTATGAACAGCAAAAGTGTGTCCCACAAAGTCAGGTGAAATTGTTGAGCGACGGCTCCAAGTTTTAATTACACCCTTCTTATTTTTTCCCTCGTTAATAGCCATCACCTTGTTTTCAAGATGAGAAGCTATATAAGGACCTTTTTTAATCGAACGAGCCATGTTTAAGTCGTTGTATTAGTAAATAAATTATTTCGAAAGCTTTTTCCCGTCTTTACGCTGGATTATCATTTTATCGCTTCCTTTTCCTTTTGTTCTTGTTTTCAGACCTCTAGAGTATTGACCATTTCTAGAACGAGGCTGACCACCAGAAGCTCTTCCTTCACCACCACCCATTGGGTGATCTACAGGGTTCATCGCTACACCACGAACTCTTGGTTTGATACCTTTCCATCTATTACGACCTGCTTTACCCATGCTCTGCAAGAAATGATCGCTGTTACTCACAACACCAACTGTTGCACAACAGTTAACCAATACTTTTCTTAATTCACCAGAAGGCATTTTTAATATTGCAAACTTTTCTTCTTTGTTTGTTAACTGTGCAGAAGATCCTGCACTGCGGGCTAACTTACCACCCTGACCAGGCTGCATCTCAATGTTATGAATATTTGTACCTAAAGGCATATTCTTCATTGGCAAAGCATTCCCAATTTCAGGAGCTACGTTTGATCCACTTTCAACTTTTGAACCAACTACTAATCCTTGAGGAGCAAGTATGTAACGCTTCTCACCATCAGCATAAACTACTAAAGCGATAAATGCTGTACGGTTTGGATCGTATTGAATAGACTCAACAGTTGCTACACCTTCTTTATTTCTTTTGAAGTCGATTATACGATACTTCTTCTTGTGACCACCACCTATGTAGCGCATTGCCATACGACCTGAAGATGTACGTCCACCAGTTCTTGGTTTTGCTTCTACTAAGCTCTTTTCTGGAATATTCGTTGTTATCTCCGCATATGCGTTTCCG
>Ga0209170_1000375_pt1 | contig 20514 bp, 21 predicted proteins | sample KloWWTKNB14_bulk_FD_187178 | JGI IMG/M metagenome (GOLD analysis project Ga0209170, IMG submission 187178) | Active sludge microbial communities from Klosterneuburg, Austria, studying microevolution and ecology of nitrifiers - Klosterneuburg... | ecosystem: Engineered > WWTP > Aerobic digester >...
CGTCGAGGATCAGTGGCTCAACTGGCGAGGATCACCGACCGCATGCTGCGCCGTCAAATGCGCCGTCAGATGCTGCAACGCAGTATCGCGGGCCCACGTCGGGCCCAGGGCAACACCGATCAAGTGGCGCAATCGTCGCGACGCCTGTCTGCGTGCAGATCACGGCGCGCTGACGCAGATGGACCGACCGTCCTTCAAGGCAGCGCAACATGGAGCTGCGCGCAGACATCGCCCCAGCGCTTGCTTTGCAATGAAACGGGCGGCGTTCATAAGGCCCGCCAGCCGCGCCGTGCGGCTCGTCAAGGCCACCAGCCTTCACTTCGCCACCCAACACGGCCGGCGAACCTTCTGAACCCCATGACGGTTATGCCACTTGATCAGCGTTGCCCTGGACACCGATCACCGTGCGCACGTCGAGCAATTCCGGGAAGAAGGTCAGGTCCAGCGCCTTCCTGAGGAAGCCAACCCCGGATGATCCGCCGGTGCCGCGCTTGTGGCCGATGATGCGTTCAACCGTCTTCATGTGGCGGAAACGCCAGAGCTGGAACGATTCCTCGACATCGACCAGTTGCTCGCAGAAGTGGTATTCGGACCAGAACTCGTCGGCGTTCTCGTAGATGCGCTTGAACACCGGCACCAGGTCCTCGCGGCGACGATGCGGCAGCGACCAGTCGCGCTCGATGCAATCCGCCGGGATGGCATGGCCGGCGCGGGCGAGATGGCGCAGGAACTCGTCATACAGGCTCGGTGCCTCCAGCACGGCGCGCAACTCGGCCTGACGTACCGGATCGTGATTGAATACTGCAAGCATGTCGGCGTTCTTGTTGCCGAGCAGGAACTCGATCATGCGGTACTGCTGCGACTGGAACCCCGAGGCCGGTCCGAGCACATGGCGGAATTGCTGGTACTCCGTCGGCGTCAAGGTTTCCAGCACCGCCCATTGTTCGAACAACTGGCGCTGGATCTGCTTGACCCGGGCGAGGATCTTCAGGCACGAATCGGTCTGGTCGGTCGCCAGCAACGCGGTTGCGGCGCGCAACTCATGGATGATCAGCTTCATCCACAATTCGCTGACGTGGTGCTGGACGATGAACAACATCTCGTCATGGTGTTTCGGCTCGCTGAGCGGCTTCTGCGCAGACAGCAGGGTGTCCAATTGCAGGTAGCCACCGTAATTCTGGCGATCACGCAGATCGACCTCGATGCCTTGTTCGAGTTCGCGTCGGTTTTCCATATCGGTTCGTGCGGTGTCGGGAGTGAACGTGCACGCTACCCGACGCGCCCCCGCTGCGCCAGCGCCCCCGAGCACGGTTGAATTGCTGCAGTGAGCCTTGCGCGTCGCGGCGACGCTTGCTATCAAGTCACGGTAGTTTCACGATACCGGGAAGCAATACGGCGCAGTATCGAGCAATCCGGCACTGGATCCGGATTCCGCACGACACGTTCGCACCGCTCCCCGGAGCCGGTCGGCAATGCCGATGTCGCACAGCGACGACAACTGACACCTCCGGTCCCGACAGACCCGCATGCGCTGTCTTCGCGAAGCGCGATCCAGTGGAGAATTCCGTGCCAACAGCCGCCACGTTTGAAATCGAATACGTCCAGTATCTCAATGCCGAAGGCAAGCTGGTCCGCGACGACCTGCCCGCCTTCGCGCGAGATGTCAGGCAACTGGTCAAGCTGTACCAGGAAATGCTCATGGTGCGCATATTCGATGCCAAGGCGATCGCCCTGCAGCGCACCGGCAAGCTCGGCACTTATGCGCCCTGTCTTGGCCACGAGGCGACCTACCTGGCCATTGGCAGCGCCATGCAGGAGGACGATTGCTTCGCCCCGAGCTACCGTGAATACGGTGTGCAGTTCCATCGCGGCGTGAAACCGCGCGAACTGCTGATGTACTGGGGAGGCGATGAACGTGGCAACAATTTTTCCGGCCCGGCGCATGACTTCGCCTGGTGCGTGCCGATCGGCACGCAGTGCCTGCACGCAGCCGGTGCGGCGCTGGCCTTCAAGACGCGCAAGGAGCCGCGCGTGGCGGTATGCACGATCGGCGATGGCGGCTCGTCCAAGGCCGATTTCAACAGCGCCATCAATGTTGCCGGGGCGATGACGCTGCCGCTGGTCGCGGTGATCGTCAACAACCAGTGGGCCATCTCGGTGCCGCGCAGCGCGCAGACCGGGGCAAAGACCCTCGCCCAGAAAGGCATTGCCGCAGGCCTCGAATGCGTGCAGGTCGATGGCAACGACTTGATCGCGATGCGTACGGTGATGGATCACGCGCTCAAGCGCGCCCGCCACGGCCATGGCGGCATGGTCATCGAAGCGGTCACCTATCGGCTGTCCGACCACACCACGGCCGATGACGCGCGTCGTTATCGATCCGAGCAGGAAGTCAAGGATGCCTGGATGCGCGAGCCCTTGCGGCGCATGAAGGCTTACCTGATGTCGCTGAACGCGTGGACCGAGGAAGAAGAGATCGCGCTCAAGGAGCAATGCACGAAATATGTCGATGGCGAAGTCAACGCCTATCTTGAAACCCGTGCGCAGCCGATCGAAAGCATGTTCGACTACACCTATGCCGAACTGCCACCGGATCTGCTTGTCCAGCGCGACGAAGCCATCTTCTGGGAAAAGCGCGGCTGAAGCCCCGCAGCCTGAAAAGGTGCGCAACACGCATGGCACTCGCGACATCTCTGCCAGACAAACATCCAATGCAAACCGACGAATCCAGACCATGGCCCAAATCACCCTGATCGAAGCAGTCACCCAAGCTCTGGCCTGGGAAATGAAACACGATCCCAGCGTCGTCGTCCTCGGCGAGGATGTCGGCGTCAATGGCGGCGTGTTCCGCGCCACCCAGGGCCTGCTCGACAAATTCGGCGCGGAGCGCGTGATCGACACGCCGCTCGATGAGACGACGATCGGCGGAATCACCGTCGGCCTCGCCGCACAGGGCATGAAACCGGTTGCCGAAGCGCAATTCGAAGGCTTCATCTACGCCATGCTTGAACAGATCATCTGCCACGCCGCGCGCATGCGCAATCGCACCCGCGGACGCCTGACCTGTCCGGCCGTCTGGCGCGCACCTTGGGGCGGCGGCATCCGCGCACCGGAACATCATTCCGAGGCAAATGAGGCCTTGTTCACGAATGTACCGGGTTTGCGCGTTGTCCTGCCCTCCTCGCCGGCACGCGCTTATGGCCTGCTGCTTGCCTCGATCCGCGATCCCGATCCGGTCATCTTCTTCGAGCCCAAGCGCATCTATCGCCAATACAAGGAGGAAGTGCCCGATGACGGCGAAGCCTTGCCGCTCGATGTGTGCTTCGTGCTGCGCGATGGCAGCGACGTGACCCTCGTCACCTGGGGTGCGCAGGTCAAGGAAACCCTGGAAGCGGCCGAGGCGCTGGCGAAAGAAGGCATCAGCGCCGAAGTCATCGATGTTGCGACACTGAAGCCGCTCGATTTCGACACCATCCACGAATCGGTGCGCAAGACCGGGCGCTGCGTGATCGTCCACGAGGCGCCGCGCACCGCTGGTTTCGGCGCCGAGATTTCCGCACGTCTGGCCGAACATGCGATGTACGATCTGGTTGCGCCAGTTGAACGCGTGACCGGCTATGACACGCACATTCCGTTGTTCCGCCTTGAAATGAAATATCTTCCGTCGATGGAACGTATACTTTCCGCGGTTCATAAAACCATGGAGGTCTCATGATCATTCCGGCCGGGCAATTCTTGTTGCGAGTTGTGCTGCTTGCATTTCTGGGCGCGTGTGGATGCGCCATCGCCGGTTCGAATCCGAATCCGCCGTTGCTCACGATCACCCCGGATTCGCCCCCTGCCAATCAGGAATTCGCAGCGGTCTTTCATTTTTACGGGAATCCTAATGTCGCAGGTTTCTGGGGCGAAACGCATCCCCAATACCGAATCGATGGAAACATGATCATCATCTCCTTCGACCCCGGCTGCGGATTTCTGTGCCCTCCCGGAGATCCCGAATACACGGCACATCCGTTCACCATGCCGGCGTTGTCTGCAGGACCCCACATTGTTCGTTTTGCCGTTGGGCTGGATCCGACCGCCCCGGTGCTAGGTGAATTCAACATCAACGTGGGTACCGGCGTGGCTGGCCCGACACAACTTCCTGTGGGTGGTCATTGGACTCTGCTGCTCGCTGTGCTGGTGATCCTGCTTGCGACAGCCCAGTCGCGCCATACACGAAAAAACATGAAGGCGGTGGTCTGAACATGCCGACAAAAACATTCCACCTGCCCGACCTCGGCGAAGGGCTGCCCGATGCCACCATCGTCGAATGGTTCGTCAAGACCGGCGATGTGGCCAGGCTCGATGAACCGCTGGTTTCGATGGAAACGGCCAAGGCCGTGGTTGAAGTGCCTTCGCCCTTCTCCGGCAAGGTTGTCAAGCAGCACGGCAAGGAAGGCGACGTGATCATCACCGGAGCGGCGCTGATCGAGATCGAGATTGATGCCAGCCTGCCGCAACGTGCCGATGCGCAGGAAACCGGTCACCATCACGGCCCGCCGAAAGCGAGCGCCGGCGAGCCAACCCCGAACCCGAATGATGGCAATCGAGTGATTGCGTCCGACGAGGGCGGTGCGATCGTCAAGAACGACAATTCGGGCCGCGCCGATTCCGGCACCGTGGTCGGCGCCATGGAAGCCAGCGATCGTGTGCATGCCGAGCAGACCTCGAACGTCGGCGGAGTCAAGGCCGTGCCTGCCGTGCGTGCCCTGGCCAAAAAGCTCGGCGTCGACCTGGGCCGGGTCAAACCCAGCGGCGCCGATGGCGTGGTGACCTTGAAGGATGTCAAAAGCGCTGCAGAATCCGGCAGCGCCCGCATCGGTGCCTCGCCGGCTACGCCCCGCCCCGCTGCGGCAACCAGCTCCGCCGCAACGACACCACCGGCCCAACGCGCCACCAGCGAACGCACCGCGCTGTCCGCATCCGGCAAGCCCATGCGCACGACACCACCGACACAACACGTCAGCGGTCAACCCGAACAACTCAAGGGGGTGCGCCGCAACATGGCGCGGGTGATGGCCGCCGCGCACGCACAGGTCGTGCCGACCATGGTCAGCGATGACGCCGACATCCACGCCTGGCTGCCGGGCAATGACATCACCGTGCGCCTGATCCGCGCCATCGTGCGTGCCTGCCAGGCCGTACCGGCGCTGAATGCCTGGTTCGACGGCGAAAACCTGACCCGCACCCTGCATCCCCACGTCGATATCGGCATCGCCGTGGATACCGATGACGGCTTGTTCGTGCCGGCCTTGCGCAATGCCGACGTGCTCGATGCCAACGGCATCCGCCAGGCGGTCAATCGTTTGCGCGACCAGGTCATCAACCGCAGCATTGCCGCCGAGGAACTCAAGGGTTACACGATTTCGCTGTCCAATTTCGGTGTCTTCGCCGGCCGCTACGCGACGCCGATCGTGGTGCCGCCTACGGTTGCCATCATCGCCGCCGGCAAGGGGCGCCACCAGATGACGCCGGTGATGGGCGGTTTCGAGTCGCACAAGGTGATACCGCTGTCACTGACCTTCGACCATCGCGCCGCGACCGGCGGCGAGGCGGCGCGCTTCCTCAAGGTCATGCTGGACGATCTGGCGAGGCCGACCTGATCCTGCGGCTGGCGGATTCGCAAACGCCGCGACTCGGCGGCGTTGCGTTTGAAGGTCAGGATCAAGAGCCACCCCTCATCCGCCCTGCAGGCACCTTCTCCCACAAGGGGAGAAGGGGAAGATGTGATTCCCGATTCAGCGACTGGCTGCGCCTGCGTCTTCGTAACCGACGACATCCAGATCGAAACCGGCCAGGCCCACCAGTTTGCGCGGCGTGCCGAGCACGCGCAGATGGCGCACACCGAGATCGGCGAGGATCTGTGCACCGAGTCCATGGCGGCGCCATTCGCTGGCCGGATCGTTGGCCGGCTTTGCCGTAGTTCCGGCCAGGCAATCGAGCAAAGCCTCGGCTTCGCCGGCCTCGCTCAGCACCACGACGACACCGCGATCCTCATCGGCAATGCGGCGCAGGGCGGCGGTCACGCTCAGTCCCAGGTCATCGCGACGCAAATGCAGCACATCGGACAGCGTGTTGCGCACGTGCACGCGGGTCAATACCGGCTGGCCATCGGCGACGTCGCCACGGACGAGAGCGAAATGCAGGGCCTTCTGGACGAGATCGCGATAGACGACAAGGTTGAACGTACCGAACTCGGTATCAACCACCACATCGCGCAGGCGCTCGATGGTGTTTTCGGTTTGCAGGCGATAGCGGATCAGGTCGGCAATCGTGCCGATCTTCAACCCGTGCTTGCGCGCGAACGCCTCCAGCGCCGGTCGCCGCGCCATGGTGCCGTCGTCGTCCATCACCTCGACGATGACGCCGGCCGGTTCAAGCCCGGCCATGGTGGCCAGGTCGCAGGCCGCCTCGGTATGCCCGGCGCGCACCAGCACGCCGCCGGTCTGCGCGGCGAGGGGAAAGATGTGCCCGGGCTGGGCCAGGTGTTCCGGGCGCGCATCGGCGGCAACTGCAGTGCGGATCGTGTGCGCGCGGTCGTATGCCGAGATGCCGGTGGTGACGCCTTCGGCGGCTTCGATCGAGACGGTGAAATTGGTGTGGTGCGAGGAGGTGTTGTTGTGCACCATCGGCTTCAGGCCGAGCTGCCGGCAGCGCGCCGCGGTCAGGGTCAGGCAGACCAGGCCGCGCGCTTCGCGGACCATGAAGTTGATGTCCTCGGGACGCACCTTTTCCGCAGCCATGACCAGATCGCCTTCATTCTCGCGATCCTCGTCGTCCAGGATCACGACCATGCGGCCGGCGCGGATGTCAGCGAGGATTTCGGGGATCGTGTCGAAGCTCATTGCGTGTTTCCATAAGATATTCTTGTCATATGAGGCAGAAACCTACATTGCGGGGGTTTCGCCTGCACGGAATTCGATCAGGCGTTCGGCATAGCGCGCCATGCGATCGACCTCGATATTGACCGCGTCGCCGACGCGGCGCGCGGCGAACGTCGTCACTTGCTGCGTATGGGGAATCAGGTTGACGCCGAAGTGCAGTCCGTCGACTTCGTTGACGGTGAGGCTGACGCCATCGATGCAGATCGAACCCTTGCTGGCGATGTAGCGTGCAAGCGTGGCGGGCACCTCGAAGGTCCAGCGCTGCGAACGCGCATCGCCGTGGATATCGATGACCCTGCCCAACCCGTCGACATGACCGGACACCAGATGACCGCCGAGCCGATCACTGAGGCGCAAGGCCTTTTCCAGATTGACCGGCGCACCCGGCTCGAGCGCGCCGAGCGTGGTCAAGCCGAGGGTTTCCCGCGAGACGTCGGCAGCAAAGGAATCTTCGGTCAGGTCCAGCGCAGTCAGGCAGACGCCGGCCACGGCAATGCTGTCGCCCTGGCGCACGTCATCAAGCGCCAGCGCTCCGACATGGAAAACCATGCGCCGATCGCCACCGCGCTCCTCACTGCTGAGCAGTTGGCCAATCGACTGGATGATTCCGGTAAACACTCACGCCTCCAGGGGTCGCAACAGCAAACGCCAATCCGCGCCGATCATGCGCTGATCGAGCACTCCCAGCTTCCAGCGCGCGGCCATCTCGCCAAGCGCGGGCAGCGTCAGCAAGGGACGTGCGTTGTCGCCAAGCAGGACCGGCGCCACATACAGCAACAGCTCATCAACCAGGCCAGCGGCAAACAAGGCTCCAGCAAGCGTCGGCCCGGCTTCGACCTGGATCTCGTTGACCCCGCGTGCGGCAAGCACGGCCAGCACCGCTGACAGGTCGAGCCGCCCTTGGCGGATTTCAACCGCGGCGAGCTCGACTCCGTCGAAGCGTCCATCGATTGGCCGCGCCCCGGCCCCATGCAGGACCAGGGTCGGCAGCGAACCATCAAGGACCTGCGCCGTAGCCGGAGCACGCAGCTCGCGATCGAGGATGACGCGCAGCGGCGGCAGCGGTGCCATGTCGGCATCCGTGGCATTCGCCAGGCGCACGCTCAGCGCCGGATCGTCGGCGAGCACGGTGCCGATGCCGCTCAGGATCGCCGAACTTCGAGCGCGCCAGAGCTGCACATCGGCGCGCGCGGCCGCTGCGGTAATCCATTTGGACTCGCCGCTGGCCAGCGCCGTGCGTCCATCAAGGCTCATCGCCAGCTTGACCCGCAACCACGGCCGGCCACGTTCGATGCGCGAAAGGAATCCCCGATTGATCTCGCGCGCGGCACCGGCCATCAGACCGCTCTCGACGAGGATTCCGGCCTCGCGCAATTTGGCTGTTCCGCGACCATCGACCCCGGCGAACGGATCCGCATGCGCGATGACGACCCGTGCGACGCCCGCGGCGATCAAGGCATCGGCGCACGGCGGCGTGCGCCCGAAGTGCGCGCAGGGTTCGAGCGTCACATAGGCGGTGGCGGCGCGTGCGTGATCACCCGCCTCGTTCAAGGCAAAAACTTCGGCATGTGCGCCACCAGCACGCCGATGCCAACCACTGCCGACCATTTCCTCGCCGTGCGCGATCACGCAGCCAACGCGCGGATTGGGGTCGGTGGTGAACAAGCCGCGTTCGGCCAGGCGCAGCGCAAACGCCATGTGCGCATGGTCGACGGCGCTGAATTCCACCGCGCTCACGGCAAGCCAGCCATGCCGCGTCAGCCCCTGGCCTTGCGTGCAGGAGTTTCCTCAAGCAAAGGCAGTTGCAGGGTTTCCAGTCCGGGCAGGTCGCGTTCGAGCTTTTCGATTTCCTCGCGGAATGCCTGCACGTCCTCGAAACTGCGGTAGACGGAAGCAAAGCGCACGTAGGCGACCTGATCGAGCTTCTTCAATTCGCGCATGACCAGTTCGCCGACATGCATCGAGGCAATCTCGCGCTCGCCACTGCGCCGCACATCGTCTATCACGCTGCGCACGGCCAGGTCGACCTCGTCGCTGGCAACCGGACGCTTCTGCAAGGCCCGACTGAAACTGGTGCGCAGCTTGCGCTCGTCGAACGACTCGCGACGGCCATCGGACTTGACCACGGCCGGCAATTTCAATTCAGCCGTCTCGAAGGTATTGAACCGCTCATTGCACTGCTCGCACTCACGCCGCCGCCTGATCGTCGTGCCATCGTCGGACACGCGCGAATCAATCACGCGGGTATCTTCGTGCTGGCAGAAGGGGCAGTGCATCAGAGTAGCGGGAATGGAAAATGGGGAATCGGGAATTGGATTGGAGCTGCCTGCGCAATCCTGGAGTGATGCGGCACGGGTGGAGGAAACCGACTTCTACCGATTCCCCATTCCCCATTCTCCATTCCCGGCATCTCAGCCATACACCGGGTACTGCCGGCATTGCGCGGTTACCTTGTCGCGTACCGAGGCGATGACCCTGTCGTCATTGGGTGCATCGAGGACGTCGGCGATCCAGTTGGCGAGGTCGATGCAATCGCTTTCGCCATAGCCACGCGTGGTGACGGCCGGCGTACCGATGCGCAGGCCCGAGGTGATGAACGGTGAGCGTGGATCGTTCGGCACGGCGTTCTTGTTGACCGTGATATGGGCCTTGCCGAGTGCGGCTTCGGCATCCTTGCCGCTGGAGTCGCGACCGATCAAGTCGATCAGCATCAGGTGATTCTCGGTGCCGCCGGAAACAATCTTGTAGCCGCGCGCGATCAGGGTCCTGGCCATGGCTTTGGCGTTGACGACCACCTGCTTCTGATATGCCTTGAACTCGGGGCTGAGGGCTTCGAGGAAGGCCACCGCCTTGGCCGCGATCACATGCATCAGCGGGCCGCCCTGGATGCCCGGGAAGACGATCGACTGCAGCTTCTTCTCGCCTTCCTCGCCGAGTCCCTTGGCTATCACGAATCCGCCGCGCGGCCCGCGCAGGGTCTTGTGCGTGGTCGAGGCGACCACATGCGCATGCGGCACCGGGTTTGGATAGACGCCGGCCGCAACCAGACCGGCGACATGGGCCATGTCGACGAAGAAGATTGCCCCGACCTTGTCGGCAATGGCGCGCATGCGTGCCCAGTCGACAACCTGCGAATAAGCGCTGAAGCCGCCGATCAGCATCTTCGGCTTGTGTTCGATGGCCAGGCGTTCGACTTCGTCGTAATCGATCAGGCCATTCTCATCGACCCCGTACTGCACGGCATGGAACAACTTGCCCGAGATGTTCGGCTTGGCACCGTGGGTCAGGTGACCGCCGTGGGCGAGGCTCATGCCGAGGATGGTGTCACCCGGCTGCAGCAAGGCCAGATAGACCGCCTGGTTGGCCTGCGAACCCGAATGCGGCTGCACGTTGGCATAGTCGGCACCAAACAGTTCCTTGAGCCGCGCCATGGCCAGGCGCTCGGCGACATCCACATGTTCGCAACCGCCGTAATAACGCTTGCCCGGATAACCTTCGGCGTACTTGTTGGTGAGCACCGAACCCTGCGCCTCGAGTACGCGTGGACTGGCGTAGTTCTCGGAAGCGATCAGTTCGACATGGTCTTCCTGGCGCACGGCTTCGGCGGCAATGGCCGCGGCCAGCTCAGGATCCAGATCCGCGATTCGCAAACCTTTGGAAAACATCGACATACTCTCGGCAACCATGACGGAATGCGCATGTTACCGCTTTGCAGCATGAAGCATCGAATCGGCCAGCCTGCGGGTGCCGGGGACTCGTTCATCGAGGCACGGTCAAGGCAGGCGCATGAACCCCATCATCGCCGTTCGGGCACCTTCCCCCCAATGCACCATGGGCAGGAAAAGCAGGCTTTCCCTATTCCCCATTCCCGAGTCGCGGCCCCAGCAGCTCGATAGCCATGACCAGCGCATCCTCGCGCCCCCGCTTGCCCGGGTAATAGTTCGGCCGTCGCCCGATCTCGTTGAATCCGCTGCTGTGATAAAGGGCAACAGCGGCCGTGTTCGAGGGGCGCACTTCGAGGAAGACGCGCTCGGCATGATGCCAGCGGGCCAGATCGAGCAGGCGGGCGAGGATGCGGCGGCCGAGACCGTGGCCCTGCTCGGCCGGCGCAATGCAGATGTTGAGGACATGCGCTTCGCCGCCGGCGACCGAGAGCACGCCGTAACCGATCACCTCGCCCGCGCGTTCGAGCACCCAGCATTCGTAACCGGAGGCCAGGCAATCGCGGAAGATCGTGAACGTCCATGGATGCGGATAGGCGCTCAGTTCGATCCGCGAGACAGCCTCGAGATCGCTCGCGCGCATGGCGCGGAAACTCGAAATCGGGTCCTGCAGGTTGGCAGCCATGGGCGTTTCGGCTCAGCCGCCGGCGCGATGCTTTGCCTGCGCGCGCGACAGGCGCTTGATCTCGCCCCAGAGCGAGCGCTTGGCCTCGGCACTGCCGGCGAGCACGGCGGGTTCGCTGCTGATGATCCAGTCCATCTCGTTTTGCCGTTGAGCCGGAATCCCGGCGCCCAGCATCCGCATCAGGGTTTCGCCGAGGATCAGCAAGCCCCGCGCGGCGGCGACGGCTTCGAGCCGGGAGATATCGGCCATTGCCGCATCAAGCCCGGCCATGCGCAGGCCGCGCAGCAAGTCGTCAAGCAGGCGTCCATGCCGAGCCTCGCTGCAGACAATCAGGATGGTCGACGCGCCCGCAGCAGGCGCTGGCGGCACGGAACTGCCGGCAGCGACGCCGGCCTGCGGCTTGTCGTGCGCTTGGTGCGCGGCCGATTGCACGGCAGGCGCGGCGACGGCGGTACGCGGCACATAGACTTCAATGCCGATTTCAGCGAGCAGGCGCAGGCTGTAGTCATCGAGCATGCTCATTGACCTCGCTCTGCAGCAGATCGGCGTGGAACTCGGCAAAGGCCTGATCGACGGCTCGCGACAAGGCCACGGCGGTCGCGCCAAGGCTCTTGTCGGCGGCGGCGACATCGGCATGATAGATCTCGTCCAACTGGGGCGTGCCATCGGGCCGATCAACGCGAATCCGCACCACCACGCTGGCGAGGAAGCCGCCATCCACGCCTGGCACACGCTCGAAGCGCAGGATGCTGCCGCTGATGCGCAAGGCCGCCTGGCTTGCCGCGAGCTCATCGGTCACCAGCGGCGCCACGGCGGCGTCGCGCAGTTCGATCAGCAATCGGCGTTGCAGGGATCGGGTCGGCGGATCGGTCCACAACTGGTAGTGGTACTGGCGCAACTCGCTGCCCGCGGGATCGAGGGCATAGATGAGGGCGCGATCGGCATAAAGCCCGTCGGCGGCGAACAGGTTGACCACGATCGGCGTGTTGAAAACCTGCACCGTGCTGACCGGCAGCGGCTGTGGCTCGGCCATGCGGAAATACGTGTGGTCGGGCACGCCCGGGATATTGCCGCAGGCGGCAAGACCGAGCGCACACAGTGCAGCGATGAGGGCTCTCATTTGCCGTCGTCCTCCAGCTTGTCGGGTTCCGGCGAGCGCAGCAGTTGTCCCGGGTTGCGGCGGATCTCGCGGCTGAACTCGTCGAGGTTGCGCGTGGCCGATTCCAGATGATGGGTGATCACGTCCATGCGGCTGGACAGGCTGGCCATGACGGTCGCCAGATCGGTCATCGCACCACGGATGTCACCGCGATTTTCGCGGGCGATATCGGCCAGTTCACCGACCGTCTGGTCGAGCGTCTTGCGGGTATCGCGCAGCTCGCCACTGAGCCCTTGCACATTGCCGAGGATGCTGGCAACGGCGGCGCGGTTCTGCGGCTTGAGCAGGTCGTCGAGCGCACCCGACGCATCGTTGAGCTTGCCCAGCAGGGTCTGCGCCTGGCCGAGGATTTCCGGGGTGTTGTTGTCGAGCGAGCCGGTGATCGAATCGACGCGTTTGGAAAGCAAGGCAATCATCGGCGTGATCTGCTCGCGGGTCAGCGCGGAAACCTGCCCGGCCAGTTCGCCGACCGCGGCGAAGACGTCCGCATTCTCGGCACCGCCGATCTCGGCACCGCGCGCCAGCATCTGCTTGCTGGCACCTTCCTTGATGCCGATCGACATGTCGGCAAGCAGGCCGCTCGACTGCAAGCGGGCGACGCTGTCGACCGGAATCGTCCAGTCGCGCTTGACCGACACGGTGACCTTGTAGCGGGTTCCCTCGCTGCTGCGCTCAGGCTCGATGGCGGCAACTTCGCCAATCCGATAACCCTCGTAGAAAACCGGCGCGCCATAACGCAGGCCGGTGACATTCCGGTAATGCACGAAATAATCCGTGGCCGCCCCGCTGCGTCCGGTGATCAGGGCAAGGCCGACCAGCAGCAGCACCAGCGCCGCCAGGACCACTGCACCGACCGCCACATAATTGATCGTGTCGCGCTTCACCCGATCTCCCCCATTGCCATCGGCCGCATTCTACCGTCGGATCGAAAATCCATGTGCGCAAGCCCGATCATGCACCTGTCCCGACCAGGCGCCGCAGGTAGTCATCGGCATCGACCTGGATCTCGCGCGGACGTCGGTTGAGCAGATCCTGGATGCGCTCGTTGTCGGCAGCGCGCACCGCGGCCGTGGTGCCCGTCATCAGCACGTCGCCCTGGTCGAGCACGGTGATCGTGTCGGCGATCTTGAACGCACTTTCAAGCTCGTGGGTGACGACGACGATGGTCATGCGCAAGGCATCGCGCAGGCGCAGGATCAACTCGTCCAGTTCGGCGGAAACAACCGGATCGAGACCTGCCGAAGGCTCGTCGAAAAAGAGCAGCCGCGGATCCATGACGATGGCCCGCGCCAGTGCCGCACGCTTGATCATGCCGCCTGAAAGCTGGCCCGGCATGAGGTCCTGGAAGCCGCCGAGATTGACCACCTCGAGCTTGATCCGGCTCATGATGCGGATCGTCTGCTCATCCAGATTGGTGAGCTCGCGCAACGGCAAGGCGACGTTGTCGCCGACCGTCATCGAAGTCAGCAGCGCACCACCCTGGAAGGAGACGCCGATGCGCTTGCGCACATCGAGTTTCTCGCGGTCGCTGGCAGCGGCCAGGTCGATGCCGAACAACTTGACCGTGCCCGACACTGGCCGGTTGAGGCCGAGCATGTGCCGCAGCAAGGTGCTCTTGCCGGAACCCGAGCCACCCATGATCACGCGGATCTCGCCGGCGTTGACGCTGAAATCGACGCCATTGAGGATGCGCCGCTTGCCGTACCAGGCTTCGAGCTTCTCGACTTCGATCAAGGGCGCGGCAGTGGTCATGTCTAGCGATTGAGAAAAAAAGAAAAGATCATGTCAGCGACAATGATCCAGCAGATCGAGAGGACGACCGCGCGTGTCGTCGCGCGACCAACGCCCTCGGCACCACCGCTCACCGAAAAGCCGGTGCTGACGCCGATCAAGGTGATCAGCAGGGCAAACACCGCACTCTTGGCAAGTCCCTGGCCGATATCGCCGGGATCAAGCAGCGACATCGACTGCAGCATGTAGGCACTCGGCGTGACGTCGAGTGCCGGCGCGCTGTACAGCGCCGCGCCGAAGATCGCGACCGCATCGGCGAACACCGTCAGCAAGGGCAGCATGATCAACATCGCGATCAGCGCCGGGGCCACCAGATAACGCACCGGATTGATGCCGATCACGGCCAGCGCGTCGACTTCCTGGGAAACGGTCATCGAACCTATGCGTGCGGCAAGCGCCGAACCGGAGCGACCGGCGACGAGGATGGCGGTGATCAGCGCGCCGAATTCGCGGGTCACCGACTTGGCCACGGCAATGACAACCTGCGATTGCGCGCCGAACTCGCCGAGCGCCGAGACGAACTGGATGCCCAGCATGATGCCGACGGTGAAGGCAAGCAGGCAGACGATCGGCAAGGCATCGACACCCACCTGGCGCATCTGCTCGAACACCGCGCGCAGGCGCAGCGGCTGGCCAAGACGCCAGCCCCAGACTGCCAGGTACAGCGACTCGACCAGCAGCATTGCCGCATAGCCCATGCCGCTGAGCGCACCGACCGTGCCACGGCCGATTTTCGCGAGGGGCCGGGTCAGGGTTTCCAAGCCGACGCGCCGTTGGCTTCGGGAATCGCCGCGACATCGGCAACGATCGGAAACACGCGATCGAGTCGTGCCAGTTCAAGCACGGCGCGCACCGCATCGCTGATGGCGACCAGGGCAAAGCCGGTGCCTCGCGAGCGCGCATTCTGGAACCCTTCGACGAGGGCGGCGATGCCGGAGGAATCGATGTAAGTGACTTCGCTGAGCACCACTCCGACGCGGGCATTTTTCTGCAGTGCCGCGAGTACCGCTTCGCGCACCTGCTGCGACCAGGACAGGTCAACCTCGCCGCGCAGGCGGATCAATATGCATCCATCGGCCGATTCGTGTTCGATCCCGTTCATGCCTGGTCTTCCCCGCTTGCCTGGTTGGCGCTGACTTTCTTGTGCATGACCATGCAGTTGCCGCGCCCGTCGGGACGTTGCTGCATGGCCCAGTCGTCCATCACCGTATCGATCAGGGCGATGCCGAGCCCACCACTGCGGCATTCGCCTAACGGCTTGGCGCGAACGCACTGCGGATCGACGACGGGCGCCGTATCGAGCAGGCGGAATTCAAGCTTGCCGGCATCGCGGGTGACGCGCAGGTCGATGTCGCCCGAACATTCCGGCCCGTAGGCGTGCCGGATCACGTTGCAGCAGGCCTCATCGACAGCGAGGACGAGTTTATCCCGGATTGCCGCCTCGACACCGGCATCATCGAGCGCCGTGCGCAGCAGCGAGCGAATCCCGCGCATCTGCTCCGGGCGCGCCGGGAAACGCCGCTTGAGCAACACTTCCGGGCCATGCGACTGCATGCGTTCAATCAGCAGCAAGGTCGTGTCATCAACCAGGCGCAAGTGCTTCAACTCCGAAAACATGCCGCGCAGGCGCGGCTCGGCCGAGGCCCCGGCGTGACGGGAAATCAGCTCGCGAACGCCCTCCGAGCCGATCGTGCGGCGCTGCGCATCGCGCACGTCGGTGACGCCGTCGGAATAGCAGTAAAGCGAAGCATCGGTCAGATCGATGCGGTGCCCGTCGAAGGTTTCCCCGGCCAGGATGCCCAGCGGCGCGCCGCCCGAGAGGAATTCGGTGAATTCGCCCCGCCGGTACAGCAGCGCCGGGGGAAAGCCGGCCGCGGCAATCTCGACCTGCTGCGCGTTGCGATCGCAATGGCCGACCAGGGCGCAGACGAAACGCCCATCGAGGCTGCCCTGGCAGAGTTCCTCGTTGACCTTCTGCAGCCATTCCGACGGCGGTGTGCCGTCCTTGCCAACCCAGCGCAACAACGAAGCCACGCGCACCATGAGCAAGGCGGCGTCCAGTCCCTTGCCGGAGACATCGCCGATGAAAAAACCGATACGACCGTCGGCGAGGTCGAAATAATCGTAGAAATCGCCGGAGATCTCGTGCGCCGGCAAGTTCATGCCGATCAGCGGAAAGCCGTCGCGCCGACGCTTGGGCAGCAGCGATTTCTGCATGCGCCGGGCGAGGTCGAATTCGCGGCGCATGCGCGCCTGCTGCACCAGCTCATGGGCCATGCGCGCATTGTTGATGGCCAGCGAGGTCGGTGCCGCGACCAGGCGCAGAATCTCGGCGTCGTCTGCGCTGAACGCACCTCCGGTGCGCTTGTTGACCACCTCCAGCGCACCGATCGGCCCCTTGGCCGTGGCCAGTGGCGCGCACAGCAAGCTGCGCGTGACGAAGCCGGTATCGACATCGTTGCTGCGGTCGACGCGGGCATCGCTGAGCGCATCGGCGACGACCTGGTTGCGGTTTTCCGCAACCGCGCGGCCGACCACGCCCTGGCCAAGCGGAATGCGCAAGCCGGTGATGTCGATGGGGCCGACGCAGACCCGGCATTCGAGCATGTCGCCGTCTTCCTCGAGGAGGAACAACGAGGCGGCCTCGGCATCCATGAAATCGGCAATGCGGGTGACCGCTTCGCTCAAGGTCTGGCGCAGGTCGAGGGAAACGGCCAGGGTTTCGGAGAGATCGGCGAGAAAGGCAAGCGCGCGCGCTTCGCTGGCGACGGCCACCGGCATGGACATGGCCGGCTGCGGATTCATTCTTCGCTGCGCTCGGTGCCGCGCAGGGCACGCTGTTCGCGCCAGCGGCGCAGGCCCCACAAGGTCATGATCGGCCCGGACAGCACATAGAGGATGCCGATGCCGAACAATACCCGCGGCGGATCAATGGCCAGCGCAACCAGTATCAGCAACGCCGCCGGAATCCAGATGAAGGGCACGCGATCCGAGGTTGGCCAGGCCTTGAAGCTGAAATAGCGAATGTTGCTGACCATGAGCAGGCCGGCGAGGATGGCGATGACCGGGGTGACGAACTGCACATCGATGCCGCTCAAGTCGAATTTCTCGACCGTCCAGACGAAGGACATGCACAGACCCGCCGCCGCCGGACTGGCCAGGCCCTGGAAGTAGCGTTTGTCGGCAACTCCGACCTGGGTATTGAATCGAGCCAGGCGCAGCGCCGCGCAGGCCGCGTAGATGAAGGCCGCCGCCCAGCCGAACTTGCCCCACAGCGGGCCATATTCGGCCAGCGAGGACAGCGACCAGGTGTACATGACCAGAGCCGGAGCGAGACCGAAGCTGACCAGATCCGACAAGGAGTCGTACTGCACGCCGAACTCGCTCTGCGTGCCGGTCATGCGGGCGACGCGACCGTCGAGGCCGTCCAGGATGGCGGCAATGAACACCGCCAGCGCGGCTTCCGAATAGCGCCCGCCAATGGCCGCGACAATCGCGTAGAAGCCGGCGAACATCGCCGCGGTCGTGAACAGATTCGGCAGCAGGTAGATCCCGCGCGATCGCTTGCGTGGACTGGGGGATGTTTCTGCCATGCTCGGGACCATTCGGAAAAGTGTGTCGAGTTTAACTGATCGTTGCGATTTGCCACCGAAGTGCTTGTCAGACAACGAAACTAGTGCTATCCAGTGCGCTCATTTAGGGCCCAACAGTCGGCTCGCACCGACGCGGAGAACATGATGAAGCCCAGTTCGATTGTACTGATCCTCGCTTGCCTGAGCGCCGTCCCTGCGGTGGCCCAGCAGGTCTACTCCTGGACCGACACAAACGGTACCAAGCATTTCTCGGATACCCCGCCGCCGCCGAATACGGCGTCGGCAAAGAAGCTCATCGTCCACAGCGGGGTTACCAGCACCGCTGTCGAGGCCGAGGCCGAGCAGCCCAAGGCTGGTCCGAGCATGGCTGCAGCCGCCGGCTACAGCGAGGATGACATCAAGCGCAACTGTGCCGCCGCGCGCAGGAACCTCGAAATCTACAACGCCTCGGCACCCGGCGACGACGCTCTGCCGGAAACCCAGGTGCAGTACCAGATGAACCTGAACAAGGCCAAGGAACAGATCAAGCTGTTCTGCGGCTGATCGTTTGCCGGGTCGGCCGCCGGTCAGCGCGGAAATCCGCGGGTAGTCCTGCCGACATGACCATTGCGTGTCGTGCGCCCGCACATCCGGGCGCGGTGAAAACCCACCTGCTTCTGTAGAATTGCCGATCCATTGCGATCGAAGCAGACCCATGCGCCTGTCCCGTTTTCACCTCGCCACCGTCAAGGAAGTCCCCGCCGATGCCGAAATCATCAGCCACAAGCTGATGTTGCGCGCCGGCATGATCCGCAAGCTCGCTTCCGGCATTTACACATGGTCGCCGCTTGGCCTTCGCGTCTTGCGCAAGGTCGAGGCGATCATCCGCGAGGAGATGAACCGCGCCGGCGCGATCGAGCTGCTGATGCCTTCGATCCAGCCGCAGGAACTGTGGGAGGAAACCGGGCGCTGGGAGAAATTCGGCGGCCAGTTGCTGAAGATCAAGGACCGCAAGGACGCCGGCTACTGCTACGGCCCCACGCACGAGGAAGTGATCACCGATTTCGCCCGCCAGGAGCTGAAGTCATACAAGCAGTTGCCGATCAACTTCTATCAGATCCAGACCAAGTTCCGCGACGAGATCCGCCCGCGCTTCGGCATCATGCGGGCGCGCGAATTCCTCATGAAGGATGCCTACTCGTTCCACATCGACGCCGACAGCCTGGCCGCCGAATACCGCAACATGTACGACGCCTACACGCGCATCTTCACGCGCCTTGGCCTGCGCTTCCGCGCCGTCGATGCGGACACCGGCGCCATCGGCGGCAGCGCCTCGCACGAGTTCCAGGTGCTTGCCGATTCGGGCGAGGATGCCATCGTCTTCTCGACCGGCTCGGATTATGCGGCAAACATCGAAAAAGCCGAGGCACTGGCGCCGGCCGGCAAGCGCCCCGCGCCCGCTGCAGCAGTGGAAAGCATCGACACGCCCACGCAAAGGACCATCGAGGAGCTGACCGCCTTCCTCGGCATCGAAGCCAGCCAGTGCATCAAGACCATCATCGTGCGCGGCAACGATGGCCTCGTCGCCTTGTGCGTGCGCGGCGACCACGAAGTCAACGAAGTCAAGGCGGCGCGCCTGCAGGAGCTGCCCGGCGAATCCACGCTCGCCGATGAACAGGAAATCGTTCGTGCAATTGGCTGCATGCCGGGCTTCATCGGCCCGGTCGGACTGCCGGACTCGATTCCGGTGATCGTCGATCGCGATGCCGCGCTGGTTGCCGATTTCACCTGCGGCGCGAATGCCGCAGGCAAGCATCTGCGCGGGGCGAACTGGGAGCGCGATGCCCGCATCACGCGCATCGCCGATTTGCGCAAGGTCGTCGAAGGCGACGCCTCGCCGGATGGCAAGGGCCATCTCGCGATCGCCCGCGGCATCGAGGTCGGCCACGTATTCCAGCTAGGCAGCAAGTACGCCGAGGCGCTCGGCGCGAGCGTGCTCGATGACCAGGGCAAGGCACGCATCATGTCGATGGGTTGCTATGGCATCGGCGTCAGCCGCATCGTCGCTGCGGCGATCGAGCAAAACCATGACGAGGCCGGCATCCTCTGGCCCGCACCCATGGCGCCCTGGCAGGTGGTCATCTGCCCGATCAACATGGCCGCCAGCAGCACCGTGCGCGAGGAAGCGGAGCGGCTTTACGAGGAGCTCGCCACGCGCGGCATCGAGGTGGCCCTGGATGATCGCGGTCTGCGCCCGGGCCCGATGTTTGCCGATGCCGAGTTGATCGGCATTCCGCAGCGCATCGTCATCGGCGAGCGTGGCCTTGCCACAGGCACTTTCGAGTACCGCCGCCGTGACGAGGCTGAAAACCGTTCCCTGTCGCGTGATGCGCTGCTCGCGCTGTTTGCCTGAGCGGCCTTGAATCATCCCGCCATGCCGAGGATTGCTCGCCGCGGGGTGAGGTGCATCAAGGGAGTACCGCATGGACGCCGATGAGCCGGCAACGCCGCAGGCCGAACGCCGGCGGCAACTGCTCGGCGGCGAACTGCGTGCGATCGTTCCGCTGGCGCTCGCGGTGCTGCTGGTCGTGGGTGCCGTGATCGTGCTGGGACGCGAAGCCGAACGTCACCTGCAGACGATTGAAGCGACGATTGCCGGGCTCGGCATGTGGGGTCGCGTGGCCTTTGTCGGATTGCTGGTGGTCGGCACTTCGATGCT
>Ga0209170_1000377_pt1 | contig 20496 bp, 15 predicted proteins | sample KloWWTKNB14_bulk_FD_187178 | JGI IMG/M metagenome (GOLD analysis project Ga0209170, IMG submission 187178) | Active sludge microbial communities from Klosterneuburg, Austria, studying microevolution and ecology of nitrifiers - Klosterneuburg... | ecosystem: Engineered > WWTP > Aerobic digester >...
CGCCGTTTTCATCGGTGTTGCCGGCGATCATGCGGTTGTCATAGGCGTAGCGGGTTCGCTCGAGGCGCAGGGCGGCTCCTGCAGACCAACGCGGAGTCGGTGCGAAATCAAGCGTCGCATAAGTGCCCGCCGTGCGGCCTGCGACGCGATAGTCGTAGTGCTTGCCGGCAGGCCGGATCGCATTCGCCGCGGGTGAGCCGTCCGTGGTGGGTCCGTCCTGTGTCTCGCGCAGCATCGAGCTTGACGCCTCGAAGTCGATGCCGGCGCCGAGGCTCCAACGCCCGGCCAACGGTCGACGGAGTGCGGCGCCTGCCAGCACGCTCGACTGCGCGTTTTCCTCGAGCGGCTTGCCGAGGAGGAAGTGCTGCAGGAGTTGCATCTGCGAACGGCGCACGATGAGGTGCAGCTCGTCATTGCAGCCAGTACAGGAAGCGCGCGCCCAGGTTGCCGAGCCGCGCCCGCTCCACGCATCACGGAAGGCTTCCGGATCAGGGTTCGAGCGCGCGATCGCACGATCCCTGTACGCTTCGTAGCCGCGGATGTAGCCGGCCGTTTCCTGATTCAGCACGGTGCCGGCAGCACGCACGCGCAACGCGCCACCGGCGAGGTCGAGCTCGTCGTACGCGAGATTGAGCTTGCCCTCGTCGTAGCCTGAATCCGCGCGAAAACCACCGTCGTGCGTGGAGAGGCCGTACGCGCCGATACCGCGGCGTTCGTTGTGCGCACCGGCGGCGAGACGCGCGCGACGGTAGTTGTCGGGCCCGCCTTCGAGGCCGATACCGAAGCGCGGCAGTTCGGCGACCCATGGCGTGCGCACATTGATGATGCCGTGCACGGCGCTCGCGCCGTAGATCGCAGGACCCGGGCCCCGATAGACCTCGATGCCGGCGGCCTGCTCCGTGTTCAGCTCGAACATGTCATTCACGTTGCAGAAGCCGACGGGCCGGGTCGCGAGCCCGTCTTCCGCCACGAGAAAAGCGCCGCAGGCGCCCGCGCCCGTGAGCACGGGAGAGCGGATCGCAACGAGGCTTTCCTCGCCGCTGCCTCGCTGCACGTAGACGCCGGGAACGCGATTGACCGCCTCGGAATACTGCGTGGCGCCAGTCAATTCGAGTTCGCGCGCGCTGACGACATCGAGGCTGGCGGGCACTTCGATGCGGGGCTCGGGCGCGCGCGTTGCCGTGATGGTGAGCTCCTGCAGGGGGCTCACCTCTTCACTGCGCGCGCCCAAACTTGCCAGTACGGCAAGGAGGATTCCGGCGTATCTCATCGCGGCAGCGCGTACGCGATGACGTAGTCGCCTTGCGGCGTGCCGAGTCCTCCGTGACCGCCGGCGGCAATCACGAGGAACTGGCGATGATCGGGCCCTGCGCGGTAAGTCATGGGTGTCGCCTGGCCGCCCGCCGGCAGGGCGCGTCGCCATAACTCTTTGCCGGTCTCCACATCGAAAGCGCGGAACTGGCTGTCCATCGAAGCGCCCACGAATATGAGATCGCCCGCCGTCACGATGGCGCCCCCGAGGCTAGGCATGCCGGAATCGCGCGAAGGCAGCCACGCGGGCGCGATGCCGCGCGTGCTGCCGAGCGGCACTTGCCAGTCGATTTGGTTTCTGTCGAGATCGATGCTCACGAGCGTTCCCCACGGCGGCCGCACGCAGGGCAGACCCCAGGGAGAGAGTAGTGGCTCACGGCGCAAACCGTAAGGGGTGCCGAACTGCGGGGCGAATTCCGAGTGCGGGAATTCGCCGGATTTCTGCTGCACACGCAGTGTCTCGCGCGTCGCCAGCGTGACCACCATGGGCATGTGATTGACGACGGCGATGATGCGATTGCGGCGCACGTCGTGCGCCACGCCGCCCCAGTTCACGCCTCCGGCGTAGCTCGGGAAGAGGATCGTGCCGGCGAGGTCGGGGGGCGTGTACGCGCCCTCGTTGCGGTACTTCGCGATGAGGTCGCGGCACTTGCCGCGATCCCAGAAGGTGAGCCCCCAGGCTTCCTCAGGCTTGATCGGAGCGTGCGAGGCAAGCACCGGCGTGGCGGGATAGGGCTGTGTGGGTGATGCTCGCTCACCCGGCACTCGCGACTGCGGGACTTTGCGTTCCACGATGCCATATACGGGCTCGCCGGTTTCGCGATCGAGCACGAAGAGGAGTCCCGATTTCGTGGCCTGCACCACCGCCGCGATCGAGCGCGTGTCGTTGTCGATTTCCACGAGTGTGGGCTGCGCGGCGAGGTCGTAGTCCCAGAGATCGTGATGGACGAGTTGCCGGAACCAGCGCACGGCGCCGGTGCGTGCATCCAGTGCAATGAGCGAGTTCGCCATCGCGTTCGTGCCCAGGCGCTCGCCGCCGTAGAAATCGGGGCTGGCCGAGCCCGTCGGGATGAACGCGAGGCCACGGCCTGGATCGACGGTGATCGGCGCCCACGCGTTCGCCCCGCCGGTGAGCCTTGCCTGTTCGGGCTGCCACTGGCTCGCGGTCGGGTGCGTGGGACTGTCCGGGATCGGATCAAATTTCCAGAGCGTCGCGCCGGTACGCGCATCGAAGCCGCGCACGATGCCCCGCTCGAGTTCAACGCCGCGATTGTCGCCGATCGCGGAACCGACGATGACGACATCCTCGAACGTGGCGGGTGGCGAGGTGACGAGGTAGTCACCCGGTGTCGTGATGCGCGCATCGACGCCGAGCTGCACGGCGCCGCCGCTGCCGAAGTCGGCGCAGGGCCGGCCGGTCTCGGCGTCGATCGCGAGCAGCCGTGCGTCGAGCGTGCCGGCAAAGACACGCCGGCGGCACGGCCCGGTGCGCGCAGCATCCGGGTCCTCCCACACGGTGACACCGCGTGAAGTCGCCTCGGAATATTGCCGTCCGCGCGGCACGCGCGGATCGTAGCGCCAGCGCTCCTTGCCCGTGGCCGGATCGAGCGCGATCACGATATTCGTGGGCGTCGAGAGATACAGCCTGCCGAAGGCCAGCACCGGAGTCGCTTCGAACGCGAGCTTCCCGGCGCGGGCGAAGCCCTCGCCCCGTTCACCGGTGCGGTAGGTCCAGGCAACTTCGAGTCTGGCAACGTTGTCGCGGTTGATCTGCCGCAAGGGTGAATACCGCTGCGCAAAGCTGTCACCACCGTAATGCCCCCAGTCGCTCACGGAGGGAGACTGCGCGTGGGCAGCCGCCGCAAGCAGCGACAGCGCGAGCAGGGCAGTGCGTGGCATTGCGCCATTATCCACGATCACGGTGCTGGTATCCTTTGCGGGTGAATTTCCTGCGGCTGCTCGCCCTGTTGCTCGTTGCCGTGCCGGTCACTGCTGCGGCTGCAGACACGCGGCCGCGAGTGGGGCTCGTGCTCTCCGGCGGAGGCGCGCGCGGCGCGGCCCATGTGGGCGTGCTCAAGGTGCTCGAAGAGATGCGCGTGCCGATCGATGCGATCGCCGGCACGAGCATGGGCGCTGTCGTCGGCGGGCTTTACGCGAGCGGCCTCTCGGCCGAAGAGATCGATGCGACGCTGCGAGCCGTGAACTGGGAAGAACTGCTCGGCGATCGGCCTCCTCGTGACGACCTGGCGTTTCGCCGCAAGGAAGAGGACCGCAATTTCCTGGTGCGCCTGCCGCTCGGCCTGCACGGTGGCGAGTTCCGGCTGCCGAAGGGTCTCGTACAGGGCCAGAGGCTCAACGAACTGCTGCGAAAACTGACGTTGCCGGTCGCGACCGTGCACAGTTTCGACGCGCTGCCGACACGCTTTCGCGCGATCGCAACCGATCTGGAGTCCGGCGAGCGGGTGGTCATTGCCTCGGGAGATCTCACGACGGCGATGCGCGCGAGCCTCTCGGTGCCGGGTGTCTTCGTGCCGGTCGAACGCGAGGGACGGCTGCTCGTCGACGGTGGGCTCGCCGACAACCTGCCCGTCGACGTCGCGCGCGCGATGGGTGTCGATGTGCTGATTGTCGTCGACGCCGGGTTCCCGCTGCTCGAGCGGGACCAGCTCACCACGGTGCCGATCATCACGAACCAGATGATCGCGATCCTCGTGAGGCGCAACAGCGAAGTGCAGCGGGCATCCGTAGCGGGCGCCGACGTATTGATCGACCCCGCGCTCGGCAATGCCTCGTCCTTCGACTTCAGGCATTTTGCCCACTCGATCGATGCCGGCGCCACCGCTGCGCGCGCCAGCGCAGTGCGTATCGCGCGCTTCGCGGTGGGCGAACCGCAGTACGAGGCCTGGCTCGCTGCGCGCGGGCAGGCCCGGGACGATGCGTCACCCCTGATCGATTTCGTGCGTGTTGCGCAGGGCTCGGAGCGCTATCAGCGACCCATCGACGACCTTTTCGGCGGCTTCGCGGGCCACCCGCTCGACGGCGAGGCGGTCGGCGCACGTATCACCGAACTCTACGGTCTCGGCAATCTCGAGACGCTCGATTACCAGGTCGTGAAAGAGGCAGGTGGCCTGCAGGGACTCGAAATCACCGCGAAGCGCAATTCCTGGGGCCCGAACTACATGCGCTTCGGCCTGAGTCTCAGTGACGATTTCGAGGGCAATTCCGCGTACAACGCGCGGGCGCGCTTCGTACTCGCGGAGATGAACCGGCTTGGTGGCGAGTGGACCTGGGATCTGCAGGTGGGCGAGTCGCCGCGCATCGCGACCGAGGTGTACCTGCCCTTTTCCTACCGTCAGCGCTGGTTTGCGCTGCCGCAGGCCAAGTACGAGGCGCGTAACGTCGCGCTCTTCGATGATGCAGGGCGGCGTCTTGCCGAGTATCGCGTCAAGGGCACGCGTTTCGGGCTCGATTTCGGGCGCGAGTTCGGCTCCGCTTTCGAGATTCGTGCGGGCGTGCATCGCGAGGATGGTGAGTCGCGTGTGCGGCTCGGTGACCCGACGCTGCCATCGGATACATTCGACGTGCGCCAGTTCTACGCGCGCGTTGCCTACGACGGGCTCGATGACGTGGGCTTCCCGCGCCGGGGTGCGTCATTCTTTCTCGACTGGACCGGCGAGCACGATCTGACGGGGGGAGATTCCGGTGCGGATCTGGTGACGATCGACTGGCAGTTCGCGCGATCGCACGGACGGCATCGCGGCATACTGTGGGCGAGCATGGGCACCAACCTCGACGCCGGTCCGGGCGATGTGCGCAATCTCTTTCCGCTCGGCGGCTTTCTGAACCTTTCCGGGCTTGCTCCCGGCGAGATCGCGGGGCGTCATTTCGCGATCGCGCGCGCGATCTACTATCGCCAGATCGGTCGCAGCGGTACCGGCATCCTCGACCTGCCGACCTACATCGGCCTCGCATACGAGGTGGGCAATGTGTGGGACGAACGCCGCGATATCGGCTTCAACTCGGCGCGCAACGACTTCAGTGTGTTCTTCGGCGTGAACAGCTGGCTCGGTCCGCTCTATTTCGGCGCCGGTTACGACGACTCGGGCGACATGGCGTACTTCCTGTCGCTCGGCCGGTCATTCTGACGCGTGACTACAGGCCGCGGCTCTCCGCGAGCTTCTCCACTTTCTCGAAACGCAGCGCCGGTGTGTCGCCCGCGCGCGAGTACTCGTGCTTGCGGCTCATTTCCACGAGCGCTGCATCGCGCTCCGTGGTGCTCGGGTACCAGTGCGTGCGGCTCCAGTCCTGGCCGAGAAGCTTTCTGAACGGATCGTTGGCGCGCAGGCTCACGCGCAGGCCGTAGGGCCGCTGGTTGCGGCTGTCGGGATTGCCCCGGAGGTTGTGCGGTTGTGAAATGCCCATCGGGCGCGAAGCGTATCAGAACCGCCGGTCGCCCGCGCCCTCGCGGTCGGACCAGTGCAGGACACGCCGGGTGATGAACAGGTAAGCCCGCTTGCCGGTGCGCATCCACATACGTGACAGGAGCGAGGGGTTCGCCAGAATGCCCTGTTCGCGCGCCGTGAGGCGCGTCGGCAGGTAGCTGCGCTTGTGCTTCAGAAGATGCCGCAGGTCGTCATAGGCAAGGGCGCGAAAGAGGCGGCTGCGCGTGCGCGCGACCCAGGCGAGCTGAAAGTCCACGAGCGCCGGCGCGCCCGCGGCTGTCACGAGCCAGTTCGGCTCCTTCGCGAGGTCATTGTGCACGACCCGCCGTGCATGCAGCTGCCGCAGCAAGCGCAGTGCCGCGCGGAAGTAAGCAGGGTCGGTGGGCCGCGCACGCTGCATCGGTGCGCCGTCAATCCAGGTGCGGGTCAGTACACCGGCGCGGTACCCGATGAGTTGTGGCACCGCATCGACCCCGGCCAGGCGTGTGAGCGCGCGCGCCTCCCTTCGCGCAAGCGCGCGTGCGAGCGGCGCGGCCCACGTGCGCGCGGGGCGCGTGTCGCGGCACACGTGCAGCGGCTGACCCGCCGCGTCGAGCACGAGGAACACGGCGCCGAAGTGGTCGCGCTTGAGCTCGAGTTCCGTGCCGGCAGGCCCGGTCACGGCAGGACTGCAAGGGTGGGCAGCACACCCGCTTCGCGCAGCGCGATCGCTGCGAGCATGAGCGCGTAGAGCAGGAAGAAGGCGCCCGCGTCGACAAAAGCCTTCCACAGGACCGCGGGATTCACGGGTGTGGAAGGGGGCAGCGACCACTTCGCAAAATCCGGCCGCCAGCGGCGCGTTGTCGCGGCATAGAGCGCCCAGGCCTCGCGATGGTGTGCGCCGAGCCACAGTTCCTCGCGCCGCGCCGCGCGTCCGAAGAGCACCGCGAGCACGATCGCGGTCAGCGCGATCAGGCTCAGTGAGGCGGTGGCAAGTGAAAGCCCGATGCCGCCGACGAACGAAAGCACATAGAGCGGGTGACGCACGAGCGCATACGGGCCGTCGATCACGATCGCGGCGTCCTTGCGCCCTGCGATGAATACCGAACACCAGATTCGGCCGAGGCAAGCGAGGGCAATGAGTAGCAGCGCGGCGATCTGCGTCGTGGCCAGCCAGGCGGCGCTTCCGGCGCGAGGCGCGCAGAAGGCCGCTGCCGCAAGGAGCGCCAGAAAGTAGCACAACGTGAGGCGCACGCGCGGTGTGCTGGCTGAACGGGTCATGACTGTGTGGATCTTACAAGGCTCTTGAGTTGGGTGAGGACCGACGCCACACTCGGAGTACACCGGGGAGGTCGCCATGACACTCTTTCGCAAGTCCGCCCGCATGCCTGCCGCCAGCGAGACGTTGCCGGGCCGCGGTACGCCGTTGCCATTGCCGGCAGCACATTTCGTGAGCGGCAATCCGCTTGTGCCGCCGTTCGCGGCGCCACTCGAGGAGGCAGTGTTCGGACTCGGCTGCTTCTGGGGTGCCGAGCGGCTTTTCTGGCAATTGCCCGGCGTGTTCACGACCGCGGCGGGTTATGCAGGCGGTGATACGCCGAATCCCACGTATGAGGAAGTGTGCACGGGGCGCACCGGCCATGCGGAAGTCGTGCGAGTGATCTTCGATCCACGCGTCACGAACTACGCGGCGCTGCTCAGGGCGTTCTGGGAGTCGCACGACCCGACGCAGGGCATGCGTCAGGGCAATGACATCGGCACGCAGTACCGCTCGGCGATCTACGTGACGAGCGTTGCGCAGGAGCAGATGGCGGAGGCTTCCAGGCGCGCCTATCAGGAACGTCTCACGGCCGCAGGAAGGGGCACGATCACGACGGAGGTCCGCCAGGCGCCGCGCTTCTACTACGCCGAAGACTATCACCAGCAATATCTCGCAAAGAACCCGGGCGGGTATTGCGGCCTGGAAGGCTGCGGAATTTCGTACGAATCACGCAGTCCTGCGTGAAACCGGGCCAGGCGTCGGTATCGCGCGAGTCAAGTACCACGCGAGCGCCAGCAGCGGCAGGCCCCAGAGCGCGGAGAATGCGTAGATGCGGGAGAGATCGCTCCATTGCTGCAGCGGGCCAGGCAGCCAGGAGCCGATGCCTTCGCCTGCCATGAGCGCAGCAACCAGCACGCCGGCGGTCCGGGTCTGCATGCCGGGGAAGGCATCGAGCGCAAAGGACATGCTGAACGGGTAGTAGATGCTGCAGGCCGCGCCCGCGCTCGCAAAGGCGATCACAAGACCCGCAGGCGCGGCAACCTGCGAGGCGGCGAGGAAGCAGGCCGCGATCGCGACAGGTGAAACCAGATAGAGGACACGCGGCGACAGCCAGCGCCCGGACGCCATTGCGAGCAGCAGCCGGAACAGCGTCATCGTGCCCCAGAAGGCGGCGAGCGCCCACGCCCCATCTCGTGCCGGGAAGTGATGATCACCGGCGTAGACGCTGATCCAGCTGCCGAGACTGCCTTCGACGATGGCATAAATCAGGACGGCCGTGGCGAAGAGGGCGAGCAGGCGTGCGTCACGCGCGCTGCCGGCACTGCGCGGCGGACTCGTGGCGCGATGCTGCTCGAATCGTGGTGACGCCAGCAGCAGCAGGAAGAGCGCGCCGATCGCCAGGGGCCACAGCCACCATCGCAGCATGGTGTGAAACGCCTGCAGGATGAGGGGTGATATCGCGGTGGCGCCGCCGATCACCGCATTCAACACCGTGACCGCCGCGATCTCGCGGCGGGGAAAGAGGCTGGCGGCGAAGTGATTGATCACCGAGAGGTTGAGCCCGAAGCCCAAGCCGAGCAGAGCCGTCTCAGCGAGCAGCATCGGCAGGGCCAGCGCGCTCCCGGCCGCCGCGGCGCTCGCTGCGAGCAAGAGCGCTGCCGCGATGTTGCAAATCAGGCCGAAGCGAAAAATGCCTCCCGCGCCGACGCGCGCCTCCAGTTTGCCCGCAACCAGCGCGCTGGCAATCGCGCCGACGGTCTGCGGCAGGAACAGCAGGCCGTAGCTTCCTGCAGAGAGATCAAAGGGCGCGCTCCTCAGCACGCCACCCAGCGCAGGCACGAGGACAAACGCGAAACCCTGCAGCAGGCCCGCGGCATAGACGATGCCGACGCGGACCCGGAATCCGGCGAGCAGTCTCATGGATGTCAGGACGACTGCGCCCAGTCCCCGTGCGCGAAACGCGTCTCGATGTGCCCGGCGACACGCAATGCCTGAGCCATGATCGTGAGCGAGGGATTCACCGCCGCAATCGAGGGCATGAAGCTGCCGTCCACGACATACAGATTGTCGAGCTGGTGCGCGCGGCAGTAGGGGTCGAGCACGCTCGTCGCTGGATCGGAGCCGAAGCGCGCCGTGCCCACCTGGTGCGCGACGGCGTCGATGCCCAGGGTTTGCGTGAAGAGCAGCGGGTAGCCAATGCGGCGCAGGATGGCGCGCCAGCGCGTGAGAAGCCGCGCGTGGGCTTCGAGGTTGTTCGGTGTGTAGCTCAAGCGGATGCGGCCTTCTTCACTCAGGGTGACGCGATTGTCGGGGCTTGCGAGATCTTCGGTGGTGAGCCACCAGTCCACCGAGTGCCGTCCAGACCACTGGGCAAGCCTGCGCGGCAGTCGCGGGCGCTGTGCTGCGAGGACTTTCCCTGTGACCTTGCCGAGCAGCTGCACATGCCCCAGAGGCCACGGAAACCCGGCGTCGCCGGACTCGCGATAAAAGTCGTTCACCCCGATGGTCTTCTGGAACACGGTCGGGTTGGCGCGCCACGGCGCGAGCCCCAGCATCACTGAATTGATGTGACACATGTAGTTTCGCCCGACCTGTCCGGAGCCGTTGGCGAGTCCGCGCGGGTGCGCATCCGACGCGGAAGAGAGCAGCACGGCGGCGGAGTTGACGGCCCCTGCGGCAAGCACCACGACGCGCGCCGCGAAGCTTTCCTTGCCACCGTCGCGCGTGCAGTGCACGGTCGTGACGCGGTGGCCATCGTTCGACGTCGCGAGCCGTTCGACCTTCAGATTTGTATTGAGCGTGACGTTCGGGTGGGCGAGCGCAGGCCGCACTCCGCATATTTCCGCATCGCCCTTGGCGTGGACGAGGCACGGGAAGCCGTCGCAGGTCTCGCAGCGGATGCACGGACTTGCGTTCATGTCGGCTTCATTGAGATGCAGCGCGAGCGGCAGGTGGAAGGGGTGCAGGCCGATACGCTGCAGCCGCGAGAACACGCCCTCGATTGCGGGTTCGTGGCTCACGGGAGGGTTCGGAAAGGCTCCTCCCGGTGGCTCAGTCGGATCCTCGCCCCGCAAGCCATGGGCGAAGTACCATTTTTCGGCCGTGTCGTAGAACGGCGCGAGATCGGTGTAGCTGATTGGCCAGGCGATCGTGCGACCCGCAGCGTGCTGCACGCTGCCGAAGTCGCTCTCGCGTCGGCGCAGGACGGCGGCGCCGTAGAGCTTGGTGTTGCCACCGACGTGATAGCCGGTGACGGGGCGAAACGGCGTGCCCTCGCGATCGATCCAGGGCTCGGCGTTGTGATAGCGATGCTGCCCGAAGACGGCGACCGCTCGCCAGTTGTCCTTTTCGCGAGGCAGGAAGTCGCCGCGCTCGATCAGCAGCAGCTTCAGCCCGCTTGGGGCCAGCGCCCGGGCGAGCGTCCCGCCACCCGCTCCGGTACCGATGATGATGACGTCGGCATCCATGGGGCTCAGGCCACCACGATCCCGAAATCCACGCCCTCCCAGCGCGCCGCATCGCTCCAGAAGAACGTGAAGGTCAGCACCGTTCCAGGCGCGAGTTGCGAGGTTGGCAGATCGGCCAGGTACACGCCCAGGCCCGTATCCTGCGTCGAGGTGTCGTGCAGGGTGCGCCAGCCGTCATCGCTCCAGTGCACCGTGGCCTGTGCCAGGGTCTCGATGCGCAGCACGTGGCCGCAGGGGAGCGAGCGGCGCTTGTGATTGAAGCGCCAGGTCGCATAGGGCGAGCCGGTTTTCTTCGTAATGTAGCGCGCGACCGTCTGCGGCGGCATGTCGAACACGCGCTTCTCGCGCAGCGAACGCAGCAGCTTGATGTATTCGGCGTGCGCCCACACGAGCGGCATCGCCGAGCCCGAAGGGCGACCGAAGAAGAGCTCCCGCTTCGGCAGATCGGGTGCGTCCCAGACCTGCTCGGGCAGCATGCCGCCGTCATTGGCGAGCGCCATCAGGGTGCCTGCGAGTTGGCGCGCAATTTCGGGCCGGCCTGCGGCGAGTTCGAAATGCGCGCGCTCGCCGGTGAGCAGCGGCCAGGCGCGGCCGCAGCCCGTACCATCGAACGGCGCGCCGTCCGCGTGCTCGCCATAGCCATCGCCGTTGTAGCGATGCCAGGCCGGCCCACCGGGCATCTCCACCTTGAGCAGCGCGTCGATCACCCGGACAGTGTCAAGGATGCGCGGATCGTCCGGCGCGCGCAGCCCGAAACGCACCAGCGCCAGGGCGTCGGGGCTCACGATCTGTGCGGCCGGCGCGGCACTCTGGTCCGGCGGACGATTCTTGATCGGCACGAAGCCTTGCGCAGGCGAGGCGGCCTCGCAGATTTCGGGCGGGGCAATGCGCACGTAATAGCCCTTCACGCCCACCTTGCGCGCCAGTTCCGTGTCGGTGACGTAGATCCAGCGCTCGATTCCGGCGTTCCAGTGGTCCGCGGTTTCGCGCAGGTAGGCCGCCACCGCGCACTCGTCATTCGCATCGGCGAGTTCAGCGGCAGCGAGCAGCGCCGCGATCACTGCTGCGAGGGTGAAGGGCGAATACCCCGCATCCTCTTCCCACCGGTCCTGCTGGGTCACCGGCCCATTGCGCACGAGAAAACCCGCGGCACGTCGGGTCATGGACCACAGTCGCCTGAAGTCATCTTCCGAGAGCGCGCCTTCGCGCCGCGCGAGGTCGGTCAGCAGGATCGGGAACGCGGCCTCGTCCATCTGGATGCCGTTCCAGTAGGGCGTGCCATCGAGCCACATGTTCTGCGGCCAGTGGCCGTCGGACTCCTGCGTGGTCTGCAGGTAATGCAGCACGCGCCGCACGTCCTCGTGCGCGCCCGCGGCGAGCAGGGCGCCCGCGGACTCGACCAGATCGCGCGGCCACGCAAGATGATAGCCGCCCATGTCATCGTCACTCTTGGCGAAGCCCCACGGAAACGACAGGCTCGCGATCAACCCGCCGGGCAGGCGTTTGGACTCGTGCACACGCAGTACCATCAGGCTGGTGCGATAGGCGTCGTAGTCCGCGCCTTGATCGTCGGCGATGCGCAGGCAGACCTGGTTCCAGTCCTGCCACTCGCGCACGTAAGCGGCCTGCGCGGCCTCGAAGCCGTCGGTGAGGCTCGCGAGCGCACGGTGACCCGCCTCCGATGGCGTGCTTCCGAATCCGAGCGCCAGCTCGAAGCTTCCGGCACAGGCGTCGAGATCGACTTCGCCGGCGAGCGCGACGTTGCCGTTCTCGGCGCGGGCGTGCTCCCAGGTCATGAGCCGGTGTCGCGACAGGTCCTGCCAGCCATCGCTCGTGCCGACGAATCCTGCGGAGCGCTTGCGCCACGGCGCGGAGCAGGCGATCGCGAGCGCAAAGCCGTCCCGTTGCGCGAACAGCATCGGCACGCCCTTGTAATCACCGAGCCAGGCCGTGTTGTTGCGGCCACGGTTGCCGAGATGCGGCGCGGCCAGCACGTAGAGGTGGTAATCGCTCACGACTCCGGTGAGTGGCGTGAAGCGTGTGCGCTGCAGAACCGTGTCGCGCACCGGGTCCGCGAGGATGTCTTTCTCGATGCGGTAGCGCCCGGCGCCGCAGAGGTTCGTGAGCCGGTAGAGCGGCACGCCCGCAACCGGGTAGCTCACGCGGGAGCGTGCGTGCCTCTTCTCTTCCGAGAAGTAGTCGTGCCCGTCGGTCACGATCAGGCCGAGATCGCGCGTGCACGGCGTGTCGAGGCGCGGGTAATAGACTTCATTGAGAATGCCGTGGCTCAGCGTGAACCAGACGTGGCTCGCGCTCGAGAGCGAAGTGCCGACGCCGGTCTTGGCGCTCGAAGTCCAGCGCGGCTCCGAGCCCGGCCAGCCGGGGGCGAAAGTACCCGTCATTGCTGCCGGCTCCACTCGAGCACGGTCTTGATCTCGTCGGTGCCGTGATGTTCGAGTGCGTCCGCAAAGGCGTCCGCCGGGTGTCGATGCGTGATGAGTTGCGCAACGTGATCGCCCCATTGGGCACAGGCCTGCGCCAGATCACTCACCGCCATTTCCCAGTGCGCGGGTGCGGCATTGACGCTGCCGATCATCACCTGATTGTCGAGTACCAGCCGGCGTACCAGTTCCGCGCCGGGAATCTGGATCGGACGCGTGCCGCCGGGTATGCCGGTGAGGACATATACCCCGCTTTGCCCAAGTACATCCAGCAGGTTGAAGACAAGCGATGGCACGCCGGTCGCTTCGAAGATGAGATCCATGTCGCCCAGCGTGCGTTCGACGACCTCGGTTGCGATGCTGCGCCCGTCGAGATATTGCCCGCCGATCTGCTCGAGCCACCGGGGGCGCGCGCTGCCGGCATCGACCACATCGAGCCCGAAGACTTCCGCGCCGCGCATCCTGAGCGCGAGCGCGCCGAGCAGCCCGATCGGACCAAGGCCGGCCACGAGGCAGCGCCGACCCTTGAACCAGTCGCGCCCCGGTGTGATGTCAGGCATGCGGGCCGCCTGCACCAGCATTGCTTCATTGAGCGCTTTCTCTGCGACCGACAGCGGTTCGCACAGCACGCCAACGGCTTCCAGTTCGGGGGGCACCCGCACCGCATGCTGCTCGTGATCCACGGCAAACTCGGCCTGGTAGCCGTCGAGGCCCCAGATGCCGCGTTCGCGATACTTGCCGGTGAGGCACAGGTCGGGGCGATTGCGGCCGCACGGCCGGCATTCGCCACAGCCGCGGCGAACGGTGAACACCGCGAGATCGCCCGGTTTCACGCGCGTCACCTTCGAACCCGTCGCCACTACCTGCCCGAGCATTTCATGCCCGATGACAAGATTTTCGTATCCGTCAGGCGCAAGTGCGCGCCCGCCGGCCGCCTCTTCGCGGTCGGTTCCGCAGATGCCGACACGCACGATGCGCAACTTCACATCCTGCCCGGAACTGATGACAGGCTCGGGCCGCTCGATGGCGCGCAAATCGCGCTGGCCCGGTGTGATGGCGATCGCTCTCATGGCACTTCACTGTACTCGGAGTGTGCGAACCCCGTTTCAGTTCCCCTGCGCAGCCGCAACGATGCGAAACATCTGCCTGTCTTCGGCGTGATCGACCACAATGCTCTGCACGCGCCGTTGCCAGAGGTCGGCAAACCGGCGGCGCTGCGCCGAGTCCGCGCGGCCGGCGATGCAAGCCTGCAGCAGCGGCATCATCGCAGAATCGGCCGGCGCGCCAGACAGATCGACCGCCGCATCGATCGTCGCGCCATTGTCGAGACGCATGAAGCGGATCTGCAGCGGCACGTCGCAACCGAAGTGCTGCAGGTTGCGGCGCGCATGACGACCCGCAATGCCCTTGAATCCGCCGTCCTGCGCGGCGCCCGTCAGCAGCGTGACGACACTCGCGATCACGCCCGTCACGCCTTCATCGAAGGGTGCCGCGAACTCGACCCGCACGCCGCCCCGCTCTGGCAAGGCATCCGGATACAGTGCCCGCAGCGCATGCAAGGTCAGCATGTAGGCCGCTGCGACGGTGGGACAGGAATGGCCGGCGAGCTTGACGGCATCCGCGTAACCATATTCGAGTACACCCTCTTCGGCGGCGCCCAGCAGTTCGGCCAGCCTGTCGCGAACGATGAGGCGAGGCGCGAGCGCGAAGAAATCGGGAAGCTTCATCGATCAGAACTCCTGATGAGCGCGAGGCCGGCGCGCGTGAACCGGTATCCTGTATGGAAGAAGCCGTCGGCACCATCCACTCGCCGGCGTTCCACGAGGCCCCGGGCGACGAGAGATTGCAACGCCAGCACGGCGGCGAGCTTCGTGAAGCCTTCGTCCCGCAGTTGCTGGCGGATGTCGTGACCGGATGCGCAGTCATCGCCGGGAGCCCGGTTCCGGGCGAGCGCGGCGAGCGCTGCAAGCTCGCCCCTGTCAAGATCCGGTGCCTTGTGCATGTCCGTCCCAATCGCCGGGTACGACCCGGCGGCGCATGCGACGTGCGGCGGGAAAATGCCGGTCGCTCAGCGCCCCTCGAACTTCGGAGCGCGCTTTTCCAGGAAGGCACTGAATCCCTCGCGGAAATCCTGCGACTGGATCAGCGGCAACGTCTGCAGATAGGCGCGCTGCACATGCGGGCTGAAGCCCTCGGTCAGTGCGGCGCGCATCATGCGCTTGGCGGCCTGCACGGCAAGCGGAGCGCAGGCTGCAATTTCTTCTGCGAGCGCTCGTGCTGCCGGCAACAACTCGCTGCTTTCGACGACGCGGCTCACGAGCCCGAGGTCAAGCGCTTCGGCAGCGCTCAGCGTGCGCCCGAGAAAGACGAGCTCGGCGGTTCGCGACCAGCCGATCAGGCGCGGCAGAATCCAGGTGCCCCCGGTCTCCGGCATGACACCACGGCGGGTGAAGGCCGCCGCGAGCTTCGCATGGCTCGCGCAGAGGCGGATGTCACAGCCCAGGGCGAGATCGAGCCCAAAGCCGGCCGCTCCGCCGTTTATCGCCCCGATCACCGGCTTGTCGAGTTCATGCAGCACGACCGGCGGGAAATCGCGCAGGTCGAGCGCAGGCGCGAGCTCGAAACCGCCCTTGGCGACTCCTTCCTCGCTCGCGGCATCCTGCAGATCAAGCCCCGCGCAGAAGGCGCGACCGGCACCGGTGATGACGATCGCGCGTACCTCGCGATCGCGACTTGCAGTGATCAGCGCATCGGAGAGCGCCAGCAGCATCGGATGCGAAATCGTGTTCATGCGCTCCGGCCGGTTCAGCGTCACGGTCGCGATGGCGCCAGTGCGTTCGTACAGTACGTCGCTCATTGGGTCAGTCCTTCTGCAGCCGCTCCACGACTTCGCGCATGCGATCCGGGTCACGGCGCGCCTCATCGACCAGCACCAGCGTGACGGTCTGGTACAACCCGCCAGCCTTGGCGCGGATCGCATCGGCGAGACCCTCGTAAGTGGAGATGATCGCCCATTCCTCGAGCATTTCGTCACTGATAAGGGCGGGGAGCTCGGCCCACTTGCCGCCAACCGAGAGCTGGTGCAGCTTCGCACCGACGTCGTCCCAGCCGTGGTGGGCGAACACGCTGTGGTAGGAGCGCGTCGAGCCATAGAAGGAGATCTGGCGGCGCAGCTTCTCTTTCGCCTGCGCGACTTCCGCCTCATCGCGGCCGAGCGCCATGAAAGGCGCGCCCACGAAATTGAAACTCTTGAGCGAGCGGCCCGACTTGGCGGCACCTTCGGCGATGGCCGGCAGGATCACGTCGCGTGTATAGCGGAATGTGGCGATCGGGTGCAGCCGCAGGCCGTCGCAGACTTCGCCCGAGAGGCGCGCCATGTAAGGGTTCACGGCGGCGACGTAGAGCGGCACGTGCGGATGCTCGATGGGCCCTGGATTGAAGAAGGGCGACATCAGCGTGAACCGGTAGTGCTCGCCCTCGAAGTAAGTGGGCTTGTCGGGGTTCTGGAAAGTCTTGAAGATCGCCTGCAGGCACAGGAAGTATTCGCGCATGCGCGGTCCCGGCGCGCTCGGCCAGGGCGTCGAGTAGCGCCGTTCGTTATGGCCTTTCACCTGCGTGCCGAGCCCGAGGTTGAAGCGCCCGCCCGAGAAGTGCTGCAGATCCCAGGCCATCTGGGCGGTCACCATGGGGCTGCGGGGAAAGGACACCGCCACGTTCGTGCCCATTTGGAGCTTCTTCGTGCTCGCGGCCGCCGTCATGATCGGCAGGAAGGCATCGTGACCGGCCTCGGCCGTGGTAACTCCGTCGAAGCCGATCTTTTCGAGCAGCGCTGCGCGCTCGGCGATCTGTTCCAGCGTGATCCGCGCCTGTCCCTGTGCGGCGTACTGCTGGGTGTCGGGCCCGAAAAGAGTCGCTTCGACGCGCATTGCCATCATCAACTTCCTTTACTAACCATCGGCTTGAGTGGAACCCATAATGATAGCCTAGCCGGCCGCGTGGCGAACACTTGACCCGGATCAAGGACTCTGTGGTCGGGGAATGCCCACAATGGCCCCGTGGGTGCCCGGCCCAAGGGCGCCATGTACCCCGTCGTTACGATACAAGTTGCAAAGGATTTCGTAGATGCGTTCCAGTTTCCGTTCCCGCAGTCACGCAGCGCGCCGCGCCGTGGCTGTCACTGCCGGTGCATTCGCCCTGGCCGGTGCGTCCGCGTTCGCGCAGGACAACGCCCAGCAAGCTGCCGCCGATGAGGCTGCCACCGACGTCCTCCAGGAAGTCATCGTCACCGCGCAGAAGCGCGAAGAGTCGCTGCAGGAAACCCCGATCGCGATCACGGCCTTCTCGGCGCAGACGCTCGAGACCCAGCGCGTGAACAACGTCATGGACCTCCTCAACAAGGTGCCCTCGCTCAATCTCGCGCCCTTCGCCGGCACGCGGGTTGCACCCAATCTCTTCATTCGCGGCATGGGCAACCTCAACTCCCAGTCCACGAAGGACAACGCCACCGGCATTTACATCGATGGCGTGCCCGTAGGGCGCAGCATTGGTCTTGCCACCGACATCGCGGATCTCGAGCGCGTGGAAGTGCTGCGTGGCCCGCAGGGCACCTTGTGGGGTCGCAATACGACCGCCGGGGCGATCAATTTCATCACCCGCAAGCCTGACGACCAGTTTTCCGTCGCCGCACAGCTGACGGCGGGCAGCTGGGATCTGCGCTCGGGCCGCGCCCGCATCAATGCGCCGATCACCGACAAGCTGTTCGCGCGCCTCGCCTACATGCGCACGGAGAACGAGGGTTGGGTGGAGAACCTCAATACCGCGCTCCCGAACCAGATCAACTTCAACGAGGACCGCAAGAAGGAAGCGGTGCGCGCGGCGCTGCGCTTCGAGGCGACTGAAGCCCTCACGTTCGACTACGCGTTCGACAGCTCGAAGATGATCTATGGCAACCATTTCTACCAGATCATTGCCGGCCCCAACGCGGTCCCGGGCCGTCAGGAGTCGGTCAACCGCATTCGCGGCTTGAACCCGAGCGATACGGAAGTCGCGGGCCACAACCTGACGGTCACCTGGGAACTCGGTAGTGCGACGCTGAAGTCGATCAGCGCCTATCGCGATCTCGACAGCCGGACGAACATGAACTTCGTCGACATCTTCACGCAGGACAACGCGCAGGCACAGCACCAGTTCTCCGAGGAACTGCAGCTGGTCGGCGATACGCTGAACGATCGCATCAAGTACGCCGTCGGCCTCTTCTATTTCGACGAAGCCGCGCATGAGCAGCTCGCCTCCCGCTTCGCGGGTGGCGCGGTGGTCGACGAGTTTCTGGTCAAGGCCGAGAGCACCTCGAAGGCCATCTACAGCCAGGTCACCTGGACACCCCCGGTGCTCGACGACCGCCTCGGCCTCACGGCCGGATTGCGCTACACCGAGGACTCGCGCAAGGCCACCAAGACCTATCTGCGCACCGGCCTCAGTCCGGCGGTGCTTCCCGGAACGGTGGTCGTGGGTGATCGGGACTTCGATTCGCTCAACCCCGCATTCACGGTCGACTTCGCCTTCACCGATAACGTGAACGCGTACGCGAAGTACACGACCGGTTACCGGGCGGGTGGTTTCAACACCCAGAGCACCCCGGCCTTCTTCGGCGCCGGTTTCAACCAGGAGGACGTCAAGGCCTATGAGATCGGTCTCAAGTCCGATCTGCTCGAGAAGCGCCTGCGCGTGAACCTGGCGGCCTTTCGCAGCAAGTACTCCGATCTGCAGGTGGACCAGGCCCGCACGCCGCCCATCTTCACGGATACGCTCAACGCAGGCAGCGCGACGGTGAAGGGTGTGGAACTCGAGAGCGCAGCCGTGCTCGCCCGCGGTCTCACCGCCAATCTCTTCTACTCCTGGCTCGACGGGGACTATCAGTCCTACATCGACAACGGGGTCGAGCTCGAAGCGGTGCGGCACATGCAGAATGCGCCGCGCTACCAGGTCGGCGCGGGTCTCGAGTACGCGTTCCCGCACCTGCCCATCGGCGAGCTTCTGCTGAACGTCGATTACCGCAAGCAGGCAGAGTTCTACGCGGGTCCGATTGCCAACACGCTCTCGCCGGGCTACGACGTCTGGAACGCCCGCCTGCAGCTCGCCGAGATTCCGGCGCCACAGGGCTCGTTCCGCGTGGCGGTCTGGGCAAGGAACCTGACGGACGAGGTCTACCGCTACTCGACGACCAACCTTGGCGTGATCAGCGCGCAGTTCGGGCCGCCGCGTTCGGTGGGCGTTGACATGATCTACGAGTTCTAAAGCTCGTCTTGCCGGAAACGGGCAACAATGAGGGGAGGGGCGTGGCAACGCGCCCCTCCCCATTCGTTTCGGCGCGCTATTCGCACTACGTGCTGACGATACTGTCGCTCGTATACGTCGTGAGTTTTATCGACCGCCAGTTGCTGGCGATGCTCATCGAGCCCATCAAGAAGGAGTTCGGCGTCTCCGACACCGCGATGGGCTTCCTCACCGGCTTCGCCTTCGTGCTCTTCTACACGCTCGCCGGCATTCCCATCGCACGCCTGGCCGATCGTGCTTCGCGCAAGGTGATCATTGCCGTGTCGCTGACGCTCTGGAGCGCCATGACGGCCGCCTCGGGCCTGGCGCGCAGCTTTGTGGAGCTCGCGCTCATCCGGGTGATGGTGGGCGTCGGCGAAGCGGGCGGCAATCCGCCGGCCCATTCCCTGATTTCCGACTACTTCCCGCCGAAAAAGCGCGCGACCGCGCTTTCCGTGTACGCCTGCGGCGTGTATCTCGGCTCGGCACTCGCCTTCCTCGCGGGCGGCTGGCTCGTGACCCGCTATGACTGGCGCACGGCCTTCTACATCGTGGGTCTTCCGGGCGTCGTGCTGGCGGCCGTTGTGGCGCTCACGGTGCGTGAACTGCCGCGCGGCGCCTCCGAGCAGCGCACGGCCGACACGGCGAACGTGCCGCTGAAGGAGGTGCTGCGATTCCTGATCGGCCGGCGTGCCTTCCTGCTCATCGCATTTGGTTCATCGCTCCAGTCGCTCTCCGGTTACGGCGTGATCACCTGGGGTCCCACTTTTCTCGCACGCGTGCACGGCATGTCGATGACGGAGATCGGGATCAGCCTGGGCTGGATCATCGGGCTTGCAGGCTGCGTCGGCGCCTTGTTTGGTGGGCGCCTGGCCGATCGCATGGGCGCACGCGATGTGCGCTGGTACATGAGGTTGCCGGCACTGCAGGCACTCATCGCCCTGCCGTTTCTCGTCGGCTTCACGCTGCTGCCGTTGCCGGCGCAGTCGCTCGCGTGCTTCATCCCTTTCTACGCGCTGGGCGCGATGTACGTCGGGCCGCTCTTCAGCATGGTGCAGGGGCTCGTCGAACTGCGCATGCGCGCGACGGCCGCAGCGATCCTTCTGTTCCTCGTCAACATGATCGGCCTTGGACTCGGCCCCCTGACGATCGGCATCCTGAATGACCAGGTCTTCGGCCCGGTCTACGGGCAGGACGCGATCCGCTATTCGCTGCTGGTGGTGGGGCTCCTCGGCGGCTTTGCGAGCGTGCTCTTCTGGCGGGCTTCGCTGCGGTTGAGGGAG
>Ga0209170_1000379_pt1 | contig 20422 bp, 20 predicted proteins | sample KloWWTKNB14_bulk_FD_187178 | JGI IMG/M metagenome (GOLD analysis project Ga0209170, IMG submission 187178) | Active sludge microbial communities from Klosterneuburg, Austria, studying microevolution and ecology of nitrifiers - Klosterneuburg... | ecosystem: Engineered > WWTP > Aerobic digester >...
GCAAGGGAACTAAATATTATCCTAAAATTTTGGTGGGTGAGTTCATTCTGGAGTCGGGGAGCCTGAAAGCAGGAGATACGTTGATGGTTATCGGCCCGAAGTGCGGGATGGTAAAAGAAATAGTAACGAACTTAATCATAAATGGTACCAGTGGAAAAGAAGCTGTGAAAGGTGATAAGATCACTTTCCCTTTTGCCACCAAGATAACTCCAGCCGATAAGTTGTATAAAATAGTAGGGACCAGCCATGCATAAAGTGATTCAGTACCGGAGTAAATGTATTGGTTGCGGAATTTGCTATGAACTGCAACCGGAATTATGGCGTATGTCAAAAAAGGACGGGAAAGCTACCCTGATAAAGGCAGTTGGAAAGAAGCAGGTTTTTATTTTGAGTATACCTGATTCGGAAGTGCCGAAGTCGCAGGAGATAGCCGCAGCTTGTCCTGTCAGAATAATTAAGATAATATGAACGAACGTATAAGTAATTTCATTTTACAACAAACCTGTGCCAGCATATGCTGTATGGATGAGAAAGGTCATCCTTATTGTTTCACCTGTTTTTATTCATTTGACAGTGAAGAAGTGCTTTTGCATTACAAGTCTTCAAATGAAACACGACATTCAGTTTTACTTTTACGCCATCCGCTTGTTGCCGGCACGATTCTGCCGGATTCACTGAGTCTCCTTCAGATCAGAGGAATACAATTTGAGGGGTTTATCCTACCTTTTGATCATTCACATACCAAAAGTGCGTCTTCACACTTTCACCAGAAACACCCGGTTGCCCTGGCTGTGCCCGGCGAAATATGGACTGTAAAGCTAACCAGTATTAAGTTTACAGATAATACACTTGGTTTTGGGAAAAAGCTGATCTGGAGCAGGGAGGAACTGTCACCAGATGGTAATAAAAGTATTTAAATACTTTTATTATTAAAATTTGCATACCTTTGTATTGTTAATCAAAAACAAAACAATATGCAAACAGCAGCTGAAAATATTCTGAACGTTACCTTACTGGAACCCCGTCTGAAACATCCAACAATTTTTAACCATTTTGATGAATTGCTGGAAGGGCAAAGCCTTACCATCCATAATGACCATGATCCCAAACCACTTTACTACCAATTATTGGGCGAAAGAGGAAATATTTTTACCTGGGAATATCTTGAGCAAGGGCCTGAGTGGTGGAAGGTGAAAATTTCTAAACGTATCACTGGTGAAGAGGATGAAACGCTGGGCCAGATCGCTGCCAAAGACCTGAGTAAAGCCCGCATTTTTAAGAAATATGGACTTGATTTTTGTTGTGGTGGAAAAAAGACCGTGAAAGAAGCTTGTCATGAAAAAGGGCTAGATGTAACAAAGATAGAGCAGGAATTACAACAGGCTAACCGGTTGCCGGGTTCCCGCCCGTTGCCCTACAACGAATGGAGCCTGGATTTTCTGGCAGATTACATTGTAAACACGCATCATAGTTATGTTGTAAAAAACCTCCCAGATATCAGGGCATATGCCACAAAAGTGATGAAGGTCCATGGAAGCCGGCATCCTGAATTGGTGCTAATATGGAAATTGGTTGAAGAGGTTTATACGGAAATGATGTCTCATATGGTGAAGGAGGAAAAGGTATTGTTCCCTTATATAAAGGAACTGGTAGCTGCTAATAATAAATTACAACCCGTGCAGGCTTCACATTTTGGGACAGTACAAAATCCTATTAACATGATGGAGATGGAACATGAGGTGGTGGGTAAATGCCTGGCAGAAATAAGAGAGCTAACCAGTAACTATACATTACCGGAGGATGCCTGTGCCAGTTACAGTTTGCTCTATCGGATGCTTGACGAGTTTGAAGAGGACCTGCACATGCATGTGCACCTGGAAAATAATATTTTGTTTCCGAAAGCTGTGGAACTGGAGAAAAATTTGAATAAATAGCATGGTTCCGGGGCGAAATACCTGATCTCAAGGGTTGTTTAAGAGAGTTACAGAGAGGGGTTTCTCCCGGAATTAAATTTAAAATATAATATGAAAAAATTATTTGCTCTGCCGGTAATAGGCATGATGTTATTAAGTTGTAATGAGCAAAATCATAATCATAAACACGACAAGGCAGAAGCAGCCGCTGTGGAAAAGCAACACCAGGAAACCGGCCCGGAAAATCTTGAATTGAATAATGGCCAGAAATGGAAAGCTGATAGTAGCACCAACCAAAACGTTATTTTTTTGCTTACGGTCATTGATAAGTTCACTGCAGGTACTGACAAATCACTGCCGGCGTACGGAATTACTGCAGCAGAATTGCAGGGTGGCCTTGATAAGATGATTAGTGAATGCCGGATGAAAGGGCCTGATCATGATGCGCTGCATAAATGGCTGGAACCCCTGATGGATGCAGTAGCAACATTGAAGCAATCTGCAACAGAGTCGGACGCAAGTATCCAGCTAAAAAAAATAGACACACAGGTAAGACGCTATGCGCAATATTTTGAATGATGAAGACAATTAATGCTAATACCAAAATTGCTTTCTTAATAAAACAGCACCCGGATGCACTGGATGCAATTGTCAGTCTTAGCCCGAAGTTTGAGAAACTAAGGAATCCTATTCTCAGGAAATTAATGGCGGGCAGGGCCAGCATTGCTATGGCTTCTAAAATCGGGGGCTGTAGCGTTTCTGATTTTTTTGTTAAACTTAAAGACCTTGGATTTGAAGTAGAAAAAAACGGGCAGCCTGAAAAAGAAAAAGCAATGTTAGAGATGCCTGATTTTTTAAAGAATATTAACCCGGCGAAAATTGTCAAGCTGGATGTTCGGCCGGTAATAGAAGGTGGTAATGATCCGCTGCAGAATATTTTGGAGAAAATTAAGACACTGCAACCTGGTGAGGTACTTGAAATTGTTAATACATTTGAGCCCACTCCTTTGATATTCCTATTGAAAAAACAGGGTTTTGATTCTTACGTTGAAGTCATAAACGAAAACCTCATTCAAACTTATTTTTACAGGGTAAAAGAAACATCTCCGACTGGGGATCTAAGTATGAATGTTAAATCTTCGGGATGGGAAGAGGTATTGCAACGATATAGTAACCGGTTGCAGACTGTAGATGTGCGACAGCTGCAAATGCCATTGCCGATGATGACAATCCTGGAAGCAGTAGACAAATTACCGGAGGGTAATGCTTTATTTGTTTATCATAAACGCATTCCTGTATTTTTATTACCCGAATTGGCTGAAAGGAAGCTGGACTACCGTATCAATGAGGTATGTGAAGGAGAAGTGCATTTACTGATCTTTAAGCCCTGAAATGTTAGCAGGCCTCAACAAGGATACTTTAGTTAAAAGCACAACACACAAAGTGGTGTTGCCTTTTTATTTATATGCTGCAATATCCCTGCTCGCAGCTACAGTAATGTTGTGCTTTTCAGCGGAGGCATTTACCCGGCATTATTTTCATCCACATATCCTGGCTGTTACACATATCATGGCACTAGGATGGGGTACCATGATGATACTCGGTGCAAGCCATCAGTTAGTGCCTGTATTGATCGAACATAGTTTATATAGTAACAAGCTGGCCTATACTTCTTTTTTACTGGCTGCAACCGGAATTCCGTTGCTGGCCTATGGTTTTTATGTATTTGATATGGGCTGGCCTGCCAAATGGGGCGGAAGGTTAATATTGTTATCTATACTATCTTATGTAATTAATCTTTTAATAAGTATTTCAAAAAGTAATGGAAAAAATGTACATGCCATTTTTATACTTACTGCTTCAATTTGGTTATTTCTAACTGCATTTCTGGGATTAGCATTGGTATATAATTTTACTTTTCCATATTTGCCTAAAGAGACTTTGCAGTATTTGCCTTTACATGCTCATGCCGGTGTTGTCGGGTGGTTCCTGTTATTGGTGATGGGTGTGGGATCAAGATTGATACCCATGTTCCTGATATCAAAATACAGTAATAAATATCTTTTATGGGTTATTTATGTTCTGGTAAATGGAGGGTTGTTATCATTTTTAGGGTTGTTCCTTTATTTCCCTGGTTCGACTTATCATCTTTTCCCTGTCCTGACAGTTTTAATAGCCTTTGTGCTGTTCGGCCATTACTGCTTAAGAAGCTACAACCTTCGCATCCGCAGACAGGTAGATGAGCAAATGAAGATTTCTATTTTGTCTGTACTACTGATGCTGCTGCCGTTTGTTTTTCTTGTAAGTATAACTGGATGGCTATTGTCAGACAAATTGAACACCCAGCTGGTACTTATCTATGGTTTCATTATTTTTTTTGGCTGGATCACCCTGATCATTTTTGGAATGACATTTAAGACATTACCTTTTATTATCTGGAATAAAGTGTATCATGCGAAAGCGGGGTTGGGGAAGACTCCAAATCCGAAGAATCTTTTCAATAACAGGGTGTTCATAATTATGACAATGAGCTACCTGGCCGGTTTTATTCTATTTATCACTGGTATTTATCTTGCTGATGTATTTGTACTAACCTTTGCTGCTGTAATTTTAATTGTGGCAGCATTGTTATATAATTGGAATGTGTTTAAAGTCATGTTGCATAAGGCTAAAATAAAATGAATGTTATTTCCAATAATAATATTAAATGTACCATTGCTCTGGCGGCGCTGGAGAATGTGGTAGATCCGGAGATCGGCTTAAATGTGGTAGATCTTGGTCTTATTTACGTAGTAAATTTTGATGAGGCTAATAAAAAAATTAATGCAGCAATGACGCTAACTACACAATTTTGTCCGATGGGAGAATCTATAATCGCAGCAGTTAAACGGGTATTAGAGAATACATTTGCCGGGGAGGAGGTATTACTGGAATTAATATTTGATCCTCCGTGGACAAACGAACGGATTTCGGAAGAAGGAAAACAATTTTTAAACAGATAATTATGTTAAGCCAGACCTGTAAAACAGCTATTAAAGCTGTTATCTACCTTGCTGCCCGCTTTGAGTCAGGAGAAAAAGCCGGTATAAAAGAAATTGCTGATATAATAGAAGCCAGTGAACATACGGTTGGGAAAATGCTGCAGGTACTGGTAAAAGAAGATGTGATAAAAAGCCTGAAAGGACCAAATGGTGGATTTTTTATATCGGCAAAGCAAAAGAATCAGCCGGTTATCAATATTGTTGAAGCTATCGACGGAAATGAATTGTTTAAACAGTGCGGTCTCGGTTTGAGTAAATGTTCATCCAGCCATCCTTGCCCGATTCATGATGAGTATAAGATGGTACGGGACCTTTTCGAAAAAATGTGCAGAAGCAATACTGTAAACGATTTGTGTGCGCCGGTTAATAAAGGATTAGCTTACTTAATTGGATAATAGCATAAAAACTACTCGTACTTAAAGCGCCGGCAGGATGCTGTTGATCCTATAAAATAATTAAACGGGAGATGAGCCTCATTTTATTGCTGAACATCTTTTTTAATATTATAAATTTTATATTATTATGAATACATTCTCGCCTCATACTTTTCATATCCCCGTAATGGGATTGGCATATACTATTGACAGTCCGGTGAAAGTCGCCCGTTTTGGTATTTCCTCCGTTATTTCAATCGTAGAGGATCGGCTGGTGGAAATGATGCGCAGTTATTATTATCCTGAGACAGGCCGTTCCTATCATCCGATTACTATAGATCAGCCTGATTACCGGGCGAGGCGGATTACCGATTACCTTAACCTTGTAAATTCCATTGTCAGGGAACAGGTTGAGAAAATAAAAAAAACTGCTTTTGAAAAGGGGTCTGAAATCGTTACCTATTTTGAAATGCTGCCTGAGCAATCTGTGTTAAAGCAATTATACCGCCAAATGACCGAAACAGAGGACCAGGCTGAGAAAAGGAGATTGGAAAATTATCTCCGTAACCAGGTCACACCCGGCAGTATTGATGTAAACATAATGACCAAGATTGATCGTGATAATTTAGATAAGGATAACCTTATAATAAAAGATGGCTCAGATGCAGTGGCTTCTTTGAGAGGGTACATTAACAGCGATCTTACCAATTCTTCGATTGTATTTTCTGCGGGAATGAACCCCAGGTTATATAATTATTTGGAACAGTGCAGTCAGTTTGATATGAATGAGGATGGGACTTTTTCAAAAAAAATTATTTTGAAAGTCAGTGACTTCCGCTCTGCACTGATCCAGGGCAAATACCTTGCAAAAAAGGGGATATGGGTGAGTGAGTTCAGGATTGAATCCGGTTTAAATTGCGGCGGTCATGCTTTTGCGACTGATGGGTTTTTACTGGGCCCGATCCTGGAAGAATTTAAAACTGGTAAGCAAGAGCTTATTGACATCCTATTTGAGCTTTATAGTGCAGCACAGTTGAAAAAAAATAATAAACAACTGACAACTGCTCCTCCGCTTAGGTTTTCAGTCCAGGGAGGAATCGGAACTGCAGCAGAAGATAAATTCCTGCACAGTCACTACCAGATGGAAACCACGGGTTGGGGTTCTCCTTTCCTGCTGGTACCTGAGGCAACAACTGTGGACGACGAAACCTTAAAGCTATTGACGAATGCAAAGGAAGAAGATGTTGTGTTGAGCCGTAACTCACCGCTCGGTGTCCGGTTTCACTACCTGAAAGGCACCAGTTCAGACAAGGAAAAGCAATTACGAATAAAGGAGGGCAGACCGGGAAGTCCCTGTACCGAGAAGCACTTGGCTTTAAATAAAGAGTTTAATAATGAATTACTTTGTACGGCTTCTCGCAAGTACCAGCAATTAAAGATCCGGGAACTGAAATCCTCCAATCTTCCAGAACCGGAATACCAATTAAAACTGGCAGATGTCCTTGACAAGGAGTGTTTATGCGTTGGATTAAGTAATGCTGCAAGCTTAAAATATTCCGTTCCGTTTCTGGATAAGCTAAAATCAGTAAATGTGTGCCCCGGCCCTAATATTGCCCATTTTTCGAAAGTTGTATCCCTGCGTACCATGGTGGATCATATATACGGAAGATCTGTTACACTGACTCCGGATGACCGCCCTCATATGTTTATTAATGAGCTGAGTTTGTATATCGATTACCTGAAAGAAAAAATGGAGGAAGACAAGCGGAATAACCAGTTTGATAAAAGAAGGAAATATTATGATGAGTTTTACCTGAATCTCCGTAAGGGGATACAATATTACAGACAACTTGCCTCTGAAATGGAAGAAAATACAGAGCGTTTTCTGCAGCTGCTGGGATGGGCAGAGACGGAACTGGATGTGTTAAACTACAAATACAGTATAGATTATAACTAAATGGCTGTTCTTTTTAAGGAACAGCCGGTTTACAGTTGGTTTCGTTGCCGGATTTAGAGTGGTTGAAATCTTGCCTGGAAGAACCTCAGATACTTTGGTTCATATACCATTTTTAATCCTTTGATCTTATTACGTCGTTCAAATACCCTAGCGGTTGATTCGGCAATTACATCCATATGTGCCTGCGTGTACACCCGGCGGGGGATAGTAAATCGAACCAATTCCAGTTTGGGGTAATAATTTTCCCCGTTTGCTTTTCTTCCGGCTGACACTACACCTCTTTCCATCGTTCTAACACCAGAATCAAGATATACTTCAGCAGCTAAAGTTTGTGCCGGGAACTGGTCTTGTGAAATATGCGGCAGAATTTTTTTAGCGTCCACGAATATGCCATGCCCGCCAATCGGCTTTACAATGGGCACGCCATATTCAATCATTTTCTCACCTAGGTAAATTACCTGACCGACCCTGGCGTGAATATGGTTGTCATTCACACTTTCTTTGATACCGATCGCCATGGCTTCCATATCACGGCCGGCCAATCCACCATAGGTATGTAATCCCTCATATACTACTACCATGTTTCGGGCTTCTTCAAAAACATCCCAGTCGTTGATGGCAAGGAAACCACCGATATTCACCAACGCATCTTTTTTTGCACTCATCGTAGCTCCATCGGTATAAGAACAAATTTCTTTCACTATGGCTTTAATGGATTTGTTTTGATATCCTTTTTCCCTTTGCTGTATAAAATGAGCATTCTCCGCCACCCTGGTCATATCATGAATAACACGGATGCCGTGTTTTTTTGTTAAGGCTCTGAGTTCTTTCAGGTTTTTCATACTGATAGGCTGGCCTCCGGCCATATTAACACTGGTAGCCATACTTACGTACGGAATTTTATTGGCGCCATATTTCCTGATCAGCTTTTCTAATTTTTCCAAATCCACATTGCCTTTGAAAGGAAATTCATTGCCGGGGTCATGAGCTTCATCAATAATAACATCCTCGAATTTTCCACCCGCCAGTTCCTGGTGGAGCCGGGTAGTGGTGAAATACATATTGCCGGGAATGATATCACCTTTTTTGATCAGGATCTTTGATAAAATGTTTTCTGCGCCACGTCCCTGGTGAGTGGGTACTAAATATTTATAACCGTAAATTTCTTTTACTACTTCTTCGAGGTGATAAAAGTTCCGGCTGCCTGCATAGGCTTCGTCACCCAGCATCATACCTGCCCACTGCTGATCACTCATTGCAGAGGTGCCGCTGTCAGTTAATAAATCAATATATACATCTTCTGATTTCAATAAAAAAGTGTTGAAGCCTGCTTCCAGCATGGCTTTTCTGCGATGGGCAGGAGTTGTCATTTTTAACAATTCCACCATTTTTATTTTATAGGGCTCGGCCCAGCTTTTTCTGATAATATGTTTCATAAATCTGTTTTTAAATTATTGGGTTGAGTTTAGCGGTGAAATGTCTTAGCATCGGCGTTTCTTCAGTAATTTTTAATCCTTTTATTTTATTCCTGTTATTAAATACTTCAATGATTACTTCCGATACATAATCAATATGACTTTGGGTATATACTCTTCTGGGAATGGCAAGACGGACCAGTTCCAGTTGTGCTGGTAATAATTTCCCTGCCTCATCATATTTGCCAAACATTAATGAACCTATTTCCACACTACGGATACCCCCTTCTTCAAATAAAGCACAGACCAATGATTGTCCAGGGTATTGCTCAACGGGTATATGAGGCAGGAATGCTTTTGCATCAATATATACTGCATGGCCACCTGCTGGCTGCATAACCGGGACACCAGCTGCAATTAATTTGTTCGTCAGGTACTCAATACTGCGGATACGGTATTGCAGGTAATTTTCTTCCATCACTTCCTGCAATCCTATAGCAATAGCTTCAAGGTCACGACCAGCCAGACCTCCGTACGTAGTGAACCCTTCGGTGATGATGAGCAGATTTCTGCAACGTATAGCTAAATCAAGGTCCCGCATGGCCAGAAAACCTCCAATATTGGCAAATGCATCTTTTTTTGCACTCATGGTGCATCCATCAGCATAGGAGAACAATTCGTTTGCTATTTCCGGAACTGTTTTGTTTGCATAACCTTCTTCCCGCAGTTTGATGAAGTAAGAATTTTCTGCAAACCGGCAGGCATCTATAAATAGCGGTATGTTGTATTCTTTACAAACTGCTCTTGCATCTTTAATATTCTGCATACTCACCGGTTGCCCGCCACCTGAATTGTTGGTAACGGTTATTATAATCATAGGAATATTTTCAGCACCTTTTTCCCGGATTGTTTTTTTCAGGGCTTCTATATCAATATTTCCTTTAAAAAGTGCCGGTATAGTCGGATGTTTCCCTTCTTCGCAGATGAGATCAATACCTTCAGCCCCGGAGAATTCAATATTGGCTCTTGTGGTATCAAATAATGTATTGCTGATGAAATATTTTCCTTTTCCACCGAGAATAGTGAAAATGATTTTTTCAGCAGCCCGTCCCTGGTGAGTGGGAATGATATAGGGCATTCCGGTAATGCTTCTTACGGAATCTTCAAATTTAAAAAAGCTGCTGCTGCCGGCGTACGATTCATCTCCCTGCATAATGCCTGCCCATTGGTTACTGCTCATGGCACTGGTACCACTGTCTGTCAGCAAATCGATCAGTACATCTTTGGCTTTTATTCGAAAGGGGTTATAGTTAGCTTTTTCTAAAATTGTTTTTCGTTCTTCTTTGGTGGTAAAATAAATTGGTTCTACCGATTTTATACGAAAGGGTTCAATGATCGTTTTCATGCAAGATGATTTAACCAGTATTGCTACTGGTAATTGAAAAAAATAAAATAATGAGATAACTGGATTTCCAGGGAGGGAATTCAGGTAGGTTTACTGATGATATTTTTCCAGATGTTCATGAATACAAAAAGCCTGCTCAAAAGTAGGAGGAGCAGGCTTTTTGTAATATGACTTTAATCAGGCGCCAAACTGTTTCAGGTGGTGGTCGAGATGCTTCCACATACTCTTGCCCCATTGTTCTGACGTGAATTTCCCAAAAACAGGATGAGGGTGCAGACCCACTTTAGCAGGGCCATCTTCATTAAATTTTTTTATCAGCTCCAGTAATTGTTTTTTTTCCGATTCAAAATCTCTTTCGTCTTTAATGATAAAATTGGGGGCTGTAGGCAGGCCTTGTTTCCAGGGAGTATCATTATACAATTTGTTTTTTACCATCCAGCCAATGAGGGCAAACGGGTATAGCTTTGGCAACCGTTTTTCACTTAAGGGTACTTTGAATGCTTCTTTGCAATGGGCCAGCATCTGGCTAACGGTCATTTTTCCCCATTGACGTTGACTTTCTGGTGAAAGCCGGTTTACTCTTTCTGTAATTTCAGTATATACGGCTGGCTCAAACAGATTTTTAACTTCCATGATGTTCGAATTTAAAAAAGAAAGATCGGAAAAATTTCAGAAAAATAGCCAGTGATCAGCATATACGGGGCAATTGTTCGCCGGTAAGATAATTAACAACCCTTCTGCCCCCGATCCTGCTTTTCATAAGCACTTTGCCCGGGTGTTCAGTATTTACTTCACCAATGATAGCAGCAGTGGCCCCGTTTTCATCGTAGCGCAGCAACGACAGCAATTCATCAGCGATTTCTTTTGCTACAACTGCTACAAATAATCCTTCATTGGCCACATATAGCGGGTCAAGGCCCAGCATCTCACAGGCGCCTTCCACCTGTTCATCTACAGGAATGGACTTTTGGTCCAGTTCAAAACCGAGAGAAGTGAGCTCTGCGATCTCATTAAGTACGGAAGCTACACCACCCCTTGTCGGGTCACGTAGAAATTTTATGTCGTTACCAAACCTGTCAAGCAGTTTCTCAATAGTATGATTGAGGTTGGTTGTATCGCTTTCAATCGTTGTTTCAAATTCTAATCCTTTTCTTACACTCATTATGGCGATACCATGTGTGGCGATATTGCCGCTGATAATGATTTTATCGCCGGGCCGGATATTATTGTGATGAATATTTGCTTTGGGGTGAATCAAGCCAACGCCGGAGGTGTTGATGAAAATCTTGTCACCTTTACCTTTTTCTACTACTTTGGTATCACCGGTTACAATTTTAATTTTAGCTTTTTGTGTTGCTTCTTTTATATGTACTAAAATTTCCCAAAATTCCTTCATTGTAAGACCTTCTTCAATAATGAAAGAAAGAGACAGGTATTGCGGAATAGCCCCGCACATAGCCAGATCATTCACCGTCCCGTTTATAGCTAGTTCGCCAATATTACCTCCCGGGAAAAAAGCCGGTGTGATAACATAGCTGTCAGTACTGAAAGCCACCCGTCCATTTAAGGAAAAACTGGCACCATCATGTTGCTGGTTGAGTAATTCATTTTTGAAAATATCAAACACGCCGCTTTGCAGCAGTTTGTGTGTAAGTAATCCGCCGCTGCCGTGACCAAGAGTTATCACATCAAAATCAAATTTGGGCATGGGGCATTGCAGTTCCATTTTATTATAAAGTCTCCTCCGGAGTATTTACTGATGAATAATGATAATAAGCGGCACAAGCTCCTTCACTGCTAACCATTGGTGCACCCAAGGGATGTTCCGGTTTACAAAAGGTGCCAAAATTGGGACATTGAAATGGTTTTTTCAAACCTTTCATAATATCACCACTGATACAATCCTTATTTTCTTCAGCGACAGGAATATCCAGCTTAAATTTTAAACGGGCATTGTAGTGTTTATACCTGTGATTTACTTCAAAACCACTTTGAGGTATGGTTCCAATTCCTCTCCACATCCTGTCACTAACGGAGAATACTTCCTGCATGGTTTCAATAGCTAACCGGTTTCCTTCTCTTTGTACATACCGGGTATACTGGTTCTCCACTTTATATTCCCCATGTTCCAATTGTTCTAGGGCCATTAAAATGCCCTGCAAAAGGTCAACCGGTTCAAAGCCTGTTACTACGATCGGGGTTTTGTATTTTTCAGCAATCGGGTAATATTCCTCCATGCCCATAATGGTACAAACATGTCCTGCTGCCAAAAAGGCATCGATCTGGTTTTCTTCATCACTCAGCAAGGCTTCCATAGCAGGTGGTACCAGCACATGTGAAGCAAGAATACTGTAATTGCTAACACCTGATTTATCTGCTTGTATTATGCTCAGTGCATTGGCCGGGGCGGTTGTTTCAAAACCTACTGCAAAAAATATTACTTCTTTGCCAGGGTTTTCTTTTGCCAGTTTTACGGCTTCCAAAGGCGAATAGAGAATCCGTACGTCAGCACCTTCTGCTTTTACTTCGAGTAAACTCTTTTTAGAACCGGGTACTCTCAACATGTCGCCAAATGAACAAATAATGACGTGGGGTTGCTGTGCAAGATAAATAGCCTCATCAATAATACTCACTGGTGTTACACAGACAGGGCAACCCGGACCATGTATCATGGTAATTTTATCCGGCAGCATATCCAGAATACCATTTTTTACCAGGCTATGTGTTTGCCCGCCGCAGATCTCCATCAGTTTCCATGGTTTGGTAGTGATGTGATGGATCTGGTCAAGGTATTGCTTCACCAGTTCAGGGTCTCTGTATTCTGATAAATACTTCATTTATCAGTTTTTTCATTATTGACGATTTCATCCACTTCACCCATCATCTTCAGGTATTCAAAAGTTTGCCGGGCCTCTTCTTGATCTACTTTGCCGATGGCCACACCTACATGCACCAGTACATAATCACCAACCTGTGCATCCGGCACCATAGAAAGATTTACTTCTTTCGTGATGCCGCCAAAGGAGACCTTTCCCTGTCTGAACGTTTCGTCCCGCTGTCCTGAAATGGATAATAATTTTCCGGGTATTGCCAAACACATAGTATTCGTTTTTAGTTCAATGATTCGTTATTTGTAATTCTTCTTTTAGCCCGGTTTTATTTTCAGACTGTAATGTTTCATATGCCAGCTGCCCAAACCCGATGCACTCATCATTGGGACTTAGCTGCTTATGGAAATATAGTTCAAATTTATTTTGTAACAGTTCAATCACCAGGTCAACCAGGAAAGCGTTTTGGAAAACACCACCACTAAATGAAATTTTCCTGAAACCGGAGCGGATTGCGACATTTTTGACCAACATAGCTAATGACATAAATACTTTTCTTGCAATAAAGGCGGTGTCTTTTTTTTCTTTTATATCCATTATTATACCTTCTATCATTGCAGCCCACTCAAGCCTGTTTTTATTGACGGGGATAGAGTAGTACTCATAGGATTTGCTTTTGCAACTTCTGGCCACTGCTTCCAGTTTCATAGTGGCTTCTCCTTCATAGGAATTAAAGGATTGAATTTTTAGTAGGGCCGCAATACCATCTAATAAGCGTCCCATACTGGAGGTAAGTAAATTTTGTTTTTGTTGCAGGAGCTTCAGGTAATATTCCCTTTCGGGTATTGAAAACAGGTCCCTGATTATCATCAGGTGGTCCATGGAATTACGCAATAAGGAAACGGCACTCACCCTCGGTTCTTTACTCATTTTATCACCCAGCAATTGAGGGAAATAATCAAGATGCATATAACGGTCGATCTCACCCTCTTCCAATTTAAAAAATTCACCTCCCCAGACCTGTGCATCTTCACCAAAGCCGGTACCATCCCAAACAACTCCCAGCACCTGTTCGTTTTTATTCAACAGGTTATTTTCTGCCAACACAGCTGCAAAATGGGCTTTATGATGTTGTATTTCTGATACAGGTATATTCCACTCTTCCGCCAGTTCTTTTCCTTTTTGTGATACAAAATAATTGGGATGACTGTCAACCAGTATTTGTGCTGGTTTGGTTTGTAAAAGCTGTAATAAATGATCAAGAGTGTAGCCGTAACTTGTCTGTGAATCAAAATTACCCTGGTCACCGAGATACTGGCTGATATACAGGTTATCGTTATCAGATATGGCAAATGCACTTTTCAACTCAGCACCCATTGCCAGCAAGGTTGAACTTTTTTTGAGCGGGGAAGGGAAATAATTAGGTGCCAAACCTCTTGACCTTCTTAGAATAATGGATTGCTGGCTGCCTTCGGAAAACTGGATCACACTATCATCTTGTGGCGTTACAATATCTCTTTCAAAACTCAAAATGAAATCAGCATAATCAGTCAGCCACAGCAAGGCATCTTCATCTGTATAAATAATAGGCGAACCACTCAGGTTGCCGCTGGTAGCAATCAGCGGTTTGTTCCATTGCTCCATTATTAAAAAGAGTAAAGGAGTGTAAGGAAGCATTACGCCGATCTTATCAAGCCCGGGTGCAATGATAGAAGTGCAAATGCCTGTACCAGTTTCTTCTTTCAATTTGCATAAAACAATCGGGGCAGTATTACCGGATAAAGCCTCTTTTTCTTTTGCTGTTATCACCAGGTCTTTTTCCATCATTGAAAGAGATGGATACATTACAGCAAATGGTTTGGCAGGGCGATGCTTTCGGTCTCTAAGTGTTTCGATAGAAAGTGCATTGGTCGCATCACAGACTAACAGGTAGCCACCAATCCCTTTTACGGCAAGAATATGACCATGAGTCAATGACTCTTTTATGATCAGGAGTATGCTTTCAGGATCATTGGAGATTTCTATACCATTATTGTCATATAAATGAATGGGTATACTGCAATCGGGACAGGAATTGGTCTGGCTATAATGCCTCCGGTTATAAATATCTGAATATTCAGCCTCGCAAGCCGTACACATTTTTAATTCCGCCATCGTTGTGTTTTTCCGATCATAGGGCAGGGCGGTGATGATAGAGTAACGGGGGCCGCATTCCAAACAGGTAGTGAACGGATATTGGTATCGTTTATCGCCGGCATCTGTAATTTCTTTACGGCAATGTTCGCAGATAGCAATATCAGGAGTCAGTAAAAGATCGGGTTTAGTGGTGTTAGTACTTGGATGAATCTTGAAATTATCAAACAACTTACTAGTAACTTCTGTTAAGTGATGAGTCCGGATAATTGCATTGGACGGAGGAGTACTTACTAACCGGGTATAAAAAATATCCGCTTGTTCTTTTGTTGCATTGAATTCTATATGTACTCCATCATTGCCATTACTTACCCATCCATTTATATCCATCCCCCGGGCAAGACGGCATACAAAGGGCCGGAAACCGACTCCCTGTACCAATCCGCCGATATGGATGTGATAAGTGTTCATAATAGATATTTAGTTGCATGCCAGCCAACGCTAAACATTTTCAGGAACCAGTATTTTTTCTTTTAGCCATTGATACCAGTTGGATAATCCTTCACCGCTGGTACAACTTAGTTCGATAAACTGCAGTGCTGGATTTACCTGCCGGGCATATTCTTTTGCTTTATCCATATTGAAATTGACATAGGGCAGCAGATCGGTCTTGTTAATGATACATAGGGTTGACGTATGGAACATGTCAGGATACTTGATGGGTTTGTCATCACCTTCTGTTACGCTTATGATAACCACCCTTTCCTTTTCGCCGAGATCAAACATGGCAGGACATACAAGATTTCCCACATTTTCTATAAACAGGATGGAATTTTCAATTGGCTTCATACCCTGAACTGCATGCAGTATCATGTGTGCATCGAGGTGGCAGCCTTTGCCGGTATTTATCTGTGCTACTTTGGTACCTGTTGCATGTATCCGGTCAGCATCTCTTGAAGTTTGCTGATCGCCTTCGATCACATAAAAAGGAAAACGGTCTTTGAGGTCAATAAGTGTTCTTTCGAGTAAAGAAGTTTTACCTGAACCCGGAGAACTCACCAGGTTTAAAGCCAGTATATTCTTGGCATCAAAATAACCCCTGTTGCGTTCTGCCAGCAGGTTATTCTCCTGCAGTACATCTTTTTCAACCTCTATGATTGTTTTGCCAGGAGAATGCGAATGGGAATGATCATGTTCGTGGTGATGAGCATGGTGATGTGTTTCACCGATTTGTTTAATTGATGTTGAAGTATTGGCGTCACATCCGCAGGTTGCACACATAAAAAAGAGTTTAGGTTGTTGTTTCAATTTATTCCGGTGAATTTATTCTTTCACCATAAATGAAGAAATAATATTGGAACTAATTTGTTTAAATCATTTTTTTATTAGCGATCTCCGGTAGCCTTTTATTAACAATATTACAATGGCTACCGCTGCAATTACCGGGAAAGCATGTTCTGGCTCTATAATATAGTGTGTTATTGTAAAATCATGCGTATGCCCATGTCCTTCGTGAGCGAAACCAGCTAAACCGGATAAGAGAGCGGCTATCATTAATACTTGCTTTTTCATATTTCAAATTTATATTGTCAATATTATACCAGAATCACTGATTTAGCGCTGACTTTCATCAAAGCAGAAAGTGATAACTGTCATTCTGCACATTCAATATAAAAGTCTTTTAATTAATGACTTATAACTCAAAGTATTCTATTGGTATTTAAAAAAGATTATCAGCCTTGTGGACACTTCAAACGACTTTTGTGCAAAACAGGAAAGCCTGCAACAGTGAGTTGCAGGCTTTCCTGTTTTGATATTTCTCTGCTTATTTCTTTCTCGGCGTTTCGAGGGCGGCCTGTGCAGCAGCTAACCGTGCAATCGGCACCCGGAACGGAGAACAACTTACATAGTTCATACCAATGCGGTGGCAGAACTTCACACTTTCGGGATCACCGCCATGCTCACCACAGATACCTACTTTCAGGTTAGGTTTGGTAACCCGACCTCTTTCAGTTCCTACTTTTATCAATTGGCCGATACCTTCCTGGTCAATGGTCTGGAACGGATCATCAGGCAATATTTTCAGGTCAAGATATTTTGGTAAGAAACCACCAATGTCATCCCGGCTGAAACCAAAACTCATCTGGGTAAGGTCGTTGGTACCAAAACTGAAGAAGTCAGCCACGTTTGCCATGAATTCTGCTCTTAAGGCAGCCCTTGGTGTTTCGATCATAGTGCCATAGAGGTATGGGATTTTTTTCACCTTCATTTTTTCACATACTTCTTTATAAACTCTGTCCACTATAACTTTCTGGTGGCGCAGTTCATGGGCAATAACAGTTACCGGCACCATAATTTCCGGGAATGTTTTTTTACCAGCTTTGTTCAATTCCGCGGCAGCTTCAAAAATGGCCCTTACCTGCATCTCTGTAATTTCAGGATAACTGATACCAAGACGAACACCGCGGTGACCCAGCATCGGGTTATTTTCATGCAATGCCAGTACCCTTCTGTTCAACATGCCCATGCTGATGCCCAGTTCTTTGCTGAGTTGCTTCAGTTTTTCTTTATCATGCGGTACAAATTCATGCAATGGTGGGTCCAGCAGACGGATAGTAACAGGATGCCCGTTCATTACTCTCAGTGTATCCTTCACATCTTTCTTGACGTATTTAAACAATCCGTTCAATGCTTCTCTTCTTTCTTTTTCTGTTTTACTAACGATCATCTTACGCAATTGGAACAGCGGCTCTTCACTTCCTTCCCCATAGAACATATGTTCAGTGCGGAATAAGCCAATACCTTCAGCACCAAACTTCACAGCTGTGATGGCATCTCTTGGCGTTTCAGCATTGGCTCTAACACCAATCTGTTTGGTTTTATCCACCAGCTTCATCAGGTCTTTATATGACTGGTTTTTATCAATATCAATATCTACCAGTGCCATGCTTCCTTCGTATACTAAACCTTTTGTACCATTCAGGCTGATCCAGTCGCCTTCTTTTATCACAACTCCGTTTTTAGCATGGAAATTTTTACCATCAGTGTGTATTTCAATATCAGCACAACCTACAATACAGCACTTACCCCATCCTCTGGCAACCAGTGCTGCATGGGATGTCATACCGCCTTTTGTAGTAAGAATAGCCTGTGATTTGTGCATACCATCCACATCTTCCGGTGAAGTTTCTTCACGAACAAGGATCACTTTCTCACCCCTGGATGCCCATTCCACTGCTTCTGCAGAAGAGAACACCACACGGCCTTTGGCACCACCGGGTCCTGCCGGCAAACCTTTTGCAATAACAGGTGCAATCAGTTCTGCTTTGGGATCAAGCATTGGTAATAGCAGTTCCACTAACTGGTTCGGACCCACCCTCATAATAGCGGTCTTCGCATCAATCAGTTTTTCTTTGTGCATCTCTGTAGCCATACGTACAGCCGCCACACCATTTCTTTTACCCACACGGCACTGCAGCATGTAGAGTTTTCCCTTTTCAATGGTAAACTCAATATCCTGCATGTCTTTATAATGTTGCTCCAGTCTTCTCTGGTAGCTGAATAATTCTTTATATAATGCGGGCATCAATTTTTCCAGCGAAGTGTAATGTTTGCTCTGTTCATTCATGGAATATTCATTCACGGGTGCCGGAGTTCTGATACCAGCCACCACATCTTCCCCCTGTGCATTTACTAAATATTCCCCATAGAATTTATTTTCTCCATTACCGGGGTTGCGGGTAAAGGCCACACCTGTGCAACAGTCTTCACCCATATTGCCAAATACCATAGCTTGTACATTCACTGCAGTTCCCCACTCATCAGGAATTCTCTCAATCCGGCGGTATTCAATAGCTCTTTTACCGTTCCAGCTGGAGAATACGGCACCGATACCACCCCACATTTGTTCCCATGGATCATCCGGGAATTCAGTACCTAATACCTTTTTCACTGTTTTTTTATAATCTTTCACCAGTTCTTTTAGTTCTGCGGCAGTCAGTTCCGTGTCACTGCTATAACCTTGTTTGTGTTTGATATGCTCCAGTTTTTCATCCAGTATTTTGCGGATGCCTTTTCCATTTTTTACTTCTATACCACCGCCTTTTTCCATCACCACATCGGCATACATCATGATCAATCTTCTGTATGCATCGTATGCAAAGCGTTCATCACCACTTTGTGCGATGATCCCTTTGATGGTATTTTCATTCAGTCCCACATTTAATACCGTTTCCATCATACCCGGCATGGAACGACGGGCTCCTGAACGAATGGAAACCAATAATGGATTGGTAACGTCGCCAAATTTTTTGCCGGTGAGTTTCTCCATTTTGGACATTGCTTCCTGCACCTGGGCATTTAATACTTTTGGATATGTTTTCCTGTTTTTGTAGAAATATGTACAGACTTCAGTGGTAACGGTAAAACCGGGAGGTACCGGTAACCGAAGCCTGGGGTGACCTGCCATTTCAGCAAGGTTAGCACCTTTCCCACCTAATAAATTCTTCATTGATTCGTTTCCATCGGCTTTGCCGCCGCCGAAGAAGTACACATACTTTCCGGTTTTTGTTTTTGTTGCCATAATATAAAAAGCTTTTGTGCTTGCATAGTTATGAATTGATACAGGCAATTATGAAAACACAGGTCAGAAAGAACCTTGATTCTTATCATTTTGTACAAAAAGGAAACTCAGTAAAGAATAATTTACTGGCAGACAAAGGGCTGTGTGAGAGAAGGAAGTGAGTTATTTATGTTCGTAATAAGGAATTTCATCATGGCTCACGGCCTCTTTCTGTAGCCAGTATGCCATAGTAACGATATGCCCGTCCTTTGTTTTCAGCATTCGTCCATAAATAGCGTTGGTGGTATTAAAAGTATAATCAGTAACGCCAACCGTAAAAGTTTCAGGGGTTGGTGGCGGGGGAGGAGGCGGAGCTGCAGCTTCTCCGTCAGCAGGTTTTGGTGCAGGCATTGCTTTAGGTGCCGGTGACGGAACGGCTACCACGGTATAACCATTGTATTCCAGTAAGTTTTTTAGAAAAGCTACTCTTTCCGGCTTCACGTTCTTTTCTACAATACCGCATTTAACACCGTCCAGTTCTTCAAATTCATGATTTTTATTAAGAGCCATAAAAAAGTTATTAGTTGCAGGGTTTAAGTAATAAATCCTATGTTCTATTTTACTTAGAGCTTAAAACTTAGTGTATGTATATGATCATAGACCCAGCTCAGCAAACCTATCAAAACAATACCTGCGCCACAAATGAGCAATGCCAGTTTTACGGATGGGCTGATCTTTATTTTTCCAACCGGGTTGTCATTTTTATCCATGAACATGGCCCTCACAACACGAAGA